>Ga0315912_10000922_pt1 | contig 41683 bp, 18 predicted proteins | sample VfabasoilMG_FD_204469 | JGI IMG/M metagenome (GOLD analysis project Ga0315912, IMG submission 204469) | Garden soil microbial communities collected in Santa Monica, California, United States - V. faba soil | ecosystem: Environmental > Terrestrial > Soil > Garden | place: USA: California... | reverse complement strand
TGCGTGACCAACGGATTTGGCGACGCGGCGACCATCACCTGGACTGGCACCGTGACCAACTGCGGCGATGTGAATCTGAACAACGTGACCGCGGCGCTTACTTATCTGCCCGTGGGCTCGACCAACTTTGGTCCGCTGACGTTGGCCCCGGGTGAAGGCCGCCGGTTTACTGGCACCTACAATCCCCAATGCCAGGTCATCACCAATGTGTTTACGGCGTCCGGCACGGATCCGTTCCTGGGTTGCGCGGTCTCCGCGCAGGCGAGCGCTGTCTGCACTCCGAACTGCGCGCCGCAGCTGCGTGTCTTCAAGCAAGTGGTGTGCTACCTGACCAATGGATGTGACGCGTTCAGCCCGAACTTGAACCTCCAGAAGTTCGCGACCGGCGTGAAAACCATTCCGGACAGCGCCGCCAATTGCCCGGCGTTCTGCTACCGCATCACGGTGACCAACGCAGGTAACGTAACTTTGACTGGCCTGAGCATCGTTGATGACAGCGTCCCGAATCCTGACCTCAACCTTGGCGCGTGTGGGTTCCCGACCTCGTTGGCGCCCGGCGCGACGGCTTCGTGCGTCGTTTCGGCCGTGTCGCACTGCGCGAGTACGACAAACGTTGTAACGGCGACAGCCAACGCCACCACCAGCGGTGGGGGCACGCAAAGCCTGACGGCCCGGGACACCAACGCGGTGGTGGTGACGCCGATTGATGTGAAGTGCGCGATCCTCGTGAGCACGAACGGCGGAGTGAACTTCTTCAAGTACGACTCCAACTGCGCGACACAGAGGGTGGGTCAGGCGTACACCATCCGGATCGTGGTCACCAACACTGGCAGCGCCGCGCTCCAGAATGTGATTGTGACCAGCACGGCTGGTGGTTGCCCGGCGACGCCGCAGAATGTGGGTCCGTTGGCTCCGGGTGCAACTGGGACGATTGATTGCACGTTCACCTGTGCGCAAGGGGGTCGGTTGGACTACGCGGTCAACGTGGTAGCTGACGCAGCGGGTTGTAACGTCAACTCCGCGGGTGCCCGCATCCGGGCCACGACCTCGTGCGCTACTTGCGTGGTTTGCGTGCAGTTAATCCCGCGCATCTGTGTGACCAAGGAAGTCGTTTGCGAGCTACCAACCGGATGTGGGACGAATTGGTCGGACCTCGCCGTTGGCGTTAGGAGCGGCAGTGAGTGTCCGAGTTTCTGCTATCGCATTCGCGTCACCAACTGCGGTCAGGAGCTCTTGAATAATGTCACGGTCACGGACAACCGATTGAACATCAGCGGATGCAACTTCCCGACGACCCTCGCGATCGGTCAGACGGTGGAATGCATTATCTCCGGTGTCGAACACTGCAACGGAGTCACCAACACAGTCACCGCCACCGGCGTGGGCGCCACCAGCGGAATCCCTGTCAGCACAAATGACATTGCGAGTGTGGTGGTGCGGGAAATAGAAGTGACCTGCGAACTTTTCGTGAATGGTCAGCCGAGCATTGAAATCCCGTGCGACCAACAGCCGTACCTGGTCACGAATACCTTGCGCGTCTGCAACACCGGCGACCTGCCGATTGTAGGCAGTATTTACGCGCCGTATCTGGTGGCGCTGGGTGGCGATTGCACCAACGTCGCGAACATCCGGGTCAGCTTGGATCCGGGCCAATGCGCATTGTATACCCTCTGTATTGATGCAGTGACATGTCCGCCGGACTGCAGCCTGGCCTTCTCGAACTACGTCAAAATCACGGCCGTGGTGGATCTGACCAAGACCAATGTCTGCGCTTGGACGCGGAACGCCACCAACGCCATAGTCGAGATTACGGCCGAGACGGAATGCGTTGCCTTCGTCGAGTGCCTGCCGTTGCCGAAAGCGGGCTGCACGCCTGGATTCTGGAAGAATTGCACGATCCACTGGGGGCCCACGGGTTATACGACCAGTCAGAAAGTTAGCTCGGTATTTAGCCTGGGGAGTTGCTGCACCAGCCTCGGCAACTTGAGCCTCGCGGGTGCGTTGGATCTCGGAGGCGGTAGCGGCGTTTGCGGAGCCGCGCAAAACCTGCTTCGCGCCGCCGTGGCTGCGCTCCTGAACGGGTCGTCGCCGGAAGTGGATTATCCCCTCACGGAACAAGAGGTCATCGGGTTGGTGAATGCAGCCTTCCAAAGCTGCAATCGGGCCACAATCCTCGCGTTGGCATCAGAGCTCGACCGGAATAACAACCTGGGTTGCAATGATGCTAGCGGCAATGGGCTGCCGTGCCACCGGCTCTCGGATTTCCCGAGGGTCGCACCAACCAAGTAATAAGAAACAGATAGCCACGCTGCTTCATGGCAGAAGGCAACGGGACGTACTCCAGGCCCGGCGAGAATCCTCGCCGGGCCTTTACGGATAATCGGTGTGAACGCAGAACTTCGTAAAGGGAGAATTAGACGTTAGGGCCACGTAAACCAGTTCGAGCAATGCGCGCGCGCCATAAATCCAAACCCGTCGTGTATCTGCTCGTGCTGCTCTGCCTTTTGTGGGCCGGAGGATTGAGCAGTTCCTTTGGCACCCCAACCAACATCTTTTCGACGCAATTTGAGTTCGCCCAAGGATATTCTACGAATCTCAGTCTCGCCGGGCAGAATGGCTGGACCAAATTCGGCACCGGTGGCAACGGTCTGACGAACGGCTTCTTCGCCGGCCAGGGTCAGCAGGCCTATGTCGGCCGGTTTCCTCCGGCGCCGGGCAACAGCAACCTCTTTGTCTGGCGACCGATCAACTTCTCACCGGTTGCCGCGGGTCTGCCGCTGGTCAAATTTACGACGCTCATGAGCGTTGTGGGTTCGACCAACGGTGGCTACGACTTTTTCCAGTGGCACGTTTACAACAATCAATCGCAACCATTGATCGTGATTGATTTTGACACGGACTCGACCAACGTCGGCTATTTCTTGGACGGTACCCAATTCGTGAATACCGGTGTGAAGTTTGCTCTCGGGGCAACCTATACGCTGACCGTGACGATGAATTTCGCCGCGAACCGCTGGAGTGCCACACTCAACTCCGCCCTGCTGGTAAACAACCAACCCATAACCACAACCGCCAAGCAACTCACGCTCGGGGATGTGGATGCGGTGTGGAATCTGTACCTCGCAAACGCGCCGGGCGACAATTTCATGGTGTTTGACAATTACACCATCACCGCCGACACCTTACCGCCCCGGCCGACTCTGTTCGCGCCGCGGTACGGCCGGAGTTTCAACCTTACGTTTCCCACCCAGAGCAACTTCGTTTACACAGTAGAATTCGCGACTCAAGCCCAGGCATCCAACTGGACGGCCTTGACCAACTTGGTCGGCAACGGGCAAAACCTTGTCATTCGCGATTACGCGGCCACCAACAGCGCCCGTTATTATCGGGTGCGCACGCAGGCCGGGGCCGCCCGGCCAACCGTTGCGGCGACCGGCTTCGGAAGGCGGTTTTCTTTCTCGCTCTCGACCGTGGCGGGCGCGACCTACTTGGTGGAACGCACCCCGCAACTTAAGACTCCGGTTTGGACGCACTTGCAAACATTCACCGGCGATGGCGGCGTGAGAACCTTCGTGGACGATTCAGCCAGCGCCCCGGTTCAGTTCTACCGGGTCCGCGTCGAATGAACCGCGGGTGTGTAGGTAAAACTCTGGCCTTTGCCACCAAACCAACGTCAAGGATTCAGGTAACTGATTCGGTAGAACCGTTGCCCCGTTATTGACGCGCCGCCGGAACTGGCCGCCGTGAAGTCGTCTTCGATGGCGCTTAGCGTGTTTGTGGCCGTGAAAGTTCCGTTAGCAACGAAAGGTTGCCAGGGGATGTCGGCCAGCGAGTTCTTGAACTCGACCGTGTAGCTGGTGCCCGGCCGGGACAAGAATTCCATGCGGAACCTGCCTTGCGACGTGAAACGAGCCGATTTCATCTGGAACGCGGTTACCCAGGTCTTTTCCGCGATCAACGTCGGCGGGCACATGTCGTTCGTGGCCCAGAGGTCATACATCAGTTGCCCGTGATGCGTGGTGCGATTTTCGTCGCGAAGGAACTCAACGAACTCCTTGCTCGTGCTTTGGTAATACAGTTTCACCTCGGCGCGAGTGGCGTTGACGGGAAGCGTGTAGAGCGTGTCGTCCCAATACTGCCCGTCCTCGTAGTGGTGGCCGACGGGTGCGCCGCCGAACGCGGCGTAAGTGGCGTTGGTGAACCCACGCGGCGGGATGCGGTTGTCCTCGTAGGTCCGGTTGTTCAACACAAAGTGCAGTGACGGCCCAGGGTCGAGTCCAAGCGCGATGGCGAGGTTGGTTTCAATGCCCGGATGCACTTCGTAGATTTTTGCCGCGGCATCACGCGTGAGGACGCCGTTTGCGAAATTGTAAGCGCCAGATTCGCCGACCGGGTTCGAGGCTTCATCGTAGAACTTCACGTTCAACCACACGCGGCGGCCCTCGGGGTAGCCGGTTGGCAGTTTGTGCCCGCACTCGTTGGTGACGGTGACCTTGAGTTGATTGCCTGCGTCACCGACGGCCAGCGAGGCGGCGTTCTGAAGCAGGTAAGTGGAGCGCGCGATGCCGGCTTGGATGGCGGGCACGCTGACTTCGCCCGGGAATAAGTTGGTTAAAAGTCCCGCCACCCAAGTGCTGCCGCCGGTCAGGTCGTGGGATGGGAGATTCTCGCGCCAGGGGACGCCCGTATTGTTGTTGGTGTTCGCGCCATAGCCCGAAACATCGCGCATGTGGCAATCCTGACAACTCGCGACGCGTCCATCGGGTTTGTTGCCCGCGAACTGTGGCGCGTGAACGCCGGTGGCCGTGTTGTATGCGCTGTTCCGCCACTCGCTGAAGGTGCGTTCGACGGGCGCCATGAAGTGGGGCGAGAACTGCGCGGACTTGGTGTCGAAGGCATTCGCGTCATAGTTGCCCGAACCGTCATTATGGAACGCGGGATTGCTCACGTCATGGCACGTGCCGCAGAAGGCGGAACTGCTGTGGAACGACGCGCCGAGAAATGCATGACCTGCCACCGCATCAGTGAATGGCCCGCGGCGCGTGCCCGTAGGATCGACTACGAACATGCCGTTCCCGTAGTTAGTTCCCGGAAAACTTAGCGCTGCGAGAATGGCGAGGTCGTTAGTCGGACTCACACCCGCTTTGTAAACCGGATCCACCATGCGATGACACAGCGCACAGGAGACGCCATCGGCATCCGCGGCGGTCATGCGACTGCCATCCGTGGGCGTGGAACGACCCGCGAGCCAGCCGCGCGGAAAGTGACAACGCAGGCAGAGGTCGCCCGATTCGGCGGCGTCCTGATTGGCGATGGCCATGTTGGCGAGAAAGATCGGATCGCGCGCGGCGTGGGCCATCATGCTGCCCTGCCAGCCGTGCTGTGGCTCGACGGCGGGTTCGTAACCGCCATGACATGATGCACAACTCGTCGAAGCCTCAAGGTCCGGCCCGTGCTCGAAGGGCTGCGTGCCGGGCAGATCGAAATCGCGCAGTGTCGTCGGCACGCCATGCGTGTTGGTAAACGCCGGGGACACGATGGCAAATATCGCATCGCTCGCGTCTGTCGCGCTGTTGCCGTAGGAGTCAGTGGCGAGAACGCGGATGCGCGCCTGCGTCGTGGGGCGGTTGGCTGGTACCCAGGAAAACGTTCCCGAATTTGCCAGCCCAAGTGCAAGTGGTCGGTAAGTCGCACCGTTGTCGAGCGATAGATAAAGGTTCACAGACGCAATCCCGCTCGCGTCACTTGCGCTCCACGTGATGTTTGTAAACCGGTTAGCCGTCAATGTCTGGCCGCCATTCGGGGCGAGCAATTGAGCGACGGGTGGCGTGGTATCGCCGCCGACCGTTGGGGTCAGCCGGTTTGCAATGTCACCGAACGAGACATTGGAAACCAGGTTGGTATTCGCCGTCTTAAGTCCGGGAAACGTGGGGGTGTTGCCGAAGGCGATTGTGTTGGTAACTTCTACGATGTTGATGAAGCCATCACCATCCGAATCCAACAGTCGTGCCAGCCAGACGGCGTTACTGTTACCCTGATTGAGATTTGCCTCGACGGCGGCGCCGAAGGGATTGCGCGGACCACCGCCGTTGAAATCGTAATGGCAGACGCCGCAGTGCGTCGGATGCGAGGGCACGGTGTCGAGCACCGAGCCAAGCGCGCCGGGATAATTCTGGAAGAAGGCCGTGCGAATCGGGTTTTTGGCGTGGACCCACGATGTGCTCGCGAGTGTCACGGCAAGGGCGAGAACACCGACGCGGAACGATCTGGTGGAACGGAGGAATTGACGTTCGTAGAAGTCGTGGAGCGAGACGGTTGTTTTCATAAATTCAAATTCACCCCAACCGCCAGCGCGGCTGGTCATGTTCTCCGGCAGCCAGGCCTGCCACCCTCTGGCTGCCCAACCAATTCCAACGCGGCTACGGCCCGACGCGATACGGCCGCATCATTTCGTTGTCTTCGTGTTCCACAATGTGGCAATGCCAAACGTATTGGCCGGGCAGATCGAACTTCGCCTTGATGCGCGTGACCTGTCCCGGATACGCAATGACCGTATCTTTAAAGCCGGATTCCCAGGGTTCGGCAGCCAGCGGAGGCCCGTCGAGCATCGCGGGCATCATCGTCATGTTTTCCTCCCCGAGCATGAGCAGTTGGCGATTCATCACCTGAAACATGATCTCGTGCAGGTGAATCGGGTGCGCATCCATGGTGAAGTTGTAGATTTCCCAAATCTCCGTGTCGTGGAGGCCGGGATTCTCCGTGATGGGATCGTTCCACATTTGCATCATCGGATAACCCAGGTCATCCACCGTGCCCAAGACCGCGGCGCGCGGCCCCACTTCTCGGAGCCTTGCGGAATCTTCCTCCAACAGCGCGACCTTGCGCGTGCGAATCGCCGCGCCCAGCGGGGTGAATGCCGGCAACGCCAGTTGGCTGACTGGCAGGCTGGTATCTGGCGTCGTGAGCGGGACGACGGTGAATTTCATGACTTGTCCCGTCGTAGCCGTGTCGGCGGGTTCAAATTCCTCGAAAGGCAGGCCGCCGGCGAAGGGCTCGTCCGGTCCTTCGTTGATTAGATAGATCTCCGTTCCAGCCGGGACGTTCGTGAAGTCAACGACGACATCCGCGCGCTCGGCCGGAGACATGAGCAACTGCTCCAGAACCACCGGTGCCGGCAGGAAGCCGCCTTCGGTGCCAATTTGCGCGAAGGGCATTACCGGCGCGGCCGGACGGGGCGCAAGCGGATTGAGCACGAGCTTCAGAATCACGAAGCGCCCCTGACAGCCGTTGAGCAGGCGGAAACGATAGCGGCGCGGTTCGACGTTCAGATTCGGCCAGGTGTTGCCGTTGACGAGCATGGCATTGCCGAAGAATTCCGGATTCCAGAATGGCGAAATGTCGCTCTTGGGAATGTACGGGCCGGTGAAGTCATCAAAGAACGCGCGACTTTGCGGATAGAAGAGCGAGCCGTCGGCGTTGAATGCCCGATCTTGTATGGCGAGCGGGATTTCGTAATACCGTGTTCCGGTTGAATCACCGAGCGCCGGTGCCGGACCGGGTAGAACTCCTGAAGGCAAATCGCTCGGTCCGCCACGCAGGTTATAGAAACCCGCCGGGCCTGCGTAAACATTGAGGCGCGTCATGCCGAGCGTGTGGTCGTGATACCAGAGCGTGGCCGCACGCTGATCATTCGGGTATTGAAACACCGCCGAACCAGCCTCCCACTCCTGCCCAAGCAGATTCTCAGATTTGGCTTTAAAGGTGTCGTGCCACGTGCCGGTTTTGAAATAACCGTTCGGGATGTTTTTTGCATTTGGCAGGTACCAAGCCTCAGCGTAGCCATCACTTTCCTCTGGCGCATGTGCGCCGTGGACGTGCGGCACCATCGGCACCGGGCCACTGTAGGGTTGCACCTTGGTGTTCCGCTTGAAAGTCGGTCGCGCATCGCGCGGGCCGGGCGGATTCGCCCAGTGCAACGTCGGATCAACCGTGAGCAAGTGGGGAAGATAATTACCGGCAGCATCCACCAGTTGATTGATCCACTTCACGCGCACCGGCGTGTTCCATTTCGCCTCGACGGTAAACGATGGATAATTGAACGTTCCTGGATGGTTCACCGAACCGTAACCCCAGACGGTCGTTGTCGGCCAGCCGGATGGCAGAATCTGCTGCTGGAACTGGCGAACGGCGATCTCGTAATAGTCAATGCTCTTGTCCATCCGCACCGGAAGTTTCGATGTCCTTGGCATCGCGGGTGGAATGACCAGCGGCGTGACATATTTGGGCAACAACGCCGGGTTCAATGTGCCGCCGGGGATGGCTTCCGCGAAAGCTTGACTGACAATGGATCTCCAAGGAAGCAACGTGGCAGCGCCGGCGATGCCGACGATTTGAATAAACTCCCTCCGCGTTTTCATGGGAATCTTTCCTGCGTTTGTGACTCCGATTTCATGAGTCTGGGTTTCTGTCACGCTGCGGACGGTTAGTCCGCTAATGTGGCAGCGTCAGGTTGACAGGCCGTGCCGTCATTGACTCCCCGAATCTTGGCAAAGGCACACCGTGGATTGGTGAAGCTGGATTTAGCGGTTTAATCCTGACATGCCGGTTGCTAATCTGGGGCATGATATCGCGGGCAAAATCCGAGGCTTTGTTTGCCGAGGCGCTCAATTACATTCCGGGCGGCGTCAATTCTCCCGTGCGCGCGTTTCGGGCTGTTGGTGGCAAACCGTTCTTCGTCAATAAGGCCCGGGGTTGCCGGGTGTGGGATGTGGACGGCAACGAATATGTTGATTACGTCGGCACTTGGGGGCCGGCCATTCTCGGCCACGCGCATCCCAAGATCATTGCCGCCGTCAAGAACGCTGCCGATCACGGCACGAGCTTCGGGATTCCAAATCCGTCCGAAGTCACCATGGCCAAACTGATCTGCGCGCGCGTGCCCAGTGTACAGAAGGTGCGAATGACGAACTCCGGCACGGAAGCGTGTATGAGCGCCATCCGCCTCGCGCGCGGCTTCACCAAGCGCGACAAAATCATCAAGTTTGATGGCTGCTACCACGGCCACGCGGATTGCCTGCTGGTGAAAGCCGGCAGTGGGGCGCTGACGTTCGGCAATCCCGATAGCGCCGGTGTTCCCGCGGATTTTGCGAAGCACACACTTGTGTTGCCCTACAACGAAACGGAGCCGCTCAAGGCTGCGTTTGCGGCCAACCAGAATGAAATCGCGTGCATCATCGTCGAGCCAGTGGCGGGCAATGCGGGATTGTTCATTCCGAAACCCGGGTGGCTGGAGTTTTTGCGCGAGATCACCAAGGCCAACGGCGCGTTGCTCATCTTCGACGAAGTGATGACCGGTTTCCGCCTCGCGCCTGGCGGGGCGCAGGAACGCTTTGGCATCAAGCCGGATCTTTCCACTTTCGGCAAGATCATTGGTGGCGGTTTGCCGGTGGGAGCATTCGGCGGACGTGCCGATATAATGGATCATCTCGCGCCACTTGGTCCGGTGTATCAAGCCGGCACGCTGAGCGGCAATCCGCTGGCGATGGCTGCGGGGATTGCCGCCCTGGAGGAATTGGGAGCGACGGTTTCACGTTCGGCGGATATCGAAGTGCCTCCTGGTGCCGCTCGTGGTGGAGCACAATCAAAGTTTAGAGATCGTTCACAAGCGATACCGCTGCCCCAACGCGCCTCGGCCTACGCCCGGCTCGAACAGCTTGGCGTGCTGCTGGAGGCGGGAATGCAGGACGCCGCCAAGTCCGCCGGCGTACCAGTCACCTTCAACCGTTGCGGCTCCATGTTCTGTGGCTACTTCATTGATCAGCCGGTGTGGAATCTGGCCGACGCCATGAACGCCGATCGCGAACGGTTCAAAAAATTCTTTCACGGAATGCTCGATGCAGGTGTGTATTTCGCCCCATCGCAGTTCGAGGCTGGATTTGTCTCCACGGCGCACAGCGAGAGGGACATCGATATTACTGTCAATTCCGCAGCGCGTGTCATGAAAGGGTTATGACAGTTCGCCTTACGCCAACTTCACCATCTTTCCCGTCCTTGCCGCTTCGTAGATCGCCATCATGATCTTCACGTCGCGCAGACCTTCTTCGCCGGGAACTTTGGATGGCTTGATGTTCAGGATGCACTGCGCAAAGTCGTCCATCTCGGCGGCGAATTGATCAATTGAATCGAAACGCAGTTCCTTGCCGTCGCTGCGGCGACCGCGAATGCCGCCATAGTTGTATGCCGGACTCAATCCGAAAGTGCCTTTGTCCGCATGCACGGTGAAATCGTTCATTCCCATGCCGTTGTAGGTGGTGCTGCATTTGGCAACAATTCCATCAGGGAACTTCATTTCCCAAGTCAGTGATTCTTCGACCTCTTTGAACCTCTCATCGTCGGACTTTGTTTGAGTGGCCGTGACAGACACGGGTTCTGCGCCGGTGATCATGCGCGTCGTTTGCAGGGCATAAATGCCCACGTCCATCAATGGTCCCCCACCGGAGAGCGCGCGCTTGAGCCGCCACTGATTCGGGTCACCGATGGCGAATCCGAATTTTGCTTCCACGAGATGTAGCTCGCCGAAAATCTTTTCGCGCGCCAAGCGGACACATTCAAGGTGGTGTGGCTCAAACTGGCAGCGGTAGCCGATGGCGAGTTGTTTGCCGGCCTTATTGCACTCAGCGATCATCGTCTGACACTTCTCGGTGGAGACTTCCATCGGCTTTTCACACAGGACGTGTTTGCCTGCCTTGGCCGCCTTGATGGTGTGCGCGGCGTGAAGCGCATTCGGCGTAACGACATAGACGACGTCAATGTCCGGATTATCGGCCAACTTTTCCATCGTGTCGTAGCTGTAGATACTTTTGTCGGAAAGTTTGTATTTCGCTTTCCATTTTTCGGCCTTGGCGGGCGTGCCAGTGACGATGCCTGCCAGTCGGCAATGCTTGGTCTTCTGCAACGCCGGAGCGAGTTGGTTGGTGCTCAAATTGCCCAGGCCAACCAAGGCAAAGCCCAGTTTCCGGGGCTCTTCACCAGCGTTGACGCGGGGCAGCAGCGCGCCCCAGAGCGGTGCGCTGGCGGCAGTGAGGGCGGACTTTCGTAGAAAGTCGCGACGAGATACGCGAATAGATTTCATGTTTGCGGGGTGTTGTGTTGCGAAATCTTCGGGCGCCGGCGCGATCCTGACAAGCCCGCCGACCGGGAGGATTCTCCGATTCGTAATTGGCTGCGCATCGGTCAACCAAAGGTTCAAGTCCCGCAAAATCCGTCCAGCATTCGCGCTTGGCAGTTGAGGTAGCGATTTTTACCATGGCGGCGTGATTGCCGGGAACTCCAGGCTGGTCGTTCACTCGAGGTTACTCAAACCCCACTCCAACCCCGTTTGTACCTATGAAAGAGTATCAAGCTGCTGACATCCGCAACTTCGCCATCGTCGGTCATGCGTCGGCCGGGAAGACGATGCTCTCGGAAGCCATGCTCGCGTGCGCAGGCGTCATCAACCGCATGGGTAGCATCGCCGCCGGTTCGACGGTTTCCGACTATCACGTGAGCGAACAGCAACGCCAGATTTCGGTCTCGGCCACGCTCATGCACCTGGAATGGCTGAACAAGAAATTCAATCTGATCGATTGCCCGGGTTACGCGGACTTCATCAGCGAGGGCTTGGGCGCGTTGCGTGTCGGGGACTTTGCTTTGGTCGTCGTCAACGCGACGCACGGCGTCGGCGTGGGGACGGACGCCGTCTGGAAATATGCCACGCAATACGGCATCCCGAAAATGATTGTCGTCAACGCGTTCGACAAGGAGGGGGCGGACTTCGATTCAGTATTGGCTCAGGTTCGTGAGCATTTCGGCGAGCGCGTGTTTCCGCTGACCCTGCCGGTGAACCCCGGCCCCGGCTTCAATCAAGTGCTCGACGTGCCCCGGAGCGAAATTGTGACCTATGCGGGCGACAAGAGCGGCAAGTTCACGGAAGCGCCGGCCAGTGGCGAATGGGCGGAAAAAGTAAAGCTGCTGCATCAGGAACTCATCGAACACGTGGCCGAGTCGGATGATTCGCTGATGGAAAAGTTTTTTGCCCAAGGCGGTTTGAGCGAGGAAGAGATGCGCGCGGGCATTCACAAGGCGATTCAGGAGCAGGTATTCGTGCCCCTCTTCGTAACCTCGGCGGAGCAAAACATCGGCGTGGCCCGGCTCATGGACATCATTGCCAAGTATGGATCGTCGCCAGTGGACCGTAAGGTGGTGAAGGCGCTGGACGCAGCGGGAAAAGAATGTGACGTGCAACTCAATGGCGGCGAGCCGGTGTGCTATGTCTTTAAGACGATGAGCGAGGCGCAGTTTGGCGAGCTATCGTTTTTTCGCGTGTATTCCGGCTCGGTCAAGTTCGGCAGTGAACTCTACAACACCGACCGGCGCATCAGCGAAAAGCTCGGGCAGATCTACCTCGTCAATGGCAAGAGCCGCGAGACGGCGCAGGTGCTGAACGCCGGCGACATCGCCGCTGTGGTAAAACTCAAGGACACACACACCGGCAACACGCTGTGCAATCCCAAGCATCCGGTGTCGCTGTCGAAGGTGGATTATCCGAAACCGTCCATTCACGCCTCGCTCAAAGGTACGGTCAAGGGCGAGGAGGACAAGATCGCGTCCGGCCTGGCCGCGCTGCATCACGAAGACCCGACGTTCCTGCACCGCGTGGATGGCGAGTTGCATCAGACAGTTCTTTCCGCGCAGGGCGAATTGCATCTGGAAGTCATCGCCGACCGACTGCGCCGTCGTTACAACGTCCATGTGGAACTGGCCGAGCCGCGCGTGAAATACCGGGAGACCATTCGCGCCCGAGGCGAATCCAAGTATCGCCACAAGAAGCAGACTGGCGGCGCCGGGCAGTTTGCGGAAGTCTGGATGCGCATTGAGCCGATGCCGCGCGACACCGGGGTTGAATTCACGCAATCACTCGTCGGGCAGAACGTGGATCGAGTGTTTGTGCCGTCAGTCGAAAAGGGGGTCAACAAGGCGTGTGACGAAGGAATCATCGCCGGGTATCGCGTCGTGGACGTGAAGATTGATTTTTACGACGGCAAGATGCATCCGGTGGATTCCAAGGACATCGCCTTCCAGGTCGCCGGATACTTTGCGTTTAAGGAAGCGTTTGCCGCCGCGCGTCCTTGTATGCTGGAGCCGATCAACACTATTGAGATCCGCATCCCGGAAGATTGCATGGGCAAGGTAATGGGCGATCTCTCCAGCCGGCGCGGCAAGATTCAGGGCATGGATGTGGACGGCAGTTTCCAGGTCATCAAAGCTCACGTGCCGGCGAAGGAACTCTACAGGTACTCGAGCACGCTTCGCTCGCTGACTGGCGGTCGGGGCGTTCACATCGAGGATTTCAGCCATTACGAAGAGATGCCCCGCGACGCTGAAGGCAAATTGGTTGAGGAATACAAGAAGCACCGCGCCGAGGGAAATAACCACGATTAATTCCGGTTCAGAGCGGGCGGGCCATGTGAAACTGGGTCAATTGCTCCGGGCTGAAACCCAGCTTCGAAAAGAATGCGGCGGGAATCTCCTCTGGCACCCAGATCGGAATTCGCCACTTCTTCCCCGGGTACCGCGCGCTGATCGCTTGGAGAATTTTCGTGCCCCAGCCTCGCCGCCGCTCCGTTGGGCTTACCACAAGTGAGCGCACCACGATGGTGTCGCTCGCGGGATCGCCGATGACGGCATAGGCGGGGCCAAGCCGGAACGCGCGGTAAGGCGGGGCCAGTGCCGCCACGGTCGGGGCTGCCAGTTGCCAAGGTAAATCCGCGAGCCCCCATTGCTCGACCGCGGCGGCGGCATCCTCAGGATTAATTTCGATCAGATCGTCAGACTTCTGACCTGGCACGCTGGCGGCAGAGTAGCCGGCCAGCTGGCGTAATTTCTTAAAACCGCACGCGGTATAGAGGTGCACCGCGGCGAAATTCGCCTGGATCACTTCGAGCGTGAATTGCCGATCCCCGCGTTCGCCTGCGGCCCGCACCACCGCTTCTGTCAGCGCGCGGCCCACGCCTTGGCTGCGCGCATTGGGCGCGATGGCCATCGCTGCCAGGCGGCCATTCCAGCCCCGGCGGGCCGCGAAGGCAACCCCGACTATTTCGCCGCTTCGCAGGGCGACGCAGCTCGTCGTCAAATCCACACTGTCCACGCGCTGCATGTAAGCAAGAGTTTTGACATCGAACTGAACGGGGACGAAGTAACCCGTGAAACAATGATTCGTCGCCGTCGTCAATGCCTCGGGAGTCAGTTCAATTGCGCAACGGAATTCGAGCGCGCCAGCTGTGTGATCAGCGTGCATTCAATCAGGCTGACGGCGCGGATGAATCGTTCGGCCGTTCCAACGTCTGCTCGGCCTGCTGAGCAAGCACCAGCACGCGCCCCAGCAACCGGTAGTGGAGTGAAAACAAGCGGTCGAGATGGGCGTTGCACTCCTCGAAGATCGCTCGCCACTTGCCGTCGCACGCCTTTTCATAACGCGCATACTCGGCCACGGTCAGTTGCCCGCGAGCATGTGCAAATGGGTAGCGTTGGTCGGCGATCGGACCTTGGATGATTTGCAGTCGCTGTGAGAATTCCTCATGCAACCGAGCCAGTTGACGATCCACCTGGAGGGGCTGGGCATGCTTGTCGCGGTTCTCAGCGAGCAGGACAAAAGCCCGCATGCGAGCGCTGATGTGATGCAGATCCGGCAGGCCCGCTCCTACTGCCGCCAATACCTTGGCCAATTCGAGCGCATCGCCAGGCTTAGGATCCGACCCTGTGATGGTTGGGGCCAATGGTAGCGCCAGGGAAATGCGCAGGCGCAGCGCGGCAACAAACTCATCCACCGCCTTCATTTGTTGTTGGATGATCTCCGTGCTGGCGTCGATCGCCTGCCGGGAGGCGATTTCCTGCTGCCCTACGGAAGTGGCGTAGGCGGGCAGGCCGAACGCCTTGGCTTCCAGCGGGAAGCCCGCGGCGCTGAGACTGTGGGCGGTGCTGCTTTCCTCCAATCGTTCCTGTTGGCGAGTGATTTCCGCTGAGGCTTTTTCCGCGCCCGGTCGCAACCGGTCGCAGCTATCGCGCGCTTCGCGCCACCTGACAACCGCCGTGGCGGGTTCGGTTAATGGCAGCAGCCCGGGCGGTGTCAGCAGCGGTGATAAGCTGATGTTGACCTGGCCGTAGTATTTGCGGAGCACGTTGTCGGCCTCGCTGGCGGCGGCGCTTTCGGCAAGGGCTTCGGCGGAATTGATCAGATCCTGTTCGGTGAACTCCAGTTCAAACACCTTGGCGTAAAGATGACGGGTGACGGATTTGCAGGTGGCGGCAAAATCTTTGAAAAGCTGGCCGGCGGGCGACTCCAGCCGGAAGACGCCGGGTTCGTTCAAGGCGCGAGCCGCGCGGTTGCGATCATTGTCGCAGGGATGCGTGTCGAACCAGCCGGTCTTCGAGTGGTCGGCAGCCTCATTGAGTTTCTGGTGCAGATCAGACGGGAGCGCCCCCGCCTTGTGACTCGTGAGCAACGGCAGGTCTTCTGGCAGCCGATGGCTTACCCAGCTTTGCTTCACGTCCTCCAGCGCGAACTGGGACGCGGCGTTCAGCACGCGCAGCTGTTTGGCAGTGCTTTCGAAGGCATCGCTGCCGGCCAGTTTTGTTTCGTAACTGTCGGCATCAAATTCCATTTGCCGCAGCATGAAGCAACTGATCGCGTTGCCGGCGACCATGAGGCCCCAGAGAATCCGGCGGGTGAGCCACACGCAGCCCCGCGCCGCGTAAAGAATGATGCCAATCCGGATGTCCACGCCTTTGGCTGCGGACTCAAGTTTGACGTCCCATTCGTCGCGTTCGTAAACTACGCGGGCGAACCAGAAGCTGACGCTCCGGATGACGTAGGTCAGGCGCATGCCGGCGCCCTGGGCGAAATGCCCAAACTCGTGCGCGAGCACACCGGCGAATTGCCGCAGATTGAGCCCGGCGGCTAGCGGCAGGCCAATGGTCAACACCAGATCGCGACTGAGCAACCCACGATGCAGACTGGCCGAGGCATTCACCTGGCAGTCCACGTCAATGCGCTTTGGCATCGGCGCGCCCACCAGGCGGCAGATGCGTTCGACGAAGGCAAAGAGCAATGGCTCCTGAGCCGGATCAAGCGAGAGCGGTTCTGATTGCTTGGGGCGTTTCGCGAAGAGCGGTTTCAACATGAAGAACACCAGAATGCCACCCGCCACCGCTGGCCCGAGATAGACCAGGAGCTTGCCAAAACCACCGCCCGAACCTGCCGTCATGATTCCGATGTTGTGGGACAGATGATAGAGAACTCCCCAACCTACGAGTCCGATCAATGCCAGGTAGATCGTCGGCAGAAGGATCATGGCCAGCGCAACGATGCTGAGCCCGAGTACGTAAAGTGGGGAGAGTCTGGTGCGGGAGAATTCACCGGTGAACGCGGTCAATGGTGAGCCGCTGGAGCTGGGAACGGCAGATTCCTGGGAGTTCATGCCGGCGCCATCGTGGGAAATCAGTGTCGGTTCGGCAACAATAAATCTGTCGTGCCGGGCGCTAGCCTGGATTTGACAGCCAGCGATAGTCCATCTGGCGGGCGGTTCTTACAGCCAGATCTTCCCCTACCAAACGCGCCACCAGGTGCAGGCTCATATCCAGGCCGGCCGAAATGCCGGCGGCAGTAACGATGTTCCCTTCGTCCACCCAGCGCAGATTCTCGCGCACAGTGATTGCCGGGAACATGGCGCGGAAATCCGCAATGTCTTCCCAATGAGTGGTGACCGCCTTTCCGGATAACAACCCCGCCTTGGCCAGCAAGAAAGCGCCCGTGCAAACCGACGCCGTGAGTTCTGCGCGAGCAGAGCTGCGTGCAATCCAGTCGATGATATTCGGCCGTTCCAGCTCTGCGCTGTGGACTCCGCCTGGGATGAGCACGAGATCAACAAGCGGGTGATTGGAGATCGTAAAATGCGGCTGCACCTGCAGCGCCGCGCGCGCGTGGATCAACCGCATCGAGTCAGCTATGGTGAAGACTTCAAAAGGTTTGGCCTGACCAGGACAGAGCCGCGCCATTACGCGCGCGGCCGTGGAGAAAACCTCGAACGGTCCGCAGAAGTCCAAAACTTCGACCTCGTCGTAAATGTAGATGCCAACCGTGCGCGGTATGATTTTGATGGCGGTGAAGGTAGGAGAAGATCACTGATTTCGCAACCGGTCGTCGGGCATGTCATCGGTGGCCGGCTCGCTGAGAAGTTCACCTGTTGATTCGCATTGCCTGGTTTTTGCAAACCGGTAGCCTCCACTTCATGAAAGCCCTTTCGTTTGCCGCGCTCGCATTCGCGCTGCTCACATCAACTGGATTCGCTCAGCAAGATTTTTCCAAGGTGGAGATCAAGGTCGTCCCGGTTTCCGGGAACATCCACATGCTCGAAGGCTCTGGGGGGAACATCGGCGTGTCAGTCGGTGAGGACGGCATCCTGATTGTGGATGACCAGTTCGCGCCGCTGGCGGACAAGATTGAAGCGGCGCTCAAGGGCCTCAATCCCGGCAAACTCAAATTCGTTCTCAACACGCATCATCACGCCGATCACACCGGCGGCAACGCGGCGTTTGGCGCCAAGGACGCGACCATCGTGGCCCAGAGTAATGTGCGTGACCGGCTCACAAAGGATACCAAGTTGAAGAAAGAAGCATATCCCGTGATCACATTTGACCAATCGGCCTCGGTGCATTTCAACGGCGAGGAGATCAAGCTCATTCACTACGGTCCGGGTCATACCGACGGCGATAGCGTCATCTACTTTACCAAGGCGAACGTCGTCCATATGGGCGACCAGTTTGTGAATGGTTTTCCGTTCGTGGACTTCAGCAGCGGCGGCAACGTGGATGGCTTTGTCAAAACCATCGCCACGGTGCTTGAAAAGATTCCGGCAGACGCGAAAATCATTCCGGGCCACGGTAAGCTCAGCACCGTGGAAGACCTGAAGAACTATCACGCGATGCTGACCGATACGATTAGCCACGTGCAGAAGCAAATTGCGGAGGGGAAAACGCTCGCCGAGATCAAGACCAACGGCCTACCGGAGAAATACAAAGGCTATGGCGGCGGGTTCATCAACGCCGGCCGTTGGATTGAAGCCATCCATCGTGGCACCCCGAAGAAATAGCAGTCATGGATGCTTGTGTTACGAATCGTGTTGTTCTGTTATTGACGGTGCTGGTCTGGAGTCTCCTCAGCGCGCACGCCGACTGGCCGGAATTCCGCGGACCGCGTGGCGATGGCAACGTCTCGGCGCCGGGCGCCAAACCGATAGGCTTGCCGCTTACCTGGAGCGAGACCAATAACATCAAGTGGAAGACGGAGATTCCGCATCGCGGCTGGTCCACGCCGGTGGTGTTGGGTGGCCAGGTCTGGATCACCACCGCCACGGAGGAAGGCCACGTTCCTTCGCCATCGGCCTGGATCAGGCAAGCATTGTCACCGAATTGCGCACCAAGGAAATGTGGGCGATCAAACCAGACGGGCAGGGAAACGTTACCGACACGCATCTGGCGTGGAAACTCGCCACCCACATCGGCAAATACGCGTCGCCGCTGCTGGTGGATGGACTGATTTACACGGCGGCAGGGGAGAGTTTCGTCACCTGCCTCGAAGCGGCCACTGGGAAAGTTGTCTGGACCGAGCGCATCGGTGGCAAGTACGCCGCTTCACCTATCTACGCCGATGGACGTCTGTATTTCTTCAGTCAGGACGGCACGACGACGGTGCTCAGGGCGGGCCGCACTTTTGAAGTGCTGGCCCACAAACAAATTGGAAGCCGGCTTCATGGCGTCGCCATTTCGCTTCCCGCCACCACTTGCACCTGGAATTAAGAAGTCGGCGGCCTTTGGAGCCCGACCAGCAACTGGTCCGGAAGCGTTCCGGCGCGTTCGACTTTGTCCAGTGGACTTTACCGGCACGAATATGCATCGCGCAGTTGAACGCAGAGCTTTAGCCGCCATCGGTCAGCCAGACGTCGAAGGAAATCCGAAGCGATGCTACTGGTCGCCGAAGCGTTGAGCCTTTTCAAGGACCTGCCGGGTCAAGGGTGCAGGGGACTAGCGCAAATACCGCGCACGAATTCAAGGTTTCCCATGAGGATTTTACAATTCGTGGCCCGGTTGGTCGCAGAGCGTGGTTTCGGAGACGATGCGGAGATCATACTGCCCACCAGCCGGACAAACGGGCTTATTCTTGATGTAAAGCCCGATACCGAAAAGGTCCGTGTCAACGGGAAGACCGTTCGAGTCCTTGTGGGTTTCCAACGCCCACTGGGCTTTGGCGTCATTTATTTGCCGCAAATTGTTGATGCACGCCGTGGTCGAAGCCCGCGTCCGGGCCCTGATATAACTGGGGATGGCGATGGCCGCCAACAGCCCGATGATGGCGACCACGATCATGATTTCCAGCAGGGTAAAACCACCGATTTTGGTAATCTGAGTGCGGCGGTTCGTTATCTGAATGGGACGTTTCATATTTGCTTTTTGATTGAGCTTCTTCGCACAAACTCAACGGCAGCAGTGCGAGACATGTCTTCTTTTCGGACAGAATCATAAACGAAGCAGGCGGGTACACCACTTAGGTTGAGCCCGCCTCCATGTCCCGGAGACTTCCCGGGATGCCGTTTGAACCAGCCGATAGCCAGTGGCAATGCTGGACTGATTATTGAAGCTGGCGCGAAGGGACTGCTTGCAAGCGCGATGCTTTCATTCGCCAACTTGGTCGGTGAGAAATATACGGTAGCCCGCCAGTGCCAGTCTTTGTCCAAGCGCCTGATTCGGCGGTGGCGAGTCCTTTGTTACGGATTGGAATGTGGTTAGGAGTGTAAGTGGCCCCAAAGCTCCGGCTGGCTCGGAATATTTTCCGCCAGCCTGATTTGCCATTTTCCGCTCCCAGCAGGCATTCAATCGGCGCAAACACGGCAGGGAGTGATAGCACGCAAAGTCGGATCATAAGGACCATCGCACATTTACCAATTCGATGCTTTTCCACCCGACGGCCAGGACCGGGAAAAACACTGGACAAGTTTTGGTGATGCGCCGGTAACGCATCCCTGTCTTCGCCCGATTGTGACAGTCGGGGCCGGATGAGAGACTTAATCACGAAGAAGCAAGGTGGGCAGGCGAATTCCGGAAAACAGCAGCGATTCAGTCCGCGACTATGAGATCTATTACACTGGGTATCATTCTTGGGTTGGCTTTTGGTATATCTCCACAGCTGCGTGCCGATGTGGTTGTCACCGTCCCGACGGGCGGCAACAATATCTCCGCCGACAAGGCTGTGAATTCCACCAATGGCGCCGGGTTCGTTGCGCTCGGCAGTCTGGTCATCAGCGAAGCGGCCGCAACTGATTTTGAGTCGGGGGACAATCAGACGCTGATCCTGACTGGGCCAGAAGGTTGGCGTTTCAATCCGGGCGTCGGCAGCATCAGCTTCATTGGCAGCCGTGACGTTACTGCCGCGAGCCTTATCGTCGCGACTTCCAATATTACCATCACATTTTCCACGAAAGCTGACACGAAATTGGATGCCTTGACCATCAGTGGAGTGCAAGTACAGGCCCTCGACGGCGCCAACATGGCGGCTGCGGGCTACCTCCGACGGCTCTTCGAGAATCCCGGCACAGCTGTCATCGCAGGTATCGAACTCGATTTCAGCACGTTTGGATTGCTAAATCAGATCGCCGGCACGGCCAGAGCCCTGACGGTTCAGACCCAGCCGTCCGCAAACGCAACCGCCGGCGCGCCCTTCGTCCAACAGCCTGAGATTAGCATTGTGGATCAGTTTGGCAATTTGTGCAGCTTGGACAACACAACAATCGTGACGGCCACGCGTGCGGCTGGTTCTGGCCCACTGCAGGGAAGCCTGTCGCTCCGGGCCACTTTTGGCACGGTCACTTACACGAATCTTTCGCATAACAATGTTGGCCCGATGACGATTCAGTTCGCGGCGACCAATTTGATCAGTGTGACTTCGGCCACGGTCATGGTTGGCCCTGCGCCCGCGGACCGGCTGTACTTCGCCACCCAACCCGGGTCGGCCAGCGCTGGAGTTCCTTTCGGGATCCAGCCTGTCGTCAAAACTCGCGACCAATTTGGCAACGACACGGTGGCCGGACTTCCGGGAAGTCGAATCGTTACACTCGCTCTCAGTTCAGGCTCGGGCACGCTCACGGGCACCACGAGCTTGGATATTGGCACCAATGCCGGCAACGGCGTCATCGCATTCACAGACCTGCAGCTCGACGCTGCCGGCGCAAGCAAACAAATCACCGCCAGCGCGAGTGGAATGACAAACGCCGTGAGCACCAGTTTCGGCGTGAGTTCATCCGTGTTCAGCAAACTTCAGTTGCTGGTGCCGGGCGAGACAGCGGCGCCGGGAACGGCCAGCGGCAAGACTGGCACTCCCGTTCCCCAGGCCGCCGGCACGCCGTTCAACGTGACGGTCAACGCCGTGGACGCAACGTGGAATATCGTTGATACCATTTCTGATCTGGTAGGAATTACCTCTTCCGCCGGCACGGCCTCGTTGCCGGCCAACGCGTCGCTGGTTTCCGGCACGAAAACTTTCAGCGTCACGCTTAACACAGTGGGCAGCGCGACGTTGACGGCGAGTGATCTGACCGATGGTGGAAAAACACCCAGTACAGGTCCGTCGATTACCGTGGGCGGCGGCACTCCGCGCAAGCTAGCGATTCAGACCCAGCCTTCGTCTAACGCCACGGCGGGTGTCGCATTGGCAATTCAGCCGTCAGTTCGGGTTGAAGATGCTGGGGGAAATCTGGTGGCCACCGACAATGGCCGGGTTATTACCGTCGCGCGCGGCACCGGCACGGGCATGCTCCAGGGAACTTTGACGGCCACGACTGTCAATGGCATCGCCACTTTCGCCAACCTTTCCCATAACGTGGCGGAAACTATTACGCTCAATTTCACGGCGGCTGGATTGACCAATGCTATTTCTGGAAATGTTGTCGTTGGCGCTGCGGCGGCGGATCGACTGGCATTCAGTACGCAGCCGGGCGGGGCGTCGCGGGTCGGCGCGGCGCTTGCCACCCAGCCGGTGGTCCGGTCGCAAGATGCGTTTGGCAATCCTTCCACAATCGGGTTGCCAGCCAATTTAAATGTGAATCTCACGCTGACTTCTGGTTCTGGCTCGCTGCTCGGGGTCGTGACGCTGGATCTCGGCACGGCGGCCGGTAACGGGATGGCGAGTTTCTCAAATCTCGAATGCAGCGCCGCTGGCACCAACAAACAGTTAACCGCCTCCGCAATTGGTCTGGACAATGCCGTCAGCGGTTCCTTCAACGTGGGCGGGATCTTGCTGGCTACCGGTGGCATTGGCATTTCCGCGGATTCAACCGGCGGAGCCTACACTTCTCTGACGAGCCCGGTTTATTTTGAAGCGGCCAGCGGCGATGTTGGGCCTGGTACTTTCATTCTCAATGCTCCTGCTGGATTTGTTTTTGACACTGGCGGTACCGCTCCAAGCGTTGTGGTCACGCGACTTGCGGGTAGTGGCGCCAATGCCAATAACATCAATGGCCTCGCCAGCGGTACGGCGGCAGCGGTCACATCCCGGACCACTAATCAAATCACATTTACCGTGAGCAGTGTCAGCAGTTCCGGTGTTACTTGTTCGCTGACCTGGCAAGGCGTGCGGGTGCGGCCCAGCGCCGGGACACCACTGGCTGCGGGCAACCTAACGAAGTCCGGCACCGCGTCAATTGCTGCGGTCACCGCTGGCAGTACGAGCTTCGGCGTTTTGAGTGAAGTTGCTGGCGCGGCGAGCCGCTTGACGTTCATCACTCAACCCGGCGCCGCCACGGCCGGAGCACCGTTTGGAATTCAACCTGTCGTGCGCACGCGAGATCAATTTGGCAACGACTCAACTACCGGGCTGGCTTCTAGCAGAATGGTAAGTCTGGCGCTCACCTCGGGCACCGGGGTGCTGCTCGGCATCACCAACTTGGACATCGGTACGGCTGCGGGAAATGGCGTGGTGACGTTCACAGATTTGGAAATTGATGTGGCGCAAACAAACAAACAGCTGACCGCGAGCGCGAGTGGTTTCACCAATGGTACGAGCAGCGTGTTTTCCGTTCTGCCGGCGGCGGCGAGCAAGCTCGTCATTCAAACCCAGCCGTCCCCGACGGCGACTGCCGGGGCTGTGTTTGTCCAGCAACCTGTGATTTGGATCGCCGACCAGTTCGGCAATCTGCGCAGCGGCGACAACGGCGTGATGGTCACGGCCGCGCGCAACGCTGGCAGCGGATCGCTACAGGGCACAACCAGCGCCAGCTCGATAAATGGCGTCGTTTCGTTTGGCAATCTCGCGCACAACGTGGGCACCACAATCACGATAGATTTTGCGAGCGCGGGTCTGACAAGCGCAACCTCAGGCAACGTTGTCGTCAGTCCGGCGGCCGCCAACAAGTTGGCAATTCAAGTTCAACCAGCGTCTTCGGCAACCGCCGGCACGCTCTTTGCGCCGCAGCCGGTGATCCGGATTGAAGATCAATTCGGTAATTTACGCAGCAGCGACAACTCGACCGCCGTCATTGCCGCTCGCGGTGCCGGCAGCGGCACACTCCAAGGCACTACCAGCCGAACGGCGATCAATGGCATTGTTAGCTTCACCGACTTATCGCATAACGTGGTGACCAATATTTCCGTCCTTTTCACCAGCGGCAGCCTCATTAGCACGACCTCGACGGCCATCGCCGTCGGTCCGGCGCTGGCTGACCGATTGGTGTTCACAACTCAACCCGGCAATGCCATAGCTGGTGCGCCGTTCGGCTTGCAGCCAGTGCTGAAAACGCGTGACCCCTTCGGCAATGATTCCGTCGCGGGATTACCCGCCAGCCTGATGGTAACCGTGAACCTGACTTCGGGCAGTGGTGCGTTGCAAGGGACCGCCACCCTGGACATCGGCACGGCGGCGGGCAACGGCACCGTCAGTTTCGCCAACTTGCGGATTGATGCGTCGGGGACGAACAAACAACTCACCGCCAGTGCCAGTGGCATGACCAGCGGACTGAGCAGCATGTTTACAGTGAGCGCGGCGGCGGCCACCAAGTTGGCGATCCAGACTCAGCCCTCCGGCACGGTCACCGCCGGGGCCGCATTCCCAACGCAACCGGTGATCCGAATTGAAGATCAGTTTGGTAACCTGCGCAGCAGTGACAATAGCACGCTGGTAAGCGCGACGCGCAATGCGGGAACTGCCGTTCTGCAAGGCGCCGCCAGTGTGACAGCCGTTAACGGACTGGCTACGTTTGCCAATCTCTCCTACAACAAGGCTGAGACGATCACGGTGAACTTCAGCGGCGGAAGTTTGACCGGAGCGACTTCGTCCAACGTCACTGTTAGCGCCGGGGCAGCGAACAAGCTCGTCATTCAGACCCAACCTTCCAGCGCTGCTACGGCTGGTGAGGCGTTCCCAATTCAACCGGTGGTTCGCGTCGAAGATCAATTTGGCAACCTGCGCAGTGGCGATAATACGACGGTTGTGTCCTCAGCTCGGGCCACCGGCAGTGGTACCCTTCAAGGGGTCACGACCGCGACGGCCAGCGGCGGTCTGGCTAGCTTCAGTAATCTGAGCTATCCGATCGCGGAGAGCATGACGGCAACCTTCAGCAGCAGCGGTTTGACCAGCTCGACCTCCAGTAACGTGGTCCTCAGCGCCGGACCGTTTGCTAAGTTGCAACTCTTGGTGCCGGGCGAGACGGCCGCGCCAGGAACGGTGTCGGGTAAGACCGGCACGCCCACTCCGCAAACTGCGGACAATTCCTTTGACGTCACCGTGCGCGCCGTGGATACGAACTGGAATCTGGTCAACTCCGTCACGGACCTCATCGGCATCACTTCCAGCGACGGGGCGGCGATTCTGCCCGGGAATGCGGTTCTGGTGGCGGGGATGCAAAACTTCGGAATCACACTCTCCACGACCGGCTCACGAACCATTACGGCAACGGATCTCACTGATGGCGGCAAAACGCCGAGCACCAGCCCAGCTATTAACGTCATTGCAGCCCAACACACCGCGGCCACTGGCGGAGGGGCGATTTCGGCAGACACCGTAGGTGGGACATGGACGGCCTTGACCGGTCCGGTTTACTCGGAGGTTGCTAGCGGCAACATCGGGGTCGGCACTATCATCCTCAACGCCCCTAGCGGGTTTGTTTTCGACATCGGAGGTACAGCGCCAAACATGCTGGTTACCAGGCTGACGGGTAGTGGCAGTTCTTCCGACAACGTCAATGGACTCTCCAGCGGGACAGTGGCAGCGATGACTTCGATCACTTCCACGCAATTGACGTTTACAGTCACCAGCAGCAGCCAGGGCGGAATCACCTGCCGCCTCACCTGGCAGAACGTGCGCGTGCGACCTGTTACTGGAACACCACTGGCCACAGGAAAACTCAGCCGGAGCGGCACCGCCAACGTAGTGGCGCTTTCGACCAACTCCAACCTGGGTTTGCTGCGCGAAGTTCCCGGTGCCGCCAGCCGCCTGGCGATTCAATCTCAACCGTCGTCCACCGCCACCGCCGGCCTGGCATTTGCGCAGCAGCCGGTCCTCCGCGTGGAGGATAAATTTGGTAACCTCCGCACCAACGACAACAGCGTTGTGGCGGTCGCCAGTCGCAATGCCGGCAGCGGGACGCTGCAAGGAACGGTCAGTAGGATGGCGGTAAGTGGTCTGATCAGCTTCACCAATCTCTCGCACAACGTGGCGACAAACATCACCCTGCTTTTCAGCAGCGGCAGTCTGACCAATGCCACTTCCGCTGGCATCGCCATCAGTCCCGCCGCCGTCGATCGATTGGTGTTTACGGCCCAACCCGGGTCAAGCACTTACGGGGCCGCGCTGAGCGCTCAGCCCGTGGTCAAGAGTCGCGATGCCTTTGGTAATGATTCCATTGTCGGATTGGGCTCCAGCAAAATCGTGACCTTGGCTATCAGCACGGGCAGTGGTTCGCTCTTGGGCAGCAGCGCGCTGGACATCGGCACCGGGGCCGGTAATGGCACCGTCGCTTTTTCCGGGCTAAGCGTCAACGCAACCGGGACAGGCAAGCAACTCAGCGCCAGCGCCACTGGCTTGACCACCGCGCTGAGCGGCACGTTCGATGTGGTACCGGCGACGGTCATCGGCAGTATCACTGCCACCAGTAGAACGTATGACGGCACGACTGCGGCCACGATCGCCACCCGCACTTTGAGCGGAGTGCTGGGCGGTGATGTGGTCAGTTTGACCGGCGGGACAGCGAGTTTCGTCAATAAGAATGTGGGTGTCGGCAAAACTGTAACTGCCACTGGCCTGAGCCTGAGCGGCGCCGATGCTGGCAAGTATCAACTGGCTTCAACCACGGCGAGCACCACGGCGAGCATTACCGGGCGCGCTTTGGCCGTCAACGCCACGGCGACGAACAAGGTCTACAATGGCACGACGGCCGCCACGGTCTCGCTGTCAGACAATCGGGTGGCGGGAGACAGCCTGAGCGCCAGCTACACCAGCGCGAGCTTCGCCGACAAGCACGTCGGTGCGGCCAAGCTCGTGAGCGTCAGCGGCATCAGCTTGAGCGGTACCGATGCCGGCAACTATACGTTTAACAACTCGGCCAGCGCCACGGCGTCCATCACTGCCCGCGCGCTGGTCGTCAGCGCCACCGGCGTGAACAAAGTCTACGATGCCACAACTACTGCCACCGTCAGCCTCTCCGATAATCGCGTCTCCGGCGATAATTTGACCACGGCCTACGCCGTGGCAACGTTCGTCGACAAGAATGTGGGCGTAGCCAAGCCGGTGAACGTTTCTGGCATCACACTTTCGGGGAGCGACGCTGGCAACTACACTTTCAATGCGACGGCAAGCACCACCGCCAGCGTCACGGTGGCGTCCCTGACCGCGCTCATCACCGCGGACGACAAGGTTTATGACGCGACGACTGCCGCCAACATCGCCAGCCGTTCCCTCAGTGGCGTCCAGGGCAGCGACGCAGTCAGCTTGAGCGGCGGTACCGCCACCTTTGCCAGCAAGAACGTTGGCGCCGGCAAGTCAGTCACTGCCACCGGTCTGAACCTGAGCGGCGCCGACATGGCCAACTATCAGTTGGTTTCCAGTTCGGCGAGCACCACCGCAGACATCACCGCACGCGCGCTCACGGTGAGTGCCGCGGGCGTGAACAAGGTGTATGACGCCACGACCGCGGCAGTGGTAACGCTTTCCGACAACCGAATTGCCGGTGACAGCATGACCACCAGCTACGCCAGCGCCAGTTTCTCCGACAAAAATGTCGGCATTACCAAAGCCATTGGTGTCAGCGGTATCTCCGTCACGGGTGCCGATGCAGGCAATTACACCGCCAACACCACCGCGAACACCACGGCGAACATCACCGCCGCGTCGCTGACCGGCCTCGTCACTGCCGATAACAAAGTTTATGACGGGACGACCGCCGCGACCATCGCCAGTCGTTCACTCAGTGGTGTGCTGAGCAGCGACAGCGTCAGTTTAATTGGCGGCACGGCTGCGTTCGTCAACGAGAATGTCGGCATCGGCAAGACGGTTACCGCCGCGGGCTTGAGCCTCGGCGGCGGTGACGCCGGTAATTACCAATTGGCTTCGACTTCAGCTGCCACCACCGCGAACATCACGGCGCGCTCATTGACGATCAGCGCCACAGGCGTCAATCGGGTTTATAACGGCACGACCACCGCCACCGTAACACTGTCCGACAACCGTATCGCCGGCGACATCCTCAACACGAGCTACGTCAGCGCCAATTTTGACGACAAGAATGTCGGCATGGCCAAGAGCGTGAATGTCAGTGGCATCACGGTCGCCGGTACGGATGCAGCCAATTACACGGCCAACACCACTGCCAATACCACGGCGGACATCACCGCCCGGGCGTTGACCATTAGCGCGACGGGACTCAACAAGGTCTATGATGCAACCAGCAGCGCCACAGTTACGCTCTCCGATAACCGGGTGGCTGGCGATAGTTTCTCTCTCGGCTACATCAGCGCGAGTTTCGCCGACAAAAATGTCGGCTCCGGCAAATCAGTCAGTGTCAACGGAATTACCGTGAGCGGCACGGATGCCGGCAACTACACCTTCAATGCTACCGCGAGCACGACTGCCAATATTACCGCCAAAGGGCTGACCGTTACTGGAATCGTCGCCAACAATAAGATTTACGATGGCAACACCAGCGCCACACTCAGTCTGGACGACGCATCACTGGTTGGTGTGATCGGTGCCGACACAGTTACGCTCAATACCGTGGCAGCCACCAGCACCTTCAGTGACAAGAACGTCGGTCCTGGAAAAGCTATCACCGTGGGCGGACTGAGCCTCAGCGGCGCCGGCGCCGGCAATTACAACTTGTCGCAGCCCACCGCGACGGCCGATATCACCAAGGCATTGCTCACGGTGACCGCCGACAACAAGACTCGGGCCGCCGGCCAGCCCAATCCCACACTGAGCGCTTCCTATGCTGGTTTCGTTGGCGGGGAAACCTTGGCCACCAGTGGCGTGACTGGCAGTCCCGCGTTGAATTCCACCACCACCAATGCAGTAGGCGCTTATCCGATCACCGCCGCGCTCGGAACGCTTGGCGCGGCCAACTATTCCTTCGCCTTCAGCAACGGCACTTTGACTGTCACGGCTGCGGCTGCGAACAAACTGGTGATTCTAACCCAGCCTTCCGCGACCGCGACAGCGGGTGTTGCGTTTTCGCCCCAGCCGCAAATCCGGATTGAAGATCAATACGGTAACCTGCGCAGCGGTGACAACTCCACGATCGTCACCGCGGTGCGCAACGCGGGCAGCGGCGCGCTGCAAGGCACAGTGACGGCGACGGCCGTCAACGGCGTGGCCTCTTTTGCGAACCTTTCGCACCACGTGGCCAACACCATCAACCTAAACTTTACCAGCAGCGGCCTGACCGGCGTTACCTCCGACGACATTTTCATCGGCCCGGGAGCATTTACGAAACTCCAGCTTTTGGTTCCCGGGGAGACTGCGATGCCAGGCACTGTTTCTGGCAAGGCTGGCACGCCGGTCGCACAAACTGTGGACAGTCCATTCACGGTCCGCGTCAACGCGGTGGATAATTATTGGAACTTGCTCAGTGCGCCTGCTGATACCGTCGGCATTACGACCAGCGACAGTTTCGCCACGCTGCCGACGAATGCACCGTTGGTCGCCGGCGCGCGGGACTTTCTCCTTGCGCTAAACACCGCAGGCTTCGCGACGGTCACGGCTACTGATCTAACTGATGGTAGTAAGTCGCCCGATACCAGTTCGTCCATTCCGGTTGATGCCGCACAACACACTGCCGCCACGGGTGGCAATGCGATCTCGGCGGACACGACAGGCGGCACCTGGACGAGCTTGACCGGTCCCGTTTACACGGAGGCGGCCAGCGGCAACGTCGGCACGGGCACGATTCTTCTCAAAGCTCCAAGCGGATTCATTTTCGATATCGGTGGCACAGCGCCGACCGTGCTTATCACCAGGTTCACCGGTGCCGGCAGTTCGGCCAACAACATTAATGGACTTACCAGCGGGTCAGTGGCGGCGATGACGTCGGTCACAGCCACTCAGATGACGTTCACCGTCACGAGCAGCAGCCAGAGCGGAATCACCTGCCGACTCACCTGGCAGAATGTGCGCGTGCGTCCGGCCGCCGGCACGCCGTTGGCGACTGGCAAACTTAGTCGAAGTGGTACCGCGAATGTGGTGGCGCTGTCCACCAACTCGAACTTGGGCTCGCTCCGCGAAATTCCGGGCGCAGCTTCTCGAATCTCCATCCTGACGCAGCCTTCCGCGACGGCGACCGCTGGCGCGCTTTTTGCCCAACAGCCCATGCTTGGGGTGGCGGACAAATTCGGAAACCTTCGGAATGTGGCCAACGGCACGCCGGACAACACCACCGTGATTACGGCGGCGCGCAATGCGGGTAGTGGTCTGTTGCAGGGCACGCTAACCGCCAAGGCCAATGACGGCGTCGCTGCATTCACCAATTTGTCCCACCACGTGGCGACGAATATCACGATTCAATTCAGCAGCGGCAGTCTGACCAACGCCACGTCGTCCAACATTAATGTCAATCCGGGCACGGCAGATCGCCTGGTGTTCGTCACTCAACCGGCCAATGGCGTCGTTGGGGCGCCACTCGGCGTTCAGCCAGTCCTGCGCAGCCGCGATTCATTCGGAAATGATTCGGCGGTTGGCCTCGGCGCCAGCCGGATCGTGACGATCTCACTCAGCTCCGGGACCGGCCCGTTATTGGGCACGGCCACCCATGATATCGGTACGGGCGCTGGCAACGGTGTGGTGAGCTGCGCGAACCTCCGAGTTGATTCGGAAGGCGCTAACAAGCAATTGACGGTCAGCGCGGTTGGGTTGACCAGCGCCGTCAGCACTGCCTTCAGCGTAGTGGAAAACGCGCAGAGCATTACGTTTGGCACTCTCGCAAATAGGATTTACGGCGACGCTTCCTTCACCGTCAACGCCACGGCATCGTCCGGACTCCCGATCAGCTATAGCATCGTTTCAGGTCCTGCGACCATTGCCGGCAACACGGTGTCCATCACGGGTTCAGGCACAGTTACTGTCCGGGCGGCACAAGCCGGAGACAACTATTGGGCTGCAGCGACGCCGGTGGATCGGAGCTTCTCCGTCGCGAAAGCAACTCTCACCGTGGCAGCTGAGAATACGAGCAGGACTTACGGCACGACGAATCCCACCTTCACGGCGAATTACAGCGGGTTCGTGAATGGGGACAATTTAAGTGCGCTCAGCGGCACCCCAACGTTGACGACCACCGCGACATTGACGAGTTCGGTTGCCGGGAGTCCCTATTCGATAAACATCACACAGGGGACGCTCAACGCGGGGAACTACAACTTCAATTTTGTAGGAGGAACTCTCACGATCACGAAGGCCGGGTTGACTGTAACGGCCGACAACGCCTCACGACCATACGGGCAAGGCAACCCGGCGTTTGCCGGCAGCATCAGCGGCCTGCGAAACGGCGACAACATCGCCGCAAACTACGCAAGCAGCGCCACATCCAGCAGCCCGGCGGGGACATATGACATTGTGCCGAGCCTGTCCGATCCGAACAACAAGCTCGGCAATTACAACGTGTCCGCTGCCAATGGCACGCTCACGGTCACCAAAGTGACACTTGCGGTTACAGCGAACAACCAGAGTCGAGTTTACGGCTCACCGAATCCCGCCTTCACCGTCACCTACAGCGGTTTCGTGAACGGCGACGATGCTGGCATGCTCAGCGGCTCTCCGGCATTCAACACGACTGCCACGGCGAGCAGTTCCGTCGGTGGAAGCCCGTACGCAATTACCGCGTCGCTTGGGACACTTGACGCACTCAATTACAGCTTTGCGTTTGTGGATGGCGAGTTGACCATCACGCCCGCCTCCTCGGCGATTGCCGTTATGGCCTCCGCAAATCCATCACCAGTCGGATCGAACGTCACGTTCACCGCAACACTATTCGGCGAGGCACCAAGCACGGGCGTCCCGACCGGAACGGTGCAGTTCTTTGCGGATGGCGCGGCGGTGGGGTCGCCGGCTGGTCTCGTCGCAGGCACGGCTTCTTTGGTTCTTGCCAACTTGATGCATGGCGTTCACACGATCTCCGCCGCCTACGCCGGGGATGGCAATTTTATCGGCAGCTCGAACGTGCTGGCGTCGAGTATGGTGGTTAACAGCGCGCCGACGCTGGCGATGGCCAGTTATACGCGCGCCAGCAACGCCTGGATTCAGATTCCCATTATCGAGCTGATGACCGGCTACCCAAACGATGTTGATGGCGACGTGCTCACGCTCGCGTCCGTAGGTTCTGGCACCAATGGCGCCACCGTGCTTTTCGTTGGCGAGTCGATTTACTATTTGCCTTCGACCTCGCACCCGTTTCGGAACTCGACGGATCATCTGACCTACGCTGTGACCGACGGTTATCCGGGCGGTTCGGCCACGAACGTGATTCGCATCCAGATGGAGGCACCGTTGACGGTCAATCCAGCGGTCATCACTGGAATCAGCATGGGCACAAATGGGGCAGAGATTGTCTTCGCCGGCAGCGCGGGAGTGACGTATCACCTCGAACGCACGACGGCTCTTGGATCAATCAGCACAATTTGGGAGGCGGTTGGTTCGACTACGACCGATGGCAATGGCCACGGTGGATTTACGGATTCCAATCCGCCGGCGGGGCAGGGCTTTTATCGAGTGGTACGGCAGTAGGGAAGTCCCCGGGATGGAGCACTCTTTTCACCGGCAACACGTTGCGGCGTTAACCCGATTTTCCAAAAAACGATTCGATGCGAAGCTCATCCGGAAGGAGAGGAAGACCATGAAATTTAACATCGAACTGGGTAAAGCGAAGCAGCACCGAATTGCGTTTGAGTTCAACCAATTGCTCGGGCGGTTGGTCATCAAATATGGCCAGCAGGAAATCACACGTAGCGTCCGCTGGTTCAACGAACCTAGGAAAGAGACTCACGTGTTGCGTGTGGAAGCGGACGAGCCTTTTACAGTTCGCATCGAAAAGGAGCGCCGCCCGCTTTTTGGCTCCAAGTGCCTCGTCTTTCTCAATGAACGGCTTTTCAGGTGCTATGAGGGGATATGAGATTCGCGTCGGGTATTCGCGCCAGAGGGCCTGCAATATGCCCGCGCTTTCTGACCGATTTTTATGCGTCGGGTTTGGGCCGGACGAAGGTAGGGAGTCCACTGGGTGGAGCGTTGTTGTCGTTCCCGGTGCGAAATCAAGTTTTGGCTGGATTGAAAATGGTGGCGGGATGGCCTACAGATTTAGTCGTTACAAATTAGTGGTAAGGAGTTGATTCCCAAAGGAGCGAAAAGAGCATGAAGATAAAATTTTGCCCAGCCTGTCCAAAATTTGGCCAAACACGTCTCAATGCTGAGCACAAATCGGCGCACGATTCGGTTTGGCAAATCGGATCAGGTGACGCGAAGCGAGGCCGGCGAACGTCTGGCTTTACCCTGGTGGAAACCGTCGTTGCGACCTTCGCGGCCGCGAGCATGCTGACGGCCCTATACGTGTGCTTTGCGGGTGGCTTTGCGATGCTCAAGATGACTCGCGAGGATCTCCGCGCCACACAGATCGCCCTCGAACGAATGGAAGCCATTCGAGTTGCTCCCTACGATTACCTTAAAGACACCACGAAATTTCCCGCCACCAGCACGGTGTATTTCGATGAAGCAGGTAAGAGCAGCGGGAAAGGTGGTACCCCTTATACGGTCACATTCAAGGCAGCGCCCCTGGCTCCACCGAAGCCACAAGTCCAGTTTTATACCAACATGATAGAGGTCACCGTCACGGTGGCGTGGAAATCTGGCAACACCCAATGCAGTCGCTCGATGCAGACATATGCGGCCAAGCGTGGCATCCAAGGCTATGTGTCTGGCTCGTATTGATTCACACAACCAAGGCTCTTTATGAAACTTCAAATTTCCAGATTCAAAATGGATGGCAACCGGGGATTAACGGCCAAAGCCCAAGGCATGACCTTGGTGGAACTGATGGCAGCGATTGCGGTCGGGAGTTTGATGCTGATGACCATCGCTACGGCTTTTGGTAACAGTATCAAGAGTTTTGCGGTGATGGGCAATTACGTCAACATGGACCGTGACAGCCGCAATGCCCTGGATCGGATGACCCGGGAAATTCGCCGCGCTGGCAGCCTTACCAGTTTTGCCACCGACCGGCTCGTCTTCACCAAATACGGAACTTCAAATTTTACCTTAGTTTACCGATGGGATGCGGCAGGGCATCAACTCACGGAATGGAAAACGGGAAACACCAAGACGAACGTCCTGCTCACGGATTGTGACGAATTTGCATTCGCAATGCTGAAGAGTTCTGGCGACGCGACAACGAGTGTTGACGAGGGCAAAAAGATCGGTGTGACCTGGAAATGTTCGCGCACGATGCTGGGTAAACAGTTTACCACTGAACAAATGCAGCAAGCGCTCATCACCGTCCGCAATTAATTGTTATGAGAACCAATTACTATAACCAAAAACGCAACCAGGGCAGCGTACTGCTGATCACGCTATGCACTTGCGTGATTCTAGGAATCCTGATGGGAAGCTATCTTCAACTGATCCGCACCCAGCGGATGTCGGTGGCCCGATCGCAACAATGGAACCACGCGCTTGTAGTCGCCGAGGCCGGCGTGGAGGAAGCCATGGCCATGTTGAACAGCGGGGTAAAAGCACCCAATCTCTACGTGGCGCCTGTATGGTCTGGAAATCCGTTGACCGCGGTATTCAAAAATGACCCCAACCGGCCCTCGAGCAAATTCGGGAAGGGCTACTTCGAGGTTGTCATCACCAACGGATTTGCCGGCTCCAACCCGGTCGTGATCGCGAAAGCTACGGTGCCCGGCCCCGTCGGGTCGCCGCCCCTCACCCGCACCATCTTGGTCAACACGAAGCCCCACCCGACATTTCCAGTCAAAGGACCGATGATCGTCAAGCAGAGCTACACCGCCAATGGTTATAACGTCGAAACAGACAGCTTTGACAGCACGCAGGGACCGTACAATCCGAGCACTGCCGGAACCAATGGCGACATCGTGACTCTCTCAACGAATGCGAATTCCGTCGTCATTGGCAACGGCAAAATTAACGGCACCGTGCATTCGCCGGCGGGCGGGAAAGCGGGCATTACCGCCACGGTTGGTTCCAATGGTTCAGTTGGTGACGAAGCGTGGGTTGACGGTGGTAACACCGGTTTTCAAAGCGGTCATTTCAAAGATGACTTTAACCAGACTGACTTTCCGGATGCGACCCTGCCCAATGTTCCGGCATGGTTCACTCCCGTCGGCGGGCCGGCGCCGAACGGTCTCACCTATACTTATTTGTTGCCCGCATCCTCAAATTATAAGTTGCCGAGCGTCAACGGCAGCATCTATGTGAGTAAGCCGAACACGGTGCTGTATGTGACCGGCAATGTTTCCATCGGCAGCGGCGGCGGCGGTAGCGCTCCGCCTCAAATCTACATCGCGCCTGGCGCCAGCCTGACCCTTTATGTGGGGGGCAGCACGACGAGTATCGCGGGCCAGGGAATCGCAAATGCTACGGGCGAGGCAAAAAACTTCCAATACTACGGGTTGCCCACCAATACCAAGATTGACATCACTGGTAATGGCGCTTTCTACGGCACCATTTACGCCCCACAGGCGGATCTGAATCTTAAAGGGAGCGGTAACTCGTCCTACGACGACTTCACTGGGTCATCCATCACCAAGACCACGACGATGACCGGTAATTTCAAGTTCCATTACGATGAAAGCCTGATCTGGCTTTCCACCATCGGTGGTTACGACGCTATCTCTTGGGATGAGCTCTGATCTTTAGTTGTCCGATTGTCGGTGGGTGGCTTGGGAACTTGCACAGCTTGGTGGGGTGCAAGTTCCCAACTGTTTTTTCGCTGATGCTACCGCACTAAGCCGCCTGGTGAATCGCGAGTCTGGAACCACCCTCTTTCGTTAAAATAGCTCGATTGTTTGTACGGTTTCTTCTGTTTGGTTTCTGTTTCGACGTGCTCCTTGTGCATGTCCCGTTGTTGTGCAAGGCCTCCGGCACTTCTTAATCTTGATCCTTGTCGTTGACTCAATTCACGCCTAGCTGTCCCGAGGGCGTGTAGATTAACTCCTTATCCATAAGCGAATTACGGAAGGTTTGGGGTTGGCCCCTAGGTCGGTCCGTAATTCTCCACAACCGCTTGGGCATGTTGCTTGCGTAATCGCCCAACAAGTTCAGTTGCTGGGGTTGGTTGAAGAACTCGTTCAGCCAGGAGATGTGCCAGCCCATGAGTTTATTCCTAAATTATGAAATACAGGTGCGGTGGGCTACTTGGCCTTGTGCTGGGGTTGGTGGCGGTTGGGTGCGGCAACACATTCGCTGCCGTCACCATCACAACGCCCACAGGTGGGCAAAACCTGACTGCTGACCGCGCCCTCAACTCCACCAACGGAGCCGCTTTCACAAACCTGGGCAACATCGTCATCGCCGAGGGAGTTAACACAGACTTTGCGAATGGGGCCAACTTAACTTTGGTGCTTACCCTGCCACCCGGCTGGCAATTCAAGTCCGGAGCGGGCACCGTCTCCCACACCGCCAATCGCAATCTATCGTCGGCAAGCATTGCGGTCGCCTCCGACCATGTGACCGTGACGTTCACAGTCAGCGGCACGCCGGCCTTGGACACGCTGACGATCGGCGGTCTGCAAGTTCAAGCTTTCGATGGCTTGATTGATCCGTTTGCCGATGTCTATATCCGAAGGTTGTTTGATAATGGCGGTACCGCCATCATCGATGGGATTGAGGATGATTTCACCACGTTCGCGATGCTCAATCAGCTACCCGGCGCTGGCAAGGCGCTGGCCCTGCTGTTACAGCCGCCACCCACGGCCACTGCCGGAGTGAGCTTCGATTGGCAGCCAATACTGGGAATCGTGGATCAATTTGGCAATGCACGCGATCTCGACAATACGACCGTGGTCACAGCGTCGCGCGCGGCCGGTACCGGCACGCTGCAAGGCACTCTGACCAGCACCGCTGAGTTCGGGATGGTGAGTTACACCGATCTATCGCACAATGTCTTGGGGACAATCACAATTGCGTTTACGGCACCCGGGTTGACGAGCGCGACGTCTGATCCAATCGAAATCGGACCGGGAATCGCCAACCGGCTGGTGTTCACAACCCAGCCCGCTGGGGCGACCGCTGGCAATCCATTCGCAGTCCAGCCGGTCATCAAGACGCGCGACCAGTTCGGTAATGATTCTACCGTGGGACTGCCTGCGAGCCGGTTGGTCAACGTGGCTCTGAATGCTGGCAGCGGTCCGCTGCTGGGCACGACCACGCTCGACATTGGCACGGCGGCTGGCAACGGCATCATCACCTACACGGACTTGCAAATTGACTCGGGTGGGAACGGCAAACAATTGACGGCCAACGCCAATGGCTTTACCAACGCAGTTAGTGCCACCTTTTCGGTCGCAGGCGCTGCGTTTTCCAAATTGCAATTGCTCCTCCCCGGCGAAATCGCCGCGCCCGGCACGCCCACCGGCAAGACCGGTACCCCGACACCCCGAACTGCGGGCACCGTCTTCACCGTCACTGTAAACGCCGTTGACGACGGCTGGAATCTGATCAACACCGTCAGCGACAACGTTGGCATCACGAGTTCGGATGCCCACGCCGTCCTTCCCGCCAACGCCCCACTTGTGAATGGGACAAAGACTTTCAGTGTGACATTGAAGACTGCCGGCACTGCGACGCTCATGGCGAGTGACGTCACGGATAACACGAAGGCCGCGGACACCAGTCCCGCATTCAGCGTCAACGCGGGAGCATTTGCAAAGCTCCAATTGCTGGCTCCCGGCGAAACGGCGGTACCCGGCAGCAGCACTGGCAAGTCAGGCACACCTGTGGTGCAAACTGCCGGTGCCGCGTTCAACGTGACGGTGAACGCTGTGGACGCGAACTGGAATGTGATCAACACGAACGATACCGTGGCCGTCACCTGCACCGACGCCAACGCCACTTTGCCGGCCAACGCGGCGCTCGTGGGTGGCACCAGGAGTTTCAGTGTGACCTTCAAGACCGCCGGCAGTGCGACGGTCACCGCCTCCGACTTGACGCACCCGGGAATTCCCAACAACACAAGTCCATCCATCCCCATCACTGCCGGCGCCTTCACGAAGCTTCAGCTCCTCGCGCCGGGCGAGACCGCTTTGCCTGGCACCGCGAACGGCAAGACGGGCGCGCCCACGGCTCAAACTGCAGGCACCATGTTCAACGTCACGGTTAAAGCCGTGGATGCGCACTGGAATGTTGTGAGCGATGCAGCCGACACGGTGGCGCTGACGTCGAGCGACGCGAACGCCGCTTTGCCCGCCACCGCGACGCTCGCCAGCGGCGTGCAAATCTTGAACGTCACCTTGAAAACCGCGGGCAGCGCGACCGTTACCGCCTCCGATATCACGGACAACACCAAAACGGCGGCCACAAGTCCTTCGATTACCGTCAACCCCGGCGCGTTTACGAAACTGCAACTCCTGATGCCGGGTGAATCCGCCATGCCTGGTTCAGTCACCGGCAAGGTTGGAACTCCCAGTTCCCAAGCCGCTGGTACCGCATTCTCGATCACCGTCAAATCCGTGGATGCAAACTGGAACGCCGTCAGCACGGTGACCGACAATGTCGGGATCACTTCCAGCGATCCGCAAGCGGCCTTGCCCGCCAATGCCGCTTTGGTTGCCGGCGCAAAATCGTTCAACATCACGCTCAAGACGATTGGCATCCAGACCGTGACCGCGTCCGACATCACGCAGCCCACGAAGACTGCGAACACCAGCCCGGGTATCCCAGTCACGCCTGCACCTGCTTCCAGGCTGACGCTCCAGACTCAGCCGTCCGCGACTGCGATTGCCGGCGTGGCGTTCGCTCAACAGCCAGTGATCCGGATTGAAGACGCGTTCGGCAATCTGGATACGAACGACCACACCTCGGTTGTCACCGCCGTGCGTACCGCTGGCAGTGGCACATTGCAAGGCACAACGACGGCGACCGCCGTCGCCGGCCTCGTGTCGTTCGCGAATCTTTCGCACAACACGGCGACCAACATCACGATCTTGTTCACCAGCGGCACGCTCACGAGCACAACTTCCAGCAGTATTGCTGTGAACGCCGCCCCGGCTGACCATCTTTCGTTTCAAACACAACCTGCCGCAAGTGCGACGGCGGGCGTTGCGTTCCCGCAGCAACCAGTCCTGCGCATTGAGGACGCGTTTGGAAACCGCGTGACTTCGGACAACAGTACCGTCGTCACCGCCGCGCGCAGTGCTGGCTCCGGTTCGTTGCAGGGCGCGACCACCGCCACCGCAAACGCCGGTTTGGTGACATTCGCGAACTTGTCCTACAACGTTGCGGAAACCATCACGATCAGTTTCGCCGGAGGCAGTCTCACTAGTGCCACTTCAGGCAACGTCGCCGTTAGTCCGGCAGCGGCCAGCAAGCTGACCATTCAGACTCAACCCTCACCCACGGCCACGGCTGGCGCCGCTTTTGCGCCCCAGCCGGTCATTCGCATCGAGGACCAATACGGTAATTTGCGCACAAGCGACAGTTCGACCGTCGTGACCGCCACGCGCAATTCCGGGAGCGGCACATTACAAGGCACGACCGCAAGAACTGCGAGCGGCGGTGTGGTCACATTCACGGACCTGACACACAGCCTTGCCACCAATATCACAATCACCTTCACCGGCGGAAGTCTGGCGAGCGCGACTTCCGACACGGTCGCAGTTAGTCCGGGCGCGTTTACCAAGTTGCAGATTCTCGTGCCCGGCGAATCGGCTTCCCCCGGCCCGGGCTCGGGCAAGTCGGGATCACCGACGCCTCAAAATACCGGCTCGCCTTTCACCGTGAGGGTCAACGCGGTGGACGCCAACTGGAACTTGGTGAACACGGTCAGCGACCTGGTGGGGATAACCTCCAGCGATGTCACGGCGAGCCTGCCCGCCAGCGCCGCGCTGCTGGGCGGCAGCGGCGGCTTCACTCTTTCGTTTGGCACCAGCGGCAGCCATACGGTGACCGCCACCGACCTGGTTGACGGCAGCAAGACTGCGAGCACCAGTCCGGCCATCCCGGTCAGCGTGGCGCAGTTCACCCTGGCCACCGGTGGCAGCGCGATTTCCGCGGACACGACCGGCGGCACGTTCACCACTTTGACTGGGCCGACATACACGGAAAGCGCGAGCGGCAATGCGGGCCCCGGCACCATCATTCTCAATGCGCCGACCGGGTTTGTTTTTGACACGGGCGGCACGGCCCCCACCGTCTTGATCACCCGGGTTACAGGCTCCGGCAACTCAGGCAACAACATCAACGATGTTGCCAGCGGCACGGCGGCGGCGATCACGTCGCGGACGAGCACGCAAATCGTATTTACGGTAAGCGCGGCCAGTGTTTCGGGTATTACCTGCCGACTCACCTGGCAAAACGTTCGGGTGCGTCCGAGCGCCGGGACCCCGCTGGCCAGCGGCAATCTGACGCGGAGCGGGACGGCGAATGTGATCGGGTTACCCGGCAGCGCCAACCTAGGTGTCCTGCGCGAAGTGGCCGGGGCGGCCAGCAACCTGGCGATTCAAACGCAGCCATCCTCGACGGCGACGGCGGGGGTGGCCTTCACGCCGCAGCCGGTGCTCCAGGTCCGCGATCAGTTCGGCAACGTGCGCAGCGTGGCCAACGGCGTGACGGACAGCACCGCGGTGACCGCCACGCGCGGCACCGGCAGCGGCACCCTGCAAGGCACCACCAGTCGGACAGCCGTCAACGGTCTTGTCACGTTCACTGATCTCTTCCACAACGTGGCGACTAACATCACGATCAACTTTAGCGGCAGCGGCCTGAGCGGCACCAACTCCAGTGGGATTGCGGTCAGTCCCGCGGCGGCCGACCGGTTGGTGTTTACGACCCAGCCCGGTTCCACCACCTACGGTTCGGTGCTCAGCGCGGCGCCGGCAGTGAGGACTCAGGATCCCTTCGGCAATGATTCCGTCGTCGGGCTCGGGAGCAGCAAAATGGTGAGCCTTAACGTGAGCAGCGGTTCGCTCCAAGGCACGACCACGCTGGACATCGGCACGAGCGCCGGCAACGGCACGGTGAGCTTCGCCGGCCTGAAGGTCAGCACGGCGGGCATGGGCAAGCAACTGTCGGCCAGTGCCAGCAGCTTGACCAGCGCTACCAGCAGTTCCTTTGATGTGACCAAAGCCACGGTGAGCGGCAGCATCACCGCCAACAACAAAACTTACGATGGCACCACCGCGGCTTCGATCGCGACGCGCACGTTGACGGGGGTGATCGGCACCGACGATGTCGGCCTGAGCGGCGGCACAGCCAGCTTCGCCAGCAAGACGGTCGGCACGGGCAAGGCCGTCACGGCCACGGGCCTGAGCTTGAGTGGTGTTGACGCCGGCAACTATCAACTCGCCTCGACCAGTGCCACGGGCGCGGCGAACATTACGGCGCGCTCCCTGGCAGTGAGCGCCACCGGCGTGAACCGGGCTTATGACGGCACGACCACCGCGACCGTGACCCTCGCGGATAATCGCGTGGCGGGCGACTCTCTGAGTCCCAGTTACACCAGCGCGAGCTTTGCGAACAAGAGCGTCGGTACGGCCAAGAGCGTGAGCGTGAGCGGTATCACCTTGAGTGGTGCCGATGCCGCCAATTACACCTTCAATACCACGGCCAGCACGACGGCGGATATCACGGCCCGTGCGTTGGTCATCAGCGCCACGGCGGCGAACAAGGTTTATGATGGGACCACCACCGCCACGGTCACTCTCGCCGATGACCGCTTGGCCGGCGACAGCCTCAACCCGAGCCACACCAGCGCCAGCTTTGCCAACAAGGCCGTTGGGAATGCCAAGAGCGTGAGCATCAGCGGGATCACGGTCAGCGGCGCCGATGCCGCCAACTACACCTTCAACTCCAGCGCCAGCACCACCGCCGACATCACCGCCGCCCCGGTCACGGGCTTCGTCACTG
>Ga0315912_10000921_pt1 | contig 41729 bp, 32 predicted proteins | sample VfabasoilMG_FD_204469 | JGI IMG/M metagenome (GOLD analysis project Ga0315912, IMG submission 204469) | Garden soil microbial communities collected in Santa Monica, California, United States - V. faba soil | ecosystem: Environmental > Terrestrial > Soil > Garden | place: USA: California... | reverse complement strand
CCGACAACCGGATCGACTTCAACCGCTTCCTGGCCACGGATCTGGCCGAAGTGCAGATCCGCAAGTCCTATGTCTCCGTGATCGACGGTCCGGGCGCCATGGGCGGCGCCATCAACCTGGTCACGCGCAAACCCACGAAGGAATTCGAGAGCGAATTCCAGGCCGGCACCTCCTTCGATCGCGACGGCTCCTACGACGGCTGGTTCGGCACAGCGATCGTCGGCACGAAGCAGGAGCGCTGGTATGCGCAGGGCAGCGCAACGGCAATCGACCGTGACAGCTGGTCGGTATCGGGTGATTTCGTCCCGGTGGCCTTCAATGCCGGCGTGACCGTTCCCCCTGGCGCGCAGGGCGGCCGCGAGCGCCAGGGTTCGGCCACCGACGACTGGCGCGTGAACCTCAAGGCAGGGTTCACGCCCAACGACACCGATGAGTATTCGGTCAGCTTCACCAGGCAGGAAGGCGAGAAGAATGCGCCGCTGGGCGTGGATTTCTACCTGCCCAATGGCCGGTGGAACTGCCCGACCAGCGCCGGCAATCCGCAGTGCGGCGGCGCCGCCAGCGCTCCGTACCAGGCCAACAATTTCTGGACATGGCCCTCCTGGGATGTGCAGAGCGCCTACTGGCTGTCGAACACCCAGTTCGGTGACAGCGGCGCGTACCTGAAGACACGCCTCTCCTACAGCGAGTTCGACAATTCGCTGTACGCCTGGGACAACGACACCTACACCACGCAGTCGCTGGCACGCAGCTTCCAGAGCTACTACCACGACAGCAGTTTTGGCGGCAGCGTGGAGTCGGGCGCCAGCTTCCTCACCGACAGCACCACGCGCGCCGCCTTCCACTGGCGCCGCGACCGGCATCGCGAATACAACTTCAACCGGCCCACCGCTCCGCAGGCCAACACCGAGCCGCCGCAGCACAACGAGGAGCAGACCTGGTCGCTGGCGCTCGAGCACAACTGGGCGGCGAGCTCGAAGCTCAACCTCGTCGCCGGTGTCAGCTACGACAGGAACAAGCGCACGCAGGCCGAGGAATACGGCACACCGAATCCGCTGATCGCCTCCTGTCCGACGGGCACGACGGCGCCCTGCCTGTATGACCTGCCGATCGGCAACGATGACGCCTTCAACTGGCAGACCGCGCTGCAGTGGCATCAGACCGAACGCACGCAGTTCGGCGCCAGCATTTCCTCGCGCTCGCGCTTCCCCAACAATTTCGAGCGCTACAGCACGCGCTTCGGCACCGCGATTCCGAATCCCGACCTGGGTACCGAGAAGGCCATCCACTACGAGCTGAACTGGACGGCGACGCCGGTGGAAGCCGCGCGCCTGTCGGCCGCGGTTTTCTACGACGAAATCCAGAACATGATCCAGACCGTGATCGTGCAGACCACGCCTCAGCTCACCCAGACGCAGAACGTGGGGGATGGGCACAACTATGGTGTCGAGGTCGCCGCTGACTGGACGTTCTCGCCGAAGTGGCGCGCGGGGGCGAACTACAGCTACCTGCAGCGCAAGATCGAGAATCCCGTGCCGGCGAACCTGGAGCCGGTGGGAACGCCGGATCACCTGGGATTCGCCTATGTGGCCTGGCAACCTCTGGCGCAGCTCATCATCCAGCCCAGCCTGGAGCTGGCCGGCAACCGCTGGACCGACAAGAACGGCAGCGCCACGGCGGCCTACATCCGCACCGGCAGCTATACGCTGGCGAACCTGCAGGTGACCTGGAAGCCGACGGAGCGGATCGAGGCGGTGATTGGCGGCCGCAACCTGCTGGATGAGAACTTCGAGCTGGCGGACGGCTTCCCGGAGCCGGGACGTTCGCTGTTCACCAAGGTACGAGTGAAGTTCTGACGGGCAAGGGTGGCGTCAGAGCGACCCCACCCAGTCCAGCAGCAGCGCCCGCTGCGTTGCGGGCAATTTTTCGAAACGGCGGCGGGCATCGCGTGCCTGGCCGCCATGCCAGAGCACCGCTTCCTCGAGGCTGCGCGCGCGCCCATCGTGCAGCAGTGCGAGATCGCCATTGGCAATGGCATGTGCCATTCCCCACAGCGGCGCGGTGCGCCACTGGGTCGCTGCGGCGCGGCCGTCGATTCGTCGGTCGGCCAGACCTTCGCCCAGGTCATGGACCAGCAGGTCCGTGTACGCACTGATCTGCAATGGCCGAGAGCCTTCCGGGTGCACGGGCAGGGCGGGGCTGTGGCAGGTCGCGCAGCCTGCCTTGGCGAACAGCGCCGCACCGGCGCGCCACGCGTCCGGCGCCAGCGCGGTGGGACGCAGCGGAACGGCCATCTCCTGCTGCAGCACCACCAGTGCATGCAGGAACTCATCGGAGACTTCCGGCTGACCGCCCTGCGGCGCGTCGCGGCACTGCCACTGCTGTTCGGTGCAGTCGTCCTGCGCACGCGGGCGCGAGCTCAGTCCCATCTCGCGCGCCAGCGCCCGGGCAGTCTGGTCTTCCACGGAGACGGATTCGGCGCGCCAGCCGAAGCGCCCGGGCAGGCGCTGCCCATCGTGGTCCTGCCACGCGATTTCTCCGCGCTGCTTGCGCGGCTGCGCCGCGCGCGCGCCCTGAAGCGCCGCAACAGGCACCGCCTGCAGCAGGCCGGTGCCGAAGATGGCTGGTGCGATACGCGGCCGCAGGATGGTATCGGCGTGTGGATCGCCGTATCCCATTGCCGTCAGCGCATAGCGCGGCTCGCGGATGGTCCAGGTTTCGCCGCTGGCATACCGGCCAGTGCGCGCTATCCACCGCATTTCGACGCGTCCTTCCGGCGTGTAACCAGGCAGCGCGCGCGTGTTGAGAACTGCGCCGTAGGGGCTGGCCGGTCCGTCCAGCTGCATGACGAAGGAATTGGGCAGCAGGCCATCGGGCGGCTCGCCGCGGCCACGGGCGCCATTGTTGTGGCAGCCGTCGCAGCTGGCCTGGATGAACAGCGGCCCCAGTCCATCACGCCGGCTCGCGTTGTGCGTTCCGGCGATGACCCAGGGAGAATTGAAGACCAGCAGGCCCAGGTCGAAGGCCTCCTGACCGGGCTCGTCGAGATTGCGCCAGGCGGGAGGACTGCGGCGATCGGTGAATTCGACGCGGCCGGTCGCGGCAGGTGGCGCCATCTCTCCCGAAGCGAGGCCGGCAACTGCCCCCGTGACGATCAGCAGCAGTGCCGCCGGTTCAATTCGCCTTGGCAACACGCGTGACCGTGAGCTTCGCCTGTGCGCCCGAGGCTGCGCTCAATTGCAGCAACAGTTCCGTATCCGCCGGCAGGTCGAATACCACGATCTTGCGCGGGCCATCGCAGGTCGGGCTGCCGTTGAAGTCCACCGTGTCCACCGGCTTCCCAACATGGATGACGTCGAGCCAGTAGCCGGAGTCGATGGCGATGCGGTACTGGCCGGCCGCGGGCACTTTGAGGCGCAGCACGCCACCATAGGCGCCATCCGCCAGCATCTTCTTGGTGGGTGCGACGCTGTAGCGCACTTCCCCCTGGGGTTTCAGCTCCAGCGCATACAGGCGGCCGGACTGGATGGGCGGCGCCGTGGCGGCATCGCTGCCCACCGGCAGCGAAGTGGCCGCGCTGCGGTACAGCTCGACCTCGGCGGAGGCGTCCCACTTGAAGCTGCAGGCCGGATCTGCGGCCCAGGCGGTTGCCGCGGTCCCCGACAGCAGCAGCGCGGCGAGCGTGATGCGCGTGTTCATCGTCTTCCTCACGGTTCAGGGGCGAGTGAATCCGGCTCGCTCGAAGATCGCCCGCGCCGCGTCGCTGCCGAGGAATTTCACGAATTCCTGCGCATTGGGTGCGGCGGTGCTGGTGGCGGCAGCCGGATAGGAGATGCGGTCGTGCGAGTCGGCCGGGAATACATCCACGACCCGCACCTTGGGATCCACGTGCGCATCGGTTGCGTAGACGATGCCCAGCGGCGCCTCTCCCCGTGCGACGAAATTCAGCGCCGTGCGCACATTGTCCGCGGGTATGAGGCGTCCCTCGATGCTTTTCCATACGCCCAGCTTCGTCAGCGCGGCGCGGGCATACCTGCCAACCGGCACGCTGGCGGGATCTCCCGTGGCCAGGCGACCGCTGGCGCCCAGGGCACCGGCGAGATCGAAACCCGGTGCGATCTTCAGTTGCGCCTTGCTGTCGGCAGGCGCCACAAGCACCAGCGTATTGGTGACGACGTCGCGCCGTGTGGTGGGCTGGATGAGCTTGCGCGTGGCCAGGTAGTCCATCCACTGCTGGTCGGCGGAGGCGAACACGTCGGCGGGTGCGCCCGACTCGATCTGCCGCGCCAGCGCCGAACTGGCGGCGAAGGAGAAGCGCACCGGTACCTGCGTCTGCGCCGTGTAGGCCTTGCCGATGTCCTCCATCACGTTGGTGAGCGACGCGGCGGCGAAGACCGTGAGAACGCGCTCGGCGGCATGGCCGGCACTGGCCACGGCCATCAGAAGCAGGCCTGCCAACAGTGATTTTCGGTTCATGCGGGCTCCGCTCGTCGCTGGATCTGGATGCCGGGGAATTATACGCAATATCCAAGCATGCATAGCGACAGCCGTGGCGGGGCGCGGCGTCCCGCCGCTAGACTTCCCCCATGAAACCGCATGCGCACATCCGGCTGGATTTCTCCGGCAACTGCTCCCTGGGTCCGGGCAAGATCGGTCTGCTCGAGGGCATCGAACGTACCGGATCGCTGTCCGCCGCCGCGCGCACGCTGGGGATGAGCTACCGCCGGGCGTGGCTGCTGCTCCACAGCACGAACGAGGGCTTCAGCGAGCCCGTGGTGGAGCTGAGCGTGGGTGGAAAGGACGGGGGAGGCACCCGCCTCACCGACTTCGGCCGCCGTCTGGTGGCGGACTTCCGGCGCTTCGAGGAGGCGGTGGAGACGCTGGCTGGCAAGGCCTTCGCGGAGGTGCGTGTCAGCGCTGCCGCGGCGGATTCGGACGCCGCGCCGCGCCGGCCCGTCAACCGGACGCTGGGTCGCGGTCGCGGTTCAGATCGCTGAGCGGTCGGCTCTCCGGAGTCAGAACCAGAACGAGAAGAACGCCTGGATGACGTTGGCGTTCAGCGAGTACAGCGGCTCCGTGCCCGGTGTGGCGGTGCCCGGCGGGTAATCGCGCAGGTCACGGAATTCCTTGTAGTCGATCATCATGTACGTGTAGTGCAGGTTGGCCGTGCCGCGCTTGAGCCAGGATGCCCACTTGTTCACGGGGAACTCGTACGAGACGCCCGCGCCCAGCGTGTGGTTGCTCAGCGCCGAGGTCTCCTTGTCGCGCGCCATGAAGTTCTGGAAGTTGGCGCTCGGGAACAGGTCCATGAAGAAGTCGGCGCTGTTCTGCGTGTAGAAGCGGTATGAACCGTCGAACACCCAGCGGCCCCACAGCGGATGCGTGTATTCGATGCCGGCCGTATGGGCCTGGATGCCCCAGGTGTCGGCGTAGAAGCGGTAGCTGCCCTCGATCGCGGCGCGCCAGGGCAGGTAGTACTTCACCCGCGCCGATCCGGCGTTGCCAGTGCGCGTGCGCGGAAACACTTCCGGTCCCAGCGAGTAGCTGCCGGCGGTGTTCACGTAGCGCATGAAGCGGTACGGGTTCTGCAGGTAGCCTTCTTCGGTGATGGTCTCGAAGTTCAGCGACAGCAGCATGTCGCGCGTGAGCACCTGCGTCAGGCCCAGACGGTAATTGCGGCGGTCCGCCGTGTCGGCGAAGGTCGGGTCGGTGGAATCGAAGATGCGGTCCTTGCCCTGCGAGTAGCCGATGCTGAGCGTGGTGAGGTCTCCGAACATGTCCTGGCTGATCGACAGCGACCAGGTTCGCGCCTTGTAGTCGTTTTCCTTGCTGTCCACGAAATTCGCGGAGTAGGTGGTCTTGCCGTGCAGGTAGTCGGTGGACAGGCCGATCTGCGTGCGCTTTTCCGTGTACTGGCTGGCGCCCGACACCACCACGTCGATGGAGGCGCTGGTGATGGCGTCGACGTAGTAGTTGGCTGTGGCCGAGACCGACTCACCCAGCTTCTTGCGCACGAGGATCGACGGGCCCTGCACCGTGATGCCGCCACCCTGGTAGCGGTGGTACATGAAGTCGGCACGGTCCTCGGGCAGCACGGCGGCCTGCGCGGCAAAGGCGCACAGCAGCAGCGCGGCCGCGGCGATGCGACGGAGGGTCGGGGAAATCACGAGCAGCCGCAACCGCCGCCGGAGCCACCGGTGGCGCCCTTCGCGCCCTCACGGACCTCGAACACATGGTCCATGTACGAAGAGGACACCGGATCAGGATCGACGGACATGATCGGATCGGCCAGGTGTTCGCGCTCGTAGGGCTTCACCCAGGGCTCGATCGGGGCGCAGGCCGCTGCCAGCAGTGCAACGCCAGGAATCAGCAGCAGCTTGCGCATGATCGGTCTCTATTCGCGCACCAGTGCGCGGATCTGGTCCAGATACTCGTTCTCGTCGCCGGGCTTGTAGCCCCGGTGCAGCCAGCGCAGGTTGCCCTTGCGGTCGACGATCACCGTGCTGGGCATGCCCGCGACAGAGTAGAGCTTACTGACTTCGCTCTTGGTGTCGAACAGTATCGGAAAGGTGACAGGCGTGGTCTTCAGCCAGTTCATGCCCAGCGTGGAATCCGGCTCCACGTTGATGCCGATCATGGTGAAGCCCATGGGCTTGTACTTGGAATGCAGCTTCTCGAGGATGGGCATCTCCTGACGGCACGGTCCGCACCAGCTCGCCCAGAAGTTGATCATCACCACCTGGCCCTTGTACTGGTCCAGGCTGACCGGCTTGCCGGCCATGCTGTCCAGCTTGAAGGCCGGCGCGGGTCCGGCCGGCGCCACGGCCAGGGCCGGAGCAGCCAGCAATGCAGCCAGCAGCAGCGTCCGCAATGATCCCGTTGCCTTGTTCATATGCACTCTCCCGCTCGCTCAGAAGAAAACTGTCGCGCCCAGGGTCGCCATCATGTTGTTCGTCAGCTTGTCCTTGCCGAGCAGGTCCGACTGGAAAACGATGTCCTGGACATCGATGTGTATCGCCAGCCAGTCCGTCGGCAGCACGCGGTAGCCGGCGCCGAAGTTCACCGAGAAACGCTGGTCTCCCGCGAACTTCGTGCTGCCGATGCCGCCCAGCACGTACAACGCACCATTCATGGCGAGGCCGCGACCCAGATACACCTCGCCTGGAAGAATGTTGTAGCCCAGCGAGAGGTTGTAATACGTGAAACGCCTCTCATCATCGGTAAGCAGCTCGACATCGCCGCCGATGGTCTCGAAGCTGGTCTTGCCGGCCTTCGAGCGGCCGAATGCGGCCTCGAAGAAGATGTCTTCTGTCACATGGTAGGCGGCCCTGATTCCATACACCGGATTGGTGCCGAAGTCCTCGATGGACAGCGCGCCATAAAAGGCTCCCAGCTCGATGTTCTCGGCATCGATGCGGGCCACCTTTACCTCGCGGCGCTCCACCTCGGGCTCGATGACTTTCGGCGGGGCGGCGCCTGCGGCATCCGGCTCGGCGGCGGCCGGATCCGGTTCCTCGGCTGCGGTCGCGCGCTCCTCGGCGGAGCCGCGGAACATCGCGCAGCCCGACAGGGACAGCGACGCCAGCGCCGTCAGAAGAAGAAGGCGAGGCCCAGTTTCCATTCGTTGATCTCCTCATTCTCGTTGCGGCTGGTGAATACCATGTGATAGCGGTATTCGCCGCGTACGAAGAAACGTCTGCCCAGGTAGTAGCGCAGGCCCATGCCGGCGTAGGCGGTCTGATCGTCGCGATCCTCGGGGAGGACCAGCGTGGACTTGGGCTTCAGCCAGATCATGCCCGTGCCCAGCGTCACGAAGGGTGAGAGGCGAAGGTCCGGCCGGGTCACGTGGATCAGCCCGATCTCGGCGGTGTAGCCGTTGGAAGCATTGCCCAGGAACTGCGAACCGGTGAGCTCCACCGCCATTTGCTCGTTGAATGAGCGCGACAGATAGGTGGAAATGAGCGTTGCACCGCTGTAGTCACCGGCCAGCACGCCCATCTCCCAGCGGTGGCGCGTGAAGCCCTCGCGGTTGCCCAGGTCGAAGGTGAAGGGGGACCCGTCGGCGAGCACCGTCTTCAGCATCTCCCGCTGGTGGGCCCAGCCCTCGATGCCGCGATGCGTGCGCACGCGGAACCACTCGGTACGCCGGTACAGCACGTCGATGGCCTCGCCACGCGGCACGACCTGCGTGACGGCATAGCCACGGCCGGGCCCCTCGTGGAGCTCGAGGTAGGGCTCCGCGATGAACAGCTGCTGCAGCTTGTCCGTATCTGCCGCACCGGCCGCGCCGGCCCAGAAGGCCAGCGCGAGCAGGACGAAGAGGACGCTAGTCGAGCGGGACAGCGGGATCGAACGGGTTGTTGAAGTACTGCGCACCAATGTCGACCCACTCGGAGATCAATTTCAATTCTGCCGCCGTCAGATACCCGGCGTGTGTGCCGCCTGCCGCAAAGCGGCTGAAGAAACGTGTCGAATTGCGCGCACTTCCTGCCGACAGCGACGGTGGCACCTGCGGCGTCGTCGTCGTCGTCACAGGCAGGCCGGTAGCGGGGTCGATTGTAGTCGTAGTGACCACCCTGGGCACAACCGCGCCGCCCACCAGCTCCAGCTCATCGCTGGCGAACAGCAGCTCGCGATACGCCGCCTTGTGCAGCGCCTGCTGGTTGGAATCGCCATCGGACAGATCGAGCTGTCCGGCCGGAACGCGGGCCACGTTGTTGACCACATCCAGTGGCGTGTGACAGGCCGTGCAGGTGTGGTCGGTGAGCACGGTGACGCCGTCCGCGGCCAGGGTCACGCGCGGCGCGTACCACAGCGGATGGATGTGCTGCACGTAGTTGATGATGATGCGGCAGGTGCTGTTCCATGCCGTCAGGCACGACGGTGGAACCGGAGCGAGCGTGCTGAGGCCCACGCCTGCAGCGGCATTGTAGGCATAGGTGAATGGCGCATCGGGCGCGCGCACCGCCGGGTCCGTCCAGTCGTCATTGAAGGCGATGTGCACGCTGGGCATCTGCGAGCAGGTGCTGCCGGGAATGCAGGTGGTCCGCGCCTTGACCTGCGCCATGGTCTCGCTGGTGTTGGGCGAGTACGTGGCCACGGTGCCGGGGAAGCGCGTGCTGGTGGCGCCGGTCCACGCCGAGGCCGTGAGTCCGTCGCGGCCGTGCGAGAGATCCTGCGCGCTGCCGGTGGCCGCCTGGTGGCAGCCATTGCAGCGCCGCGTCTCGCCGGGACGAAGCTGCAGCCAGTTGCGATGCGAGGGGAAGAGGCGGTACCCGTCCTTGTCGAGGATCGAGACCACGAAGGCGACGTTTGCCGGCACGCGCACCGACACCGAGCCATCCGGCTCGATGGGCACATAGCCCAGGATCTCGCGCATGAAATTCACGGTGCCGAAGGCGGCGTTGTCGATGTCGGGGAATCCCAGGTCATCGTCGCCGATCGAGACCGGCTTCTCGATGCGCAGAAAGCGCGCCGGCCGCTGGTCGGCGGTGCGCAGCGAGGGATTGGCCAGCGTTCCGATGGAGGGATTGCCGGGGCCCGTGTTGCGGGTCGTGCCATCGAAATCGTAGACGCTGCGGATGTCCAGGATGCCCACGCCCTGGGTCTGCAGGTCCGGATCGAAGTCGATCACCGGAACCTTGTCCAGTATCACGGCCGGCAGCACGCGCGGCTGCGCAGCCACCAGGTCAGTGATCATGATGCCTTCCACGGGCGCCCACAGCGGCTTGAACGTGTTGTCCGCCGGATTGAAGATGAAGGCGCTGTACAGCGGCGGCGCCGACAGCGCGGCCGGGTCCGCCAGGCGGTCCGACGTGCAGGGCACGATGCGGTTCGGCGTCACGGTGGTGTCGAGCAGCCGGCACTGCGACCAGCTCACCAGGATGCGGTTGGTGCCATCCCACAGCGGATAGGCGGAGCGGAATCGTCCACCCACGGAAGGTCCGGGCACGTTCGATACTTCGTTGGGCGTGGCGCGCTGTTGCGCCGGACCCATGGCGCCGGCGAAGGCGGCCACGGCCTGCGTGTTCTCCACGTACATGGTGGCGTCGATCATCGTCAGGTCGCCGCCGAGGTCGGTGTCGGTGAACGGCCGGGTCAGCGACAGGATGCGGCCGTTCTGCATCTCGCGCGGTCGCGTGAACTGGATGGTCGAGGGCTGTCCGTTCGCTCCGGGCGTTCCGGTCTGGTGACTGCGCGCGCCGTACAGCAGTTGCAGGTGCGTGCCATCCGGATTCGAGGTGTACAGGTGGAAGCCGCGGCCGGTGGCGCCGTCCCAGCGGCTGAAGAGGACCCGCCCGTCGTTCATCACCGAGGGCGACAGGTCGTGGCTCTGGTTGAAGGAAATCTGGTGGATGTCGGTGCCATCGGCCTTCATCACGTGCAGCACGAAGGCGCTTTCGCTGCGGTCATCGGTCTGCGCCTCGAAGCCGGGCTTGCCCTCGTCGCGCAGGATGGCCTGCGACTGGCGCTGGCGAGTGGAGGTGAACACGATGCGGCCATCAGGCAGGTACTGCGGCCCGATGTCATTGCCTTCGTTGGCGATGGTGTCCGAGGTGATGACCCGGTGCAGCGAGTCGCTGGGAATGTCGTATTCCCAGATCGCCCAGCTCGGCGCTTCCTCCTCGTCCTGGTCTTCGTCCAGCGGACCGCGCATCGCGAAAACGATCTTCCTGCCGTCCGGAGAGACATCGACGTCCTTGATGTCGTAGGGATCGGAGCCGGTGACGCGGTCGGTGATGTTGCGCTCGACCGAAGACGGCGAGGCGCGGTCGCGGAAGAACAGGTCGGCATCCGGCAGCGTGTCGCGCACGGCGCGCACGTCATCCTGCACGAGCTCCCCATCCTCCATCGGAATGGTGCGCTTCACATATGCGATCGGGAAATCCACGGTACCCGGATCGCTGGCCTGGCCACTGCCAAGGCCCACGTTGCCGCCGCTGCTGCAGCCGCCGATCAGCGCGGAGACACCGAGCAAGGCAAGCAGGCTGCGCCGGAAGGAGGATTGGTTCACGTTCATTTCCCTGTGCCCGCACAGCGGGCAATAAGTGCTAAGTAGTCTGCGCAGCGGCGCCGTCGCTGTGACGCAGCTCGCACTCTCCGAGGCAAATCATAACTTTGCGACGCAAAACTGGATGCTGTCGGCTGTCAGCGACGTCAGAAGATTGAGACATTTCCGGGCCTGTAAGAGCACCCGTAGATTGCCAACACGGATAAGGCCGCGGTCGTACCGCGACACGAAGGAACAGGTCTCATGAACAGAAAATTCGGGAGTGACGGTCGGGTCGCGGCTGCGGTCGCCCTCGCACTGGCCATCTGCGCTGGCACTGCATTTGCCGGGCCGCTCGAAAGGGCACAGGCCAAGCGCATCCACGACCGGCTGGCGGGAGTGCCGGCCACGGAAGCGACGCTCGACCAGATGGAAACGCTGATCGGGCAGAACCGCGCCGCCGATGCCGCGCGCATCGCGATGCAGTCGCGGACCTTCTACACCACGACGCTGAAGAACTGGGTCACGCCCTGGACCAACCGTGACCAGACCGTGTTCGCGCCGCTGAACGACTACACCGCAACGGTGATCGGCATGATCCGCGACGACGTGGACTTCCGGCAGGTGCTCAGTGGCGACATCCTGTATGTCGGCGGCTCGGGCCTGCCCGCGTACTCGCCGGCGAACAACGACCTGTACCAGCAGATGGAAGACCAGGACGTGGACCTCTCCAGCACCAGCGTGCTGGTCGCCTCCACGCAGTCTGGCCATACGGGTGTCCCCGCACCGGCCACGGCCGGCGTGCTGACCACGCGTGCCGCCGCACAGGCCTTCTTCATCGCCGGCACCAACCGGGCGCAGTTCCGCTTCACGATGATCAACCACATGTGCAAGGACATGGAGCAGGTGCACGACGTGAACCTGCCGCCGGACCGCATCCGCCAGGACGTGAGCCGCTCACCGGGCGGCGACAGCCGCCTGTTCCTGAACGGCTGCATCGGTTGTCACAGCGGCATGGACCCGCTGGCGCAGGCCTTCGCCTACTACAACTACAACGAGACCACCGGCCGCATCGAATACACCGACGGCCAGGTGCAGCCGAAGTACCTCATCAACATGGACAACTTCAAGCCCGGCTACGTCACCAAGAACGACGGCTGGGACAACTACTGGCGCCAGGGCGCCAACACCGTGCTCGACTGGAGCAGCTCGCTGCCGGGCAGCGGCAGCGGCGCGAAGAGCATGGGTGCGGAGCTGGCCAACAGCGGCCAGTTCGCGCGCTGCGCGGTGGAGAAGGTGTTCAAGACGGTGTGCCTGCATCCGCCGGTGAATCAGACGGACCGCACCAAGGTCAATGACATCGTCAATGTGTTCAGGAACGGCGGCTATCGCATGAAGGATGTGTTTGCCGAGACCGCCGCGTACTGCAAGGGCAATTGAGGGAGACGCCAAGTGAACACTCTGCGCCATATCCTGGTTGCCACCGCGCTCCTCGCGCTCGCCGCCTGCAGCGGTGGAGCCTCGACGACCGTGAACCCCAACACCACCGCGCCGACGGTTGCCGACTACACCGGTCCGGCCCCGTCGACTTCGGATGTGCAGTCTTTCCGCATCAACCTGTGGGAAAACATCAAGGCGAACAACCGCTGCGGCGGCTGTCACAACGCCACCGGCCAGTCGCCGCGCTTCGCGCGCAACGACGACGTCAACCTGGCCTATGCCGACGCGAATTCGGTGGTCAACCTGACGCAGCCCGACCAGTCGCCGATGGTGCTGAAGGTCGCGGGAGGCCACAACTGCTGGCTGTCCAGCGCGCAGGCCTGCGGCGACATCCTCACCACCTGGATCCGCAACTGGGCCGGTTCGGTTGCCGGCGGTGGCACGCAGATCCAGCTGCAGGCGCCCAATGACGTGACCGTGGGGTCGAGCAAGACCTTCCCGGATTCCTCGTCGCTGTACGCCTCTACCATCCTGCCGCTGGTTCGCGGCCAGGGAAACTGCGTGCGCTGCCATGCGCCGAACGCCGCGACTCCGCAGTCGCCGTTCTTCGCCAGCGCCGACGCGGACGAGGCCTATGCGGCCGCCCGCGCCAAGATCGACCTGGACAACCCGGCCAACTCGCGCTTCGTGGTGCGCCTGGGCCAGGAATTCCACAACTGCTGGACCACCAGCTGCTCGACGGACTCCGCCACGATGCTGGCCGCGGTCAACGCTTTCGCCAATGGCATCAGCGTGCAACCCGTGGATCCGGACCTGGTGATCAGTCGCGCGCTGACGCTTTATGACGGCACCGTGGCCGCCGGCGGCAACCGATACGAGACGCAGACCATCGCCAAGTATGAGTTCAAGACCGGCACTGGCAGCACCATCTTCGACACCAGCGGTGTCGAGCCGGCCCTGAACCTCAACATGTCCGGCGACATCTCGTGGATGGGTGGCTGGGGCGTCAACGTGAAGGCGGGCGGCAAGGCCCAGGGCACGACCACGGGCAGCAAGAAGCTTTCCGACCGCATCAAGGCCACCGGTGAATACAGCATCGAGGCCTGGGCGGCGCCTGCCAACGTCACGCAGGAAGATGCCTACATCGTCAGCTATTCCGGCGGCGTGATGTCGCGCAACGCCACGCTGGCGCAGCGCGCCTACCAGTACGAGGCGCTGGGCCGCTCCAGCAGCACCGGCGCCAACGGCGCTCCCGCGCTGCTGACGCGCGATACCGACCGCGACGCGCAGGCATCGCTGCAGCATGTCGTGCTCACCTACGACCCGGTCAACGGCCGGCGCCTGTACGTGAACGGCAACTTCACCGGCGACGTCGATCCGCGCAGCGGCGGCGCTCTGTCCGACTGGGACGATACCTTCGCCCTGGTGCTCGGTAACGAGACCTCCAACAACCGCCAGTGGCTGGGTGTGCTGCGCTTCGTCGCGGTGCACAGCCGGGCGCTGACCCTGGAGCAGATCCAGCAGAACTTCGCCGCGGGCGTGGGCGAGCGCTACTTCCTGCTCTTCAACGTGACGCAGCTCACCGGCGTGCCGCAGAGCTACATCATGTTCGAGGTCAGCCAGTACGACAGCTACAGCTACCTGTTCACCAAGCCGGTGTTCATCAGCCTGGCGCCCAATGCCAAGCCCGGATCGATCGCGATCGAGGGCATCCGCATCGGTGTGAACGGCTCGGAGGCACACACCGGACAGGCCTACGCCAACGTGAACACCACGGTGACGGATGCCAACTACTCGGCGACTTCCGGGCAGCTGCTGTCCGAAGTGGGCACGATCATCGGTCTGCAGAAGGGGCCGCTGTCCGACCAGTTCTTCCTCACGTTTGACCGCATCGGCACCAACACCTATGCGCGCACCCCGGTAACGGGCGTCACGCAGGAGCCTGCCGATCTGACTCCGCAGTCGGATATCGGCATCCGTACCTTCGAGCAGCTCAACCAGAGCATGTCGAAGATCACCGGCGTGCCGACGACCAATGCGGGCGTGCGCTCCACCTACCTGCAGGTGCAGCAGCAGCTGCCGCCGGTGCCGAGCATCCAGGCCTTCCTGGCTTCGCACCAGACGGGTGTTGCCCAGCTGGCCATCAAGTACTGCTCGGTGATGGTGGATACGCCGGCCGCACGCTCGGCGTTCTTCCCGTCGCTGAATGTCGGCGGACCCGTCTCGCAGTTCAGCGGCGCCGGCAAGGACGTTCTGCTCGTGCCCCTGCTGCAGAAGGTCTTCCAGCAGCAGACCAGCGGCACCGACCTCACCAGCCAGCCTACCAATGCCGAGGTGCGCACCGAGCTGGGCGCGCTCATCGACAAGCTGGCGGCGAAGCCGGGCGCCAACAGTGGCACCGTGGCCAAGGCGGCCTGTGCCGCAGCACTGGGCAGCGGCGCGCTGTCCATCCTCTGATCGGCGGCCAGGAAACAGGAAAGAAGGACAAGACCATGCGTTACATCCGCAAGATTCCCAAGGGCCGTGGCCTGAACGAGCCCATCCTGCATGCCGACCATGCCCGGCCCACCAGCCGCCGTGATTTCCTCTCGGCAGGCCTCATCACGGGCTCGGCCACAGTCGTGGTGCCGACCCTTGCGAGCATGCTGGCGAGTCAAGCTGCGCGCGCCGACGTGCTCACCGACCTGACCGGAATCGGTTCGGCCGGCTGCGGCATCACCGGCGGCGCCGGCAAGATTCCCTTCATCTGCTTCGATCTTTCGGGCGGCGCGAACATCGCGGGCAGCAACGTGCTGATCGGCAAGCAGGGCGGGCAGCTCGACTTCCTGACCACCGCCGGCTATTCGAAGCTCGGCCTGCCGGGCAACATGACGCCCAACCTGGTCAACCAGATCGACCAGCAGTACGGCGTGGCCTTTCACATCGACAGCGCCTTCCTGCGCGGCATGAACATGCGCACGCAGGCCGCGACCCGCGCCAATGCCAACGGCACCGTCATTTCGGCGCGCTCGGAAAACGACACGGGCAACAACCCACACAACCCGATGTACGGCATCGCCCGTACCGGTGCGCGAGGCGAACTGCTGACCCTGATCGGCTCGCAGAGCTCGGATTCTGGCGGCAACTCCATGGCGCCCATCGCGATGGTCGATCCGAAGGTTCGCCCCACCAAGGTCGATCGCGCCAGTGACGTGACCGGCCTGGTCGACACGGGCGAACTGGGCACGCTGTTCACGGACCCGGCGGATGCGGTCTCGGTGATGGAATCCATGGCCGTGCTGACGCACCGCAAGCACGGTGTGGTGTCGACCGGCCTGCCTACCGATGCGGACCTCAAGCAGTTCAACAAGTGCGGCTATGTGAAGTCGGCCTACCTCGCCGAGCGCTTCAACAATCCGGCTTCGCTGAATCCCGGAATAGATCCCCGTATCGTCGGTCCCACCGGCATCTTCACGCAGGCCGAATACGACGGCGACGCCGAGTTCCGCAAGACCGCGGCCGTCATGAAGATGGTCATCGACGGCAACGCCGGCGCCGGCACCATCCAGATGGGTGGTTTCGACTACCACACGGGCGACCGCTCGACCGGCGAGATGCGTGACATCCGCGCCGGGCAGTGCATGGGCGCCTGCCTGGAGTACGCCGCGCGCGTAGGACGGCCGCTGATGCTGTATGTGTTCAGCGACGGTTCGCTGTCCTCCAACGGCATGATCGACAATTCCATGGGTGGTCGCGGCAAGGGCGTGTGGACGGGCGACAACCAGGCCACCGCCGCATCTTTCTTCATGGTCTACAACCCCACCGGCAGACCCGTTCTGACGGCACCGACCATGAACCAGATCGGCGCGTACAGTGGCGATGGATCGGTTGTCACGTCATCGCATCCTGGCGCCAATGCCGTGAACCTGCTGGTGGAAGAGGTGATCCTGAACTATCTCGCGCTGCATGGGCAGCAGGGCCAGTTCACGACCCTGTTCCCCACTCAAGGTCTGGGCGGAACGGCACAGCGTGATGCATTGACGGCTTTTGGCCAGATCGTGTGATCTGAGTCCCTTGCCCGAAAACTCTCACGCGCTAATCTGTCCGTATCTGTCAAATGGCGCGTGGTGCTGGCTGCTGTGCAGATTCGTCGCAACTCATTCATTCTGCTCGCAGCGGCGCTGATCACGGCCGGGGCAGCCATGGCGGCCGAGCGGGCATACCGTCTGCTCGGCGCACCCGCGCCGGACTTCGCGCTGCGCGCCACCTCCGGTAGCAACTTCCGCCTGTCCGAGTATCGCGGTGATGTAGTCCTGGTGGCCTTCTGGGGCAGCAGCTGCGGCACCTGCGGCCAGCAGCTCGGCGTGCTCAGCCGCATGGTCGATACCTACCAGTCCGCGGGACTCACCGCGCTGGCCGTCAATGTGGATGATGACCAGGCTGCGGCCGCTGCCTTCGCCGCCGCGCATCCGGTGAGCTTTCCGGTGCTGCTCGATCCCGCCAAGCAGGTGGCGCGCCAGTACCAGGTCGACAACCTTCCCATGCTGCTGCTGATCGATCGCGGCGGCGCCATCCGTCATGCCTGGCGTGCGTACCGCACGGGCAGCGACGCCCACTATCTGGAACAGATCCGAGTCCTTCTCGATGAATAGCTTCGGGGCCAACATGATCCGCTCAACTCCCGCATGGATTGCCCGTGTCACCGCCATGGCGCTCTCGCTGTGTGCCACGATTGTGACGGGAGCGGACGCGCCGCTCGCCGCCGCACCGGCCACCGCCGCCGTCACGGCGCCAGCCGCGACGGCACCGGCCGCGACTGCGCCTGGTGCAACGGCAGCGGAAGAGCCGGCCACCGACGCATCGGCGCCCGTGGTGGCGCCCGATACGCGCGCACTCGACGAGGAGATCCAGTCGATCAAGAAGGACGTGGTCGACCTGAACCGCGACCTGTTCGTGCTGGAAGAGGAACTGCTGTTCCCGGCCAATACGCAGGTGGCCGTGTTCCTCTCCATGGATGTGGGCGAGTTCTTCGCGCTGGATACGGTCGAGCTGCGCATGGATGACAAGCAGGTCACCAAGTACCTGTATACGCCGCGTGAAGCCGAGGCGCTGCTCAAGGGCGGCGTGCAGCGCCTGTACCTCGGGAACCTGCGCGTCGGCAATCACGAGCTGGTGGCGCTGTTCACCGGCAAGGGCCCGAACGGGCAGGACTATTCCCGCGGCGCGCAGCTGCGGTTCGAGAAGTCGGTGGGTGCCAAGTACCTGGAGCTGAAGATCTCCGACCAGCAGCGCAAGCACCAGCCCGAATTCGAAATCAAGGACTGGGAATAGGCGGCGGGACGCATGAGGCGATCCGCCATTCCTGCGGTCCTGCTGGCCGGCGCGCTGGCCGCCGTGGCCCTGCCTGCGCTCGCGGCCAAGCCGAAGCCGGAACACATTCCCGCCACGCGGGTGCAGGACCTGCACTTCGGCGACGTGCTGTTCCAGACCTTCCTGGGCGAGGACTTCGAGGCGCTCACCCGACTCGAGGCCTACTCGCAGTGGGGGCTGATGCCCCATCACCTGGGCGAGAAGGATCTGCTCGCCGGTGGCCTGTACCTGCAGCTTGGCATGCACAACGAGGCGGGCCGCCGGTTCGAAACCCTGCTGGGGCCGGAGATTCCCGCGAGCGTGAAGTCACGCGCCTGGTTCTACCTGGCGAAGGTCTGGTACGCACGCGGCTACTATGACCGCGCCGTGGATTCGCTGAATCGCATCGAAGGCACGCTGCCGCCCCTGATGCGGGCGGAGCGCGTGCACCTTTCGGCCAATGCGCTGATGCGCATGGAGCGGTATGACGAAGCCATCACCCTGCTTTCCGGGTGGAAGAGCCGCAGCTCCTGGAGTCATTTCGCGCGCTTCAACCTGGGTGTGGCGCTGCTGCGCAGCAACCGCCTGGCCGAAGGCGCGCCGTTCCTGGACGAGACCGGCCAGCTGCAGAGCAGTGACGAAGAGCTGCTGGCGCTGAAGGACAAGGCCAACCTGGCGCTGGGATTCGCCTATCTGCAGGCCGGCGATTCCACGAAGGCGACGCCCTTCCTGGAGCGCGTGCGCCTGGATGGTCCGCAGTCCAGCCGGGCGCTGCTGGCACTGGGCTGGGCGCACGCCGCGCAGAACCGCTATGAGGAAGCGCTGACGCCGTGGCTGGCACTGCGCGAGCGCAACCTGCTGGATGCCGCGGTGCAGGAGTCCTACCTCGCGGTGCCGTACGCCTTCGCGCGCCTTGGCGCGAACACACAGGCGGCGGAGTACTACGAGCAGGCGCTGCAGTCCTTCGACAGCGAACAGGGGCGCATCGATGAATCGATCACCCGCATCCGCGATGGCTCACTGCTGCGCAACCTGCTGGGCGACACGGATGGCTCCGTGCCACAGCGCGGCTGGTACTGGCAGCTGCAGGAGTTGCCGGATGCGCCCGAATCGCGCTATCTCTTCCCGGTGCTGGCTGGCAATGACTTCCAGGAAGGACTGAAGAACTTCCGTGACCTCGGATACCTGGGTTCGACGCTGGCGCGCTGGGACGAGAACATGGTCGTGTACAACGACATGATCGAGGCGCGCGAGAAGGCCTATGCCGAGCGTGTGCCCCGTACCGACGCGCTGCTTGCCAGCGGCAGCCTGGAGCAGCTCGCCGCGCGCCGCGAGGAGGTGGAAGGGCGCGTCAACGACATCGTCAACATGGACGAGGTGGCCGAGCTGGGCACTCCCGAACAGCGCGCCCAGTGGCAGCGCATCCTCGACATCGAGAGCGCGATGGCCTCGGCGCCCCCCGACGAGCAGGCGGCGGCCCGCGACAAGCTGCGGCTGATCAAGGGCGTGCTGTACTGGGATCTGAAGCAGAGTTTTCGCGACCGCCTCTACCAGCAGCGCCGCGAACTGCGTGAGCTGGACAAGGCGCTCGCCGAGGCGAACACGCGCTGGCTGCGTGTGCAGCAGGCGCGCGAAACGGCGCCGACCACCACCGGCGACTTCGCGATGCGCATCAATGCGCTGCAGGCCCGGCTCGTCGAGCTGCGCGGCAAGCTCGCCGGCGCCGCAGAAGGGCAGGGCAAGCTGCTGGCCGACATCGCGGTGAACGAGCTGGAGTCGCAGAAGCAGCGCATGAGCGACTACGAAGTGCAGGCGCGCTTCGCGCTGGCCTCCATCTATGACCGCGCCGCCGAGCCGCCGGCGCCGGTGTCGGCAGTGGCTCCGCCCGCGGGAGCCGCGCCATGAATGCGCTCCGCACGGCAAGGCTCGCGGTGGCAATGGGCGTGAGCCTGGCCATCGCCGCACAGGCGGCGGAGAAGTCGGCGACGCCGACGCTGAAGGACCTGCAGAAGCGCCAGGTGGAGATCCGCAGGGATTCGCCCTCCGATGGCAATGCCGGCAAGGCCATGGAGAGCTACCGGCGCTTCCTCGACCTGCAGAAGACAGATCCGGCGCTGCATGCAGAGGCACTCCGGCGACTCGGCGACCTGTCGCTGGAGAGTGGAGAGCTGGAGCGCCTTGCCACCGAGGCAGGCCAGGTCGATGCCGGCGGCGCCGAGGCCATCAAGCTGTATACGCTGCTGCTGGCCGCGCACCCGGATCATCCCCGCAACGACCAGGTGCTGTACCAGCTGGCACGCGCCTACGAGACGACCGGGCAGCCCGAGCTGGCGCTGTCGGCGCTGAATGAAGTGGTGCATCGCTACCCGCAATCGCCGCTGATCGTGGAGACCCAGTTCCGCCGCGGCGAGCTGCTGTTCTCCTCGATGAAGTATCGAGATGCCGAGCAGGCCTACGCCGAAGTCACGAAGCGCGGCAGCGGCGAGTTCTACCAGCAGGCGCTGTACAAGCAGGGCTGGGCGCTGTTCAAGCAGAACCTGAACGACGAGAGCCTGCCCGTGTTCGCGCGCCTGCTGGACGTGAAGCTGCTGGATTCGCGCTCGCCGCGCGGTTTCCGGCCACTCGATACGCTGGCGCGCGCCGATCGGGAGATTGTCGACGATTCGCTGCGCGCCATGAGTGTGATGTTCTCCTACGAGGATGGCCTCGATCCGCTGAACCGGTTCGTGGACCGCATCGGCTCACCGCCGTATTCGCCGCTGATCTACTCGCGGCTGGGCGACCTGTTCGTGGAGAAGCAGCGCTACCAGGACGCGGCCACGGCGTATCGCGCCTTCGTCGCGCGAGAACCCAACAACGAGTATTCGCCGACGCTGACCACGCAGGCCATCGAAGCCTACCGCAAGGGCGGATTCGCGCAGCTGGTGCTCGACGGCAAGCGCGAGTACGTGGAGAACTACAATCTCGGCACCACGTTCTGGCAGGGGCGTGACGCGAACGCCTATCCGCAGATCGTCGGGGAGCTGAAGACGCATCTCACCGATCTTGCGGCCTACCATCATTCCGAGGCACAGAAGCACAAGCGCGCCGATGACTACACGCAGGCCGCGCGCTGGTACCGGTTGCAGCTGGCCTCGTTCCCGCAGGATCCGGGTTCCGCGCAGGTCAACTATCGCCTCGCCGATGTGCTGTTCGAGGGCGGCAAGTTCGGCGAAGCGGTGGATGAGTACGAGCGTTCCGCCTACGGCTATCCGGCCGGGCCCGATTCCGCGAAGGCCGGCTATGCCGCGCTCAGCGCATACCAGAAGCAGGAGGCGCTGCTGCCCGCGGCGCAGAAGCCGGCCTGGCAGGCGCGCGCCACCGAATCCGGCGTGAAGTTCGCGCAGGCGTTTCCGCTGCATCCGGACAGCAATGGCGTCCTGACGCGCGCCGTCGAGGATCTGTACAAGGCGAAGAACCTGCCGCGCGCGGTGGAGGTTTCCGACATCCTGCTCACGCGCGTGCCGCCGGCGAGTCCCTCACAGCAGCGCATCGCGCACAGCGTGTCGGGCCAGGCGCATTTCGACCAGGGGCAGTTTGGTGCGGCCGAGTCCAGCTGGACCGCGGCGCGAATCCTGGCGGTTGCCGATCCGGTAATGCTGCGCGGCCTCACCGACCAGTTGTCGGTATCCGTGTACCGGCAGGCGGAGGCCAAACGCGCGGCGGGAGACAGCGCCGGCGCTGTCGAGGATTTCCTGCGCGTGGGTCGCGTGGCCCCGGGCACGGCGGCCGTCGAGGCCGCCCAGTACGATGCAGCGGCCGAACTCATCAAGATGAAGGACTGGCCGCGCTCCATCGAGGTGCTCGAGGCGTATCGACGCGATTATCCGAAGAGCAGGCAGCAGGCCGACGTCACGCAGAAGCTGGCGGTGGCCTACATGGAGGCGGGCCGCGCGGATGCGGCGGCTGGCGAATTCGAGCGTGTGGCTGCCGCGAAGGACCAGCCCGCTGCGGTGCGCCTGGAGGCGCTGGGCATCGCCGCCGCGCAATACGAGAAGTCGGGCAACACGGCCAAGACCGTCGCGCTGCTCGAGCAGACCGTGGCCGACTATCCGCAGCCGGTGGCCGAGCGCATCGAGACGCGCCAGCAGCTGGCGGATTACGCCGCGAAGGCGGGCAATACCGAGCGCGTCGCGTACTGGCAGCGGGAGATCGTCAAGGCCGATGCCAATGCGGGCGCCGCCCGTACCGACCGCACCCGCTATCTGGCAGCGAAGTCGAGCCTGGCGCTGGCCGCGCCGGCGCGCGACAACTATCGCGCGCTGAAGCTGACCGCGCCGCTGAACAAGTCCCTGGCTCCCAAGCGCAAGGCGCTGGATGCCGCACTGGCAGGGTACAAGGGTGCGGCTGCCTACAATGTTGCCGAAGTCACCACGCAGGCCAGCTTCGAGATTGCGGAGCTGTATCGCCAGCTCGCCGCGGACCTGCTGGCTTCCGGCCGTCCGAAGAACTTCTCCGCCGATGAGCTGGAGCAGTACGACCTGCTGCTGGAAGAGCAGGCCACGCCGCTGGAAGAAGAAGCCATCAAGCTGCATGAGGCCAATGCGTCGCGCGTTCGCGATGGCCTGTATGACGAAGGCGTGAAGGCCAGCTACGGCGCACTGGCGAAGCTGATGCCCGCGCGCTACGGCAAGACCGAGGCGACGCCGGTGTATGTGTCTTCGCTGGCATTGCCGTTGCCGCCTGCGGCGCCGGCACCGGTCGAAGCCGCTCCCATTGCAACGGCCCCGGCCCAGACCGCGGCCCCTGCAGCGCCTGCGCCCGCCGCGCCCGTGGCGGCGGTTCGCGCGGCCCCGCCCGTCCGGCTGGAAACCCAGCTCGGGCAGGCTGTCGCGCAGGCCAACGCCGGCGACCTGAACAACGCCGAACTGGAATTCCGCCAGCTGATGGAAGCGGCGCCGGAGTTCGGCGGGGCCGCACTGGATCTCGGGCTGCTGCTGCGCGGCCAGGGCCGCCTGGAAGATGCCGAGAAGGCGCTGGCCGAAGCGGTGCGCCGTGAGCCCCGCAGTGCCGCGGCACAGACAGCGCTCGGCCTGGTGCAGCGCGAACGTGGCGAGTTCACCGCCGCGCGCGCCAGCTACGAGCAGGCGTTGCAGGCTGATCCGGATCACGCTCCGGCGCAGCGCAACCTCGCTGTCGTGCTCGACCTGTACCTTGGAGATCCGGCCGCGGCGCTGGAACATTTCGAACGCTACCAGTCGCTCACCGGCGAGGAACGTCCGGTGACCAGCTGGATTGCGGACGTGCGGCAGCGATCCGGCCGGCGTGAAAGCGATGCCGCCCCGGCCGCCACCACGGAGAACCTGTGATGAAACGCAGTCTGCAGATGGCATTGCTGTGCGGATCCCTGGTGGCATTGGCGGCGTCGGGCATCCCGGCAGCGGATGCACCGCGACCGCCCGCTGCCGCGGCGGCAGAAGATCTGCAGCCCGCGGTGAACACCTCGGCGCCAGCCCCCCGCGGCAGTGCGAAACCTGCAGCGACGCCGGCACCCGCCGCGGGGGCCAAGCCTCCCGCCGCAGGCACCACGCGGCCACGCAGCGGCGCACGTGACCGCATCGAGCTCGATACCACGCAGATCACCGGCAACAGCGAGCTGCCGCGGGTGCTTTACGTGGTGCCCTGGAAGCGTTCGGACCTGGGTGACCTGACCGGCAAGCCGGTCAACAGCCTGCTGGACGAGGTGCTCGCGCCGGTGGATCGTGACGTCTTCCGGCGACAGAACAGCTACTACGACGCGCTGAAACCCGACACCGCGACACGTGGCGGTGCCGGGGGCGCTGTGGGTGAGAAATAGGTCGCAGCAATTTCGCTGCTTTGGTTTCAAGGTGCAGGGAGTCTTGCCCTGCCTGAAGGGAGTTTCAGATGGATTTCTTCTCGACAATCGCCCGTTTCTTCCAGCATGGCGGGCACTTCATGTACCCGATTGCCGTGGTGGCCGTCATCGGCCTCGCCATCGCGATCGAGCGGTATATCTATCTCACGGCCACGCGCAGCCGCAACCGTTCGCTGTGGCAGCAGATCGAGCCGCTGCTCGGACAGGCGAATTTCCGCCAGGCCGCGCAGGTTGCCTCGCAGTCCGACTCCGCGGTGGGTCAGATCCTGACCTACGGCCTGGCCCGCATCGCCAGCGCCAAGCGCCGTGACGACATCGAGAAGGCGATGGAAGAGAGCCTGATGGGCATCGTCCCCAAGCTCGAGAAGCGCACGCACTACCTGGCCACCTTCGCCAACCTCGCAACGCTGCTGGGCCTGCTGGGTACGGTGATGGGCCTGATCGGCGCCTTCAGCGCCGTGGCCACGGTGAACCCGGCCGAGAAGGCCAACCTGCTGTCGGCCAGCATCTCCGAGGCCATGAACTGTACGGCCTTCGGCCTGATGGTCGCGGTGCCGCTGTTGATCATCCACGCCGTGATCCAGACCAAGACGACCGAGCTCATCGACAGCCTGGAGATGGCCTCCGTGAAATTCCTGAACTCGATCGTCGAGCGTCGCGCCGAGGCCGCCCAGGCCGCGGGCGCCTGAGTCCCCGGACCCGGCCCCCACTCAAGGACGCGATCCGATGCGCCGAAGCTTTGCGATGCGCAAGCTCGAGCGGAAGCACCGCAAGCCCGCGGAGCTGCTGCTCGTGCCCATGATCGACATCTTCACTGTGCTGGTCACCTTCCTGCTCATGACGGCGGTGTTCTCCCGCACCGTGATCCTGGAGCTGAAGCTGCCCAGTAACAGCACGGAGTTCGTCGAGCCGCCGCCGGGACTGCAGCTGGAAGTGCTGCTGCGCAAGGACATGCTGCAGGTGGCGGACCGCAAGACCGGACCACTGGCGACTTTCCCTCGCCCCGGCGCAGGCGCGCCGCATGACCTGGCGAAACTCTCCGAGTACCTGCAGGTGGTCAAGGCGAAGTATCCGGACATGACCGACGCGACACTGCTGCTGGAGCCGGATATTCCCTACGACGACCTGGTGCAGGTGATGGACACCCTGCGCATCGTCGAGCAGAAGCAGAACGGCACCACGGTGCAGGCCGAGCTGTTCCCCAACGTATCGATCGGCGACGCGCCGGCCACGGATGCGCCCGCGGCGGCCGCTGGGGGAGCACGCCCATGATGTCCAACCGCGCGCGTCGCATGATGACGCACCACCTGCGCAACCGCGCCGAGGGCGAGCTGAACTTGATTCCGATGATCGACATCCTGTCGGTGCTGGTGTCCTTCCTGCTGGTGTATTCCACGGAAGTGGAGCTGGTGCAGAACAGCAAGGGCATCGAGATCCCGCAGTCCATCGTCACCGCCAAGCCGCGCGCAACCGTGGTGATCATGCTGTCGAAGGACGAGCTTCTGGTGCAGGGCGAGCGTGTGGCTTCGATCGCGGACCTGCGCGCCAGCACCACGCCGGTGTTCCAGCCGCTGAGCGACGTGCTGAAGCGCCCGCGCATCATCGGCCGCGAGATGGCCGAGCGTGACCTGGCCGAGCGCGAGGTCACGGTCATGGCGGACAAGTCGCTGCCGTACGAGGTACTGAAGAAGGTGATGCAGACCGCCACCGACGCGGATTTCGGCAAGATCTCCTTCGCCACCATCGAGAAGGACAAGGCGGTGGACGTGTCCGCCTTGCCGAAGTAGCGCGGAGAACATCGTGGTACTGGCACCTTTCTACCGCAGCTACGAATTGCCCTGGGAAGGCGACCCGGAGTCGGGCCGCCGGTTCCGCCGGCTCGTCACGACGGGCCTGGTGCTCTTCTTCCTGTTCGTCGTGGTCATTTCCATCGTGAGGCTGCCGGAACCGGAGCGGACGGCGGCCGAGGCCGTGCCCGAGCGCCTGGCGCGCATGATGGTGGAGGAGCGGCCCAAGCCGCCGCCGCCGCCGCCCAAGCCAGTCGAGCCGCCCAAGCCGGAAGAAAAGCCGCGGCCGGAGCCCAAGCCGGAAGAAAAGGTCGAGCAGGCCCGCGCCAAGGCGGAAAAATCCCTGAGCCGCGTCCGCGATGAACTGGCGGACCTGCGGCGCGACCTGCAGAAGGATCTGCCCACGCAGACGCAGAATCTCACCGGTGCCGTCGGCGCGGAGAGCAAGGCCGAGCGCTCGCTGATCGCATCGAAGGCGGGCACCGGCAGCAGTGGGGTTCAGTCGGCCAACAGCAGCCGCGGCTTCGGCGCAGGCGCGGGTTCGCTGACCGGTCACGCCACCACCTCGGTCAATTCCTCGGTGGCATCCATCGCGAGTGACAACAAGGCCACCCGCAGCGGATCCAGCGGCAAGGCTGCGCGTGGCGAAGAGGAAATCGCGCAGGAATTCGACCGGCACAAGGGCGCGGTATACGCGCTCTACAGCCGCGCGCTGCGCGAGCGCCCCGAGTTGCAGGGCAAGATGGTGCTGGAATTCACCATCGCGCCCAGTGGCGAGGTCACGGCCTGCCGGGTGGTTTCCAGCGAGCTCAATGATCCGGAGCTGGAGCGCAAGATCGTCGCGCGCGTGAAGCAGATCCGCTTCGCGGCGCGTGATGTCGAGCCCATCGTGGTCACCAAGACCATCGAGTTCTTCCCCGGCCGGTAGCGGTGAACGGCGGGACCCCGGGCGACCGGTTGTTCCCGCCATCCGAAGGCGCACTCCGGTGCGTTATTCTCCGGGGCGATGCTGCATGACCCCCTGACACACGTCCTCGCGCTGCTGCTCGCCTCCGTGCTGGTGGTGACGGCGGCCCGCCGCCTCGGCCTTTCTCCCGTACTGGGATATCTGGGAGTCGGCCTCATGCTGGGCCCGTACGCGCTGGGCCTGGTGGCCGATACCTCGCAGATCCGGCTGCTGGCGGAGATTGGCGTGGTGTTCCTGCTGTTCACTCTGGGCCTGGAGTTCTCCTGGGCGCGAATGGTGGCCATGCGGCGCGAGGTGTTCGGCCTGGGCGCGTTGCAGGTCACACTGACCATGGCGGTGTTCGCAATCATCGGCCGCCTGCTGGGCATGTCCTGGCTGGTGGCGGTGACAGTGGGCGGCGCGCTGTCCATGTCCTCCACCGCCATCGTGATCCGGCAGCTCACCGAGCAGGCGGAGCTGAACCGCACGCATGGCCGGCTGTCCTTCGCCATCCTGCTGTTCCAGGACCTGGCCTTCGTGCCGCTGCTGGCCCTGGCCACGGCGATTGCCGAAGGATCCACGGCCAGCGGCTTCAGCGTGGCCGGCATCCTGCGCGCGCTGGCCACCGGCATGGCGGCATTGCTGGTGGTGCTGCTGGCCGGCCGCCTGTTGCTGCGCCCGCTGTTTGTCGAGATCGCGCGCAGCAAGCTGAAGGAGCTGTTCACGCTGGCTGTGCTGCTGGTGGTGCTGGGATCGGCCTGGATCACCGAGCACGCCGGGTTGTCGCTGGCGCTGGGCGGTTTTCTCGCCGGCATGATGCTGGCCGAGACGGAGTACCGCCACCAGGTCGAGGCCGTGATCCGACCCTTCCGCGAACTGCTGCTGGGGTTGTTCTTCATCTCGGTGGGCATGCTGCTGGATGTGCGGCTGCTCTCCAGCCAGTTCCTGCTGATCTCTGCCACGGTGATCGGCCTCGTCACGCTGAAGGTGGCCGCCGCGGCGTTGTCGGTGCGTCCCTTCGTGTCCACACACTTCAAGGCGCTGCGCACCGGCATGATCCTGGGCGGTGGCGGCGAGTTCGGCGTTGCACTGCTGACACTGCTGCTGCAGTCGCAGGCCGTGGCCACTTCCGTGATCCAGCCGCTGCTGATCGGCCTCGTGGCCACCATGCTGGTGTCGCCTTTCGGCATCCGCTACAACAAGACCATCGCGCGGTTCCTGTTGCGCGAGAAGGGTCCCCCGCAGCGCTCCATCGAGCGTGAGGAGGCCGCCACGCAGGAAGTGGCGCGCCGCGAGCACGTGCTGCTGTGTGGCTATGGCCGCGTGGGGCAGAACATCGCACGTGTGCTGGAGTCGCAGGGATTCGAGTACATCGCCGTGGATCTCGATCTGGCGCGGGTCCGGCCTGCGCGGCAGGCGGGCTACCCGGTGGTGTTCGGGGATTCCACCGACGAGGACGTACTGCTGGCCTGCGGCATCGCCACCGCCAGCGCGGTGGTGGTGAGTTTCGCCAATCCCCAGGTGTCGGTGGGCATCGTGCGTGCTGTGCGTCTGCACCGCAAGGATGTGCCGGTACTGGTGCGCACTGCCGACGACGTAGGCCTGACCGAACTCACCAGCGCCGGCGCCACCGAGGTGGTGCCGGAGACGCTGGAGGCCAGCCTGATGCTGGCCTCCCAGGTGCTGATGCTGCTCAATGTGCCGGTGACGCGCGTGGTGCGTACCGTCGGCGAGATCCGCCGCGACCGCTACGCCACTCTGCGCAATGTGGTGCTGCCGGATACCGTCGCCTCCGCCGCGCCCGCGCAGGACGAAGGCGAGGGCGTGGCCTCCATCGTGATTCCTCCCCAGGCCTGGGCTGTCGGGCGCACACTGGAGGAGATCCGGGAACGTGGCGCCGAGGTGGCCTTTACGGCGCTGCGGCGGCAGGGCATCACCGGCCGGGAGCCACAGGGAACGGTGGTGATGCGGGAAGGTGACGTGCTGGTGGTGTACGGGATGCCCGCCGCCATCGAGCACGCCGAGAACATCCTGCTGGCCGGCTGAGGGCGTACGGCGGCGGCCGGGGAACTTGCGATACCTGTCCTGGTCAATATGCATATGAAATGCACATTAAGATGCCTGGGGACCCTGTCGCGGGCGGCCGTCGCGGCGGCGGCCCTTGCAGGGGGTCTGGCAGGTGCAGCCCGGGCCGATACGGACCGGCTGGTGGTCACAACGCCCCGGTACGACCAGGAATACCCGGCCATCGACTACTCCGGCCCGGCCACCCACAACCGGGTGTGGCGGATGCAGCAGAGGCTCGACCGGGGCGAACTGAAGCTGCAATGGGAGCCGCAGGGCGGCTACCTGCGCTCGCTGCTGCAGGCGCTGGAAATCGACGCCGATTCCCAGGTGCTGGTGTTCTCGCGGACCAGCCTGCAGGTGGATCGCATCAGCGGCACCACCCCCCGCGCCATCTATTTCAATGACGACACCTACGTCGGCTGGGTGCAGGGCAGCAACCTGATCGAATTCACCGTCATCGATGCCAACGCCGGGGTGGTGTTCTTCGGCCTCGACAATCGCCCGCCTGGCGGCGTCGGCACCGGTCCGCGCATGGAGCGCGAGGGTGGCCGCTGCCTCACCTGTCACGATACCTACTCGATGATGGGTGGTGGCGTGCCACGCGTGCTGGCCATGTCCTCGCCGGTGATCGATCCGGCCGATACCCGCACCTACAGCAGTGCGTCGGATGTGGATGACCGTACGCCGGTGGCGCAGCGCTGGGGTGGCTGGTATGTCACGGGCACATCGGGGGCGCAGAAGCACTTCGGCAACCTGCCGCTGCGCGAGGATCCCACCAGCGCGCATCTGCGCAAGCTCACGCACCACGACATCAGGGGCCTCGCGGGCTACTTCGACACCAGCTCATACCTCACGGACCAGAGCGACATCGTCGCGCTGCTGGTGCTCGAGCATCAGGCCTTCGTGCAGAACATGATCACCCGCGCCAGCTACAAGGTCCGCTCGGTGGTGGCGCGCGAGGGCAGCGCCGCGGCGCCACGCTCATGGGCCGACCTGGACACGCGCGAGCAGCAGCAGATCCGCGTCATCACCGAGCCGCTGGTGCGGGCGCTGTTCCTCGCCGATGCCGCGCCGTTCGAAGATCGCATCCATGGGGGCAGCGGTTACGCGGCGCGATTCTCCGGGCTGGGCCCTCGTGACCGGCAGGGACGCGGGTTGCGCCAGCTCGATCTGGGCGGTCGGCTGTTCCGCTATCCGCTCAGCTACCTGATCTATTCAGAGCACTTCAATGCGCTGCCCGGCTACGTGCAGGACTACGTGGGGCTGCGCATCAGCGAGGTGCTGGATGGCACGGACCGCAACGGCATCGCGCAGAAGATCTCGGAGTCCGACCGTGCCGCCATCCGGCAGATCCTGGCGGACACGAAGCCGCCGATCGCGCAGCGGCTCAGGAGCCCGGTGACCTCGCATCAGCCGGCTGCGCAGCCGGTGACTTCGCGACCCGTGGCCGCGCAATGATCGCGATGCCAACGACGATCAATCCCGTTCCCGTAAGCTGCCACACCCCCGGGCTCTCTCCCAGCAACGCAACGCCCAGCAGCATGGCCGCGGGCGGGCCGATCATGCTGGCCATCGAACCGCGCTGTGCGCCGATGCGGCGTATGCCCTCGGCCTGGCACAGCGTCGGCAGGAACATGCACAGCACCGCCAGGGCCATCAGCAGCATCCATTGATGCAGGTCGAGCTGCAGCACCACGCTCAACGGGTGGCGCAGCAGGAAGGCAATCACCACGCAAACGGCGGCCGCGGCCATGGCAACGATGGTGAATCCATGACTGCCCAGGTGCGGAATGCTGCGTTCGCCCAGCAGGAAATACGCCGCCGTCGCAGCGGCGCAGCACAGCACCAGCGTTGCGCCCGCCAGGTTCTGCCGCCACAGGTCCAGATCGAAGGCCCCCACCACCAGCAGGATGCCCGCGTAGGTGAGCACCAGCGCCAGCAGCACGGTGGGGTCGGGCAGCTGCCGGCGCGTGATGCCGATCCAGGCGACGATCAGCGCCGGATAACTGAACATCAGTGCACGCTCCAGGCTCACGTCGATGAGTTCCAGCGCCCGGAAATCGAGCAGCGCGCCCATGCCGTAGCACAGCACTCCCGCCAGGGCGGCCAGGTACAGCGCGTGGCGCGGCGCGCCCCGCAGCGAGACGCCGCGCCATAGCGCCAGCGCTGCAAACAGCGGCAGCGCCAGCACGGCGCGCAACGCCGTCACCGTCAGGAAATCGACCCCGCCGCTGGCCAGCGCCTTGGAGAACACGCCCTTGGTGGCGAAGAGGATGGCCCCGGCGCCGGCCAGCAGAAATCCGGTGGTGGCGTTGCGGGTGGACTGCATGCGCCGCAGCATGCCACGGGTAGAATGGCCGCCACCATGGACCGCCATCAGATCCAGTTCCCGCCCAAGCACCTGGCGCTGCGCGAGGACGTGCACCAGCTCGGTGTGCTGGTGGGGGAAATGCTGCGCGAGCAGGGCGACGATGCGCTGTACGACCTGGTGGAAGGTGATCGCCTCGCGGCCATCGGCCGACGGGGTATCGAAGACGGTGCGCCCGGTGACCTGGCGTTGCGTGTCGCCGGTCGGCCGCCCGCCCTGGCGCGGGATCTGGTGCGCGCATTCTCCACCTGGTTCCAGGCTGTAAACCTGGCCGAGAAGGTGCATCGCATCCGCCGCCGTCGCGAGTACTTCCTGGCCGATGGCGGAAAACCGCAGCCCGGTGGCATCGAAGATGCACTGGCGCAGATCAAGGCGCAGGGGCTCTCCCTGGAGGAGACGCTGCAGCTGCTGTCGAGCCTGAAGATCGAGCCCGTGATGATTGCGCATCCCACCGAGTCCACCCGGCGCACCCAGCTTCGACGCCAGCAGCGCATGGCAGGCGCGCTGCTCGACCGGTTGAATCCCAATCTCGATCCGCAGGAACGGCGCCACATCTGGAGCCGGCTGCGCACCGAGATCACCACCGGGTGGCAGACCGAGGAACATCCGCGCCAGCGACTCACCGTGGCCGACGAGCGCGAATACGCCATGTTCCACTTCGCCGAGGTGCTTTACCGCATCGTGCCGGCGTTCTACGAGGAAATCGGCTCGGCGCTGGGCAATCTCTATGGCACCAGCGTGCTGGGCGTGGATCCTCCCATCGTGCTGCAGTTTGGCAGCTGGGTGGGTGGCGACATGGAGGGCACGCCGGATGTCCATGCCAAGACCATCCGCGAGACGCTGGCGCGCCAGCAGCAGGTGATCGTCAACGAGTACTACTCCGAGTGCCAGCAGCTGGCGCAGCTGCTGTCCCAGAGTGAAAGTCGCGTGAGCATCTCGCCGGAGCTGCGCCGACGCATCGAGGAATACAACACGCTGCTGCCCGGTGCGCGTTCCGTGGCGCCCGCGCGCCATGACCAGATGCCGTACCGGGTGTTCTTCGCGCAGGTGGCCGAACGCCTGCACCAGACCTGGAACGGCCGCGCCAACCGCTACGAGCGGGTCGCGCAATTGCGCTCCGACCTGGAGCTGGCGGCGAACAGCCTGCAGGCCAATCGCGGCGGCCACGCCGGCTACCAGCTCGTGCGCAGGCTGATGCTGCGCGTGGATACCTTCGGCTTCCATCTGGCCACGCTGGATCTGAAGCAACGCGCTGATGTGCATCACCGCGTGATCGCGCAGGGCATGGACGATCCGCAGTGGCTGCAGCGGTCCGCGGCAGAGCGCTGCGCGCAACTCTCGGATCTGCTGGCGCGCAATATCGGCCCTCGCGCGCCGCTGGACGCGCTGGGAAGGCGCACGCTCGCCGTGTTCGAGACCGCCATGCAGTGCCGCGCGCGCTTCGGTGAGCGCTCGATCGGCAGCTACATCGTGGCCGGAACGATGGGTCCCGAGGATCTGCTGGCGCCGCTGGTGCTGGCGCGCTGGGCGGGCGTGGATGACCGCCGCTCGGGCGAAGTGGGGCTGGATTTCGCGCCACTGTTCGAGTCGTGCGACGGACTGCGCAATGCGGGCGACATCATGGCCCGCCTGCTGGCTGAGCCCAGCTATGCCCAGCACCTCACCGCGCGCGGCGTGCCGCAGCCGGCATTCGTGGGTTACACGCAGGCCGGCCGCGACAATGGTTATCTCGACATGCGGCTGGCCGTCTACGACGCACAGCGCGAGCTGGCGGCGGCGTTCAGCGCGGCGAAGTGCGAAGGAGTGATCCAGCATTCGCGCGGCGGCAGTACGGCCCGCGGTGGTTCGCGGCTCGATGCCATCATCCGCGCCGCTCCGCCTGAAACCGTGGATGGGGTGCTGCGCATCACCGAGCAGGGCGAGATCATCAACCAGAACTACGGGCTTCGTGCCAACGCCCTGCGTACCCTGGAGCGTGCCTTCGGCGCGCTGGGCGTGGCGACCATGGCGCGGCGACGCGGCAGGGCGCGGCGCGAGCCGGCCGCGCAGCATTCGCTGGTCGCGCAGCTTGCCGCCGACAGCCGCCGGCTGTGGCGCTCGCTGGTGATCGAGGATCCCGACTTCAATGACTTCTTCCGCAGCGCGACGCCCATCGACGTGATCGAGCGGATGCAGATCGGATCGCGTTCGATATGGGAAACCGGCACGGCCGGAGCAGGGGTGCTGTCCGTGCGCTCCACGCCCTGGGTGTTCGCCTGGTCGCAGTCACGCTACTTCCTGCCGGGCTGGTATGGCGCAGGCACCGCGCTGCAGTCCGGTATCGCTGCACACGGCATCGCGGCCCTGCGTGCCGTGCACCAGGACTGGAGCTTTTTCGGCGGCGTGATCTCCGACATCGAGATGCAGCTGGCCCGCACGGACCTTTCCATCGCCGAATGCTACGTGGGCCTGGTGTCGCCGGGCCTGCGGCGCTACGCCGCGCTGCTGCGCGAGGAATACCAGCGCTGCCGCGAGGCGGTGCTGGCCATCCGGGACGCGGCCGACCTGCTCGATGGCGACCGGACCCAGCAGCGCGCCATCCAGCTGCGCAATCCCTATGTGGATCCGATGAACCTGATGCAGGTGGACCTGCTGCGCCGCTGGCGCGCCTCCGCCCGCGAGGACGAGGACCTGCTGCAGGCCCTGCTGGCCAGCGTCAGCGGCATCGCTGCGGGGCTGCAGACCACGGGCTGAGAGCCTCTGCCGGTGACATATAACGCGCCCGCAGGTGGAAATACCCGTCAAATCCGGTACTTCGGCCGGTCAATTCATTAAAATCGCGCCCGTGTACCGCTATGACGAAATCGATGCGACGCTCGTAGCCGAGCGCGTCGCGCAGTTCCGCGACCAGACGCGGCGTTTCCTCGACGGCAAGCTGTCGGAGGATGAATTCCGCCCGCTCAGGCTGCGCAACGGGCTGTACATCCAGCGACATGCGCCCATGCTGCGAGTGGCCGTGCCCTACGGGCTGCTGTCGACCCGGCAGCTGCGCATGCTGGCGCACCTGGCGCGCAAGTACGACAAGGGCTATGGCCACTTCACGACGCGCCAGAACATCCAGTACAACTGGCCCGAGCTGAAGAACGTGCCCGACATGCTGGCCGATCTCGCCAGCGTCGAGATGCACGCCATCCAGACCAGCGGCAACTGCATCCGCAACACCACTTCCGACCATTTCGCCGGCATCGCGCCCGACGAGATCGAGGATCCGCGGCCGTACTGCGAGATCATCCGCCAGTGGTCGACGCTGCATCCCGAGTTCAGCTATCTGCCGCGCAAATTCAAGATCGCCGTCACCGGTTCGCCGGTGGACCGCGCCGCTTCCGAGGTGCACGACATCGGTCTGCACATGAAGCGCGATGCGAACGGCAAGATCGGTTTCGAGGTGCTGGTGGGCGGTGGCCTGGGCCGCATGCCCATCCTCGGCAAGGTGATCCGCGACTTCATTCCGCGCGAGTACCTGCTGTCCTACCTGGAAGCCATCCTGCGCATCTACAACCAGGAAGGCCGACGCGACAACATCCATCGCGCCCGCATCAAGGTGCTGGTGAAGGCCAAAGGCGTGGAGACATTCCGCGCACTGGTGGAAGAGGAGTGGGCGCGCATCCGCGACGACGCCTCACTGCTGCTCGACGACGCCGAAGTGGCCCGCATGCAGGCCTTCTTCCAGCCTCCACCTTACGAGAAGCTGGCGGAAATCGACGTCACCGCCAATCAGTCACCCGAATTCCTCGCCTGGTACCGGTACAACACCCGCGCGCACAAGGTGACTGGTTACCGCGCGGTGGTGCTGTCGCTGAAGGCGCCCGAAGTGCCGCCCGGCGACATGACCGATGCGCAGATGGATGCGGTTGCCGATCTGGCTGACCGCGTCTCCAGTGGGCAGGTGCGCGTCACCCATGACCAGAACCTGGTGCTGGGCGATGTGCGGCAGATCGACCTCATCGAGACCTGGCAGGCGCTGAAGGCGCTGAATCTCGCGACGCCGAACATCGGCACGCTGACCGACATGATCTGCTGTCCCGGCCTCGACTTCTGCTCGCTGGCCAATGCCAGCTCGATCAGCATCGCGAAGCAGATCAACGACCGCTTCAGCGATTTCGATTACCTCTACGACCTGGGGCATGTCGAGATCAAGATGTCCGGCTGCATGAATGCCTGCGGGCACCACCACGTCGGCAACATCGGCATCCTCGGCGTCGACAAGCACGGCATCGAGTGGTACCAGATCACCATCGGCGGTTCGGCCACCGGCATCAGCGCACTGGGCGAGGTCATCGGCCCCTCGGTGGGCAAGGAAGCCGTCGCCGAGACCATTGCGCGCATCCTCGATGTCTATGTCGAGCGGCGCGAGGATGGAGAGGAGTTCCTGCAGACCGTGCGCCGCATCGGCGTCGAGCCGTTCAGCGAGCGGGTGTATGGCAAAGCTCATTAAAGGTCGGCAGCCCGCGTCCAGTCCCTGGGTGCTGGCGGGTACGGAAGGCGCGGTCGGCGCCAGCCATCTCATCCTGCCTCTGGCGGACTACATCAAGGCCATCGAGGCTGGAGAGCCGGCGGACCGCCGCGCGCCGCTGCTGAAGGCCGAGAACCATGACCTGGCGCCGCTGCAGTCTTATCTCGGCAAGGTGCCGCTGATCGCGGTGGACTTCACCAGCACCGGCGACGGGCGCGGTTTCACCCAGGCGCGGTTGTTGCGCGAGCGCTTCAGCTACACCGGTGAGCTGCGCGCGGTGGGCAAGATCCGCGCCGACCAGATGTTCTTCCTGGCGCGCTGCGGTTTCGATGCCTTCGAGCTGCTGGACGACGAAGACATGGACACGGCCATCGCGCAGTTCGACCGCTTCAGCGTGGCTTACCAGGAAGGCAGCGGTAATCTCACGCACACGCGCCGCCGCTACGGCGGCTAGCCCGCTCAGCCCGCAGCGCGTGCGCGTGCCTTGACTGCAGGCACCGCAGCGGGGCTGTGTCGCGCCGGCTGACTGGTCAGTTTGCCCTCCGGCCGCGCCATCCGGTAGACCGCCAGCATCTCGTTCAGACGGCGGGCCTGGTCTGCCATTGACTGGCTCGAGGCCGAGGCTTCCTCCACCAGGGCCGCGTTCTGCTGAGTCAGTTCATCCAGCTGCATCACGGCCTTGTTTACCTGCTCGATGCCGGCCGACTGTTCCTGGCTGGCGTCCGCGATTTCGGCGACGATGTCATTGACCTTTTTCACGGCGCCCACCAGCTGCTCCAGCGTGGCTCCGGACTGGGTCACCAGGTTCGAACCCTCATTCACCTTCTGCACCGAATCCTTGATCAGGGCCTTGATCTCCTTGGCGGCAGAGGCGGAGCGGCCGGCAAGACTGCGCACCTCAGAGGCAACGACGGCAAAACCGCGTCCCTGTTCGCCCGCACGCGCGGCCTCCACGGCGGCATTCAGCGCCAGCAGGTTGGTCTGGAAGGCGATCTCGTCGATGACGCCGATGATGTCGGTGATCTTCTTCGAGGCATCGTTGATCCCGGCCATGGCCTGCACGGCCCTGGCCACCACGTTGCCGCCTTTCTCGGCTTGCGAGCGCGCGGCCGCGGCCAGCTGGCTGGCCTGGCCGGCATTGTCGGCGTTCTGGCGGACCGTGCTGGTCATTTCCTCCATCGACGAGGCAGTTTCCTCCAGCGAGGAGGCCTGCTCCTCGGTTCGCTGCGACAGGTTGGTATTTCCCTGGCTGATCTCCTCAGCGCCACGGCTGACTTCGTCGGCCGCGGACTGTACGCGCACGATCAGCTGGGACATCGAGTCCAGCAGGGAATTGATGCTGCCGGCCAGCGTGTCCAGCGTGCGGTTCTTGCCGCTGATCGGTAGCCGCTGGGTCAGGTCGCCTTGGGTCGCGGCGTTGGCGATACCCGCCACGGACTGCTCCAGCAGGTTCATGAACCCAACCTGCGAAGTGATATCGGTGGCGTACTTCACCACCTTGTACGCGCGGCCATTCAGATCGAAGATCGGGTTGTAGGAAGCCTGTATCCAGATCTCCCGGCCACCCTTGCCGATGCGCTTGTACTGCCCGGCATCGAATTCGCCTCGTGCCAGGCGTTCCCAGAATGCGCGGTACTCCGCGGATTCCCGATAGCCGGGTTCCACGAACATCCGGTGATGCTTGCCGCGGATTTCCTCGATGCTGTAACCCATCGTGCCCAGGAAATTCTCGTTGGCCTCCAGGACAGTGCCGTCCAGAGCGAACTCGATGACGGCCTGTGCCTTGCTTACGGCCCTGAGCTGACCAGCGTGGTCGGCCGCCCGCATCTTCACGGTGGTGATGTCAGTGGCGTACTTGACCACTTTGAAGGGGCGGCCATTCATGTCGAAGATGGGGTTGTAGGAAGCCTGTATCCATACTTCCCGGCCGTTCTTGGCGATGCGCTTGTACTGGCCCACGTCGAGCTCGCCGCGGCGCAGGCGTTCCCACAGTGCGTGATAGTCGGCGGAGTCGCGCTGCGAGGGCTCCACGAACATGCGGTGATGCTTGCCCCGGATTTCCTCCAGGGTGTAGCCGAGCGTATTCAGGAAGTTCTCGTTGGCCTGCAGCACAGTCCCATCCAGAGCGAACTCGATGATGGCCTGCGCCTTGCTGACGGCTTTCAGCTGCCCCTCATGGTCGGCGGCACTGAGCTTTTCCGCAGTGATGTCGGTGGCGAACTTCACCACCTTGAAGGGTCTGCCCTCGGCATCGAAGATGGGGTTGTAGGTGGCCTGGATCCATATCTCCTTGCCGCCCTTGCCGATGCGCTTGTACTGGCCGGCATCGACCTGGCCGCGACCGAGGCGTTCCCAGAACTCACGATACCCGCTGGATTCGCGCTCCGCCGCGTCGACGAACATCCGGTGATGCTGGCCGATGATCTCTGCCAGCGTGTAATCCATGACAGTGAGGAAGTTCTGGTTCGCGTGCAGGATTTTCCCGTCCAGTCCGAACTCGATCACGGCCTGTGCGCGGTCGATCGCGGCGAGCAGGCCATTCAGCTCCGCCGCAGCACGGCGCTGACCACCACCGGCACGACGCTGGAACAAACCCAGAATGGACATGGCGCTATCCCCGACATGGCGCGGCATGAACATGCCTCCATGGCTGCCGCAGGGCTCCTTTCCTTATTTAGCGGCATCTGGAATGCTAATTTAAGTCGGACAACACCCGGACAGCGCAGAATCGTGACGCGCTTGGCATCTGGGGGTGTCCTACAGGCCTGCGGCTGGAGCGGCCCGCGCGGAAGGATCTGCTTCAGGTCATGGCGCCGCGCAATGCTGCGCTCAATTGGGTCACATGCGCCGTGGTGTGCGCAGCCGACAGGAAGCCCACCTCGAAAGCGCTGGGCGCGAGATAGACGCCGTCATCCAGCAGTTTGTGAAAGACCGGACCGAAGGCTGCCGCGGGCTTTGCCTTCATGTCGCCGAGGCTGCGCAGCGGCGCGGCATTTGTCGCGAGATAGGGCCAGAACACCGAGCCCACGCGCTGCACCGTGACGCCGGGGATCGAGCCGAGCTGGCGTTCGAGCTCCGCTCCCAGCTTCTCCAGCTGCGCATAGAGCTTGCCGTCGGCGAGCTGCTCCAGCGTGGCCAGTCCCGCGCACATCGCCACCGGATTCGCGCTGAGCGTGCCCGCCTGGTACACCGGACCCACCGGCGCCACCATCTCCATGTACTGGCGCTTGCCGCCATAGGCGCCGACCGGAAATCCGCCGCCGATGACCTTGCCATAGGTCACGAGATCCGGCTCGATGCCGTACAGGCCCGCGCAACCCTGGAAGCCCACACGGAAACCGCTGATGACCTCATCGAGGATCAGCAGCGCGCCATGCTGGCGGCAAAGCCCCGCGAGATGCTTCAGGTACTCCACCCGCTGCGGCAGCAGGCCGTAGTTGGCAGGCAGGGGCTCGATGATGACGCCGGCGATCTCGCTGCCATGCCGCGCAAAGACCGCATCCAGCGCGGCCTCGTCGTTCAGCGGCGCGACCAGCGTGCCGGTGAGCGTGTCGCGATTGAGACCCGCGCTGTCCGGCTCGGTGGCTTCGGCGAGTCCCGATCCCGAGCGGATCAGCATGGCGTCTGCATGCCCGTGATAGCAGCCGTCGAACTTCAGTATCTTGTCGCGCCCTGTGGCGCCGCGCGCCACGCGCAGCGCCGACATCACGGCCTCGGTGCCCGAGGTCACGAAGCGGATGCTCTCCACCCAGGGGATGCGCGCGGTGATGAACTCGGCCAGCGCCAGCGAATAAGGCTCCGCCGTGCCCAGGCTCCAGCCGCGGTCGATGGCGGCCACCGCGGCATCGCCCACCTTGCGGTTGCCGTGCCCCAGGATCAGCGGCCCGAAGGCCATGCAGAAATCGATCAGCTCACGGCCGTCGACGTCGCGGATCAGCGCGCCGTTGCCGCCGGTCATGAAGCGCGGTGTGCCGCCCACTCCCTTGAAGGCGCGCACCGGTGAGTGCACGCCGCCCGGAGACACCCGTTTCGCGCGCGCGAACAGGTCTTCGGACTTGCTCATGACGCAAGCCATTCGCGGGCGTGGCGTGAGCCGTAGCTGATGATGAGCGAGGCGCCGGCGCGCACCAGCCCGGTCCAGGCCTCGCGATGCGCCTTCACGCGATCGGTCAGTCCCTGTTCGGCCAGCAGCTCGATGCCGGCGTATTCACCGCTCACTTCGTACACGGCCCAGGGTTGGGGGAACGCGGAGGACAGTTCCGACAGCACGTCCAGATAGGGCATGCCGGGCTTGACCATCAGGATGTCCGCGCCTTCGGCCACGTCGCGCTCCACCGATTGCAGCGCGTCGCCGGGTCGCGCCGGATCGATCTGGTAGGAGGCGCGATCGGTGAGGCCGCTGGCCGTCTTGGGCGCAGAGTCGGCCGCGACGCGGAAGGGCCCGTAGAAAGTCGAATGGAATTTCGCCGCGTAGCTCATGAGTACGGTGCGTTCCAGTCCATTCGCATCCAGCGTCTGGCGGATGGCGCCGATGCGCCCATCCATCATGTCGCTGGGCGCCACGCAATCCGCGCCGGCCTTGGCGTAGGCGAGGGCGGCCGCGGCGAGTTCATCCACGCTGGCGGCATTGTCCAGATGATCGCCTTCGGGATTGAGCACGCCGCAGTGACCATGCGGAGTGGCCGAACACAGGCACACATCCACGGCCAGCCACATCTTGCTGCCGAAGCGCTTCTTGATGGCGGCGATCTGCCCGGCGGTGAAGGACCAGTCGATGTCGCGCGTGGCATGTGAAGCCGGCACGCCGAACAGCAGGAACTTGCTCACCCCGGCGGCCAGGTCCGATTCGATCTGGCTGAGCAGGCTGGCCGGCGTGTCGCGGTACACCCCGGTGAGCCCAGGGATGCCCTCGCGGCCCTGGATGCCCTCCACGACGAAGAGGGGCTGCACGAACTGCTCGGGGTGGGGTCGGGCCTCGCGGGTCAGGGCGCGGATATGCGGGTCCTGGCGCAGGCGGCGAAGGCTGATACGGCTCATGGGGTTAGCGTATGCTGCAATGCGTCAAACAGGCGGAATCCAGCCCGCATCCTGCCACAAATAACCCAACTTATGCCGTGATCAGATTCCTGATGATCCAATGTTATGAGGCGGATGGTGAAAATGCATTCCATGTCCAATGAAGCAGTCGTCGGGAAGGGATCTGCCAGCACAGGCAGTGTGCCCGAGGAAAAGGTCCGCAACACGCTGGAGCTGCTGCGCGCGGCGGTGCGTGAGCACGGCAAGGTGGTTTACTCCAGCAGCCTGGGCGCCGAGTCCATGGTGCTCACCGACCTCATCTGGAACGAGGTGCCCGAGATCGAGATCTTCACGCTCGATACGGGCCGGCTGCCCGAGGAAACCTACAACCTCATCGAACGACTGGAGCGCCGCTACCAGCGGCGCATGAAGGTGTACTACCCGGATCCGAAGGCCATCGAAGCCTGGGTGCAGCAGAACGGCATCAATGGTTTCTACGACGCCATCGAGAAGCGCCAGGGCTGCTGCCATATCCGCAAGGTCGAACCTTTCCGCCGCGCGATTGCCGGTGCCGGCGCCTGGGTGACTGGTGTGAGGCACGAGCAGTCGGCCACGCGCGCGCAGGCACAGCCGGTCGAGATCGATGCCGCCAACGGCGGCATTGCCAAGATCAGTCCCATCCTGGACTGGACGCATGAGGATGTATGGAACTACATCCGGGCGCGCAAGCTTCCCTACAACCCGCTGCACGACAAGGGCTATCCCAGCATCGGCTGCGCGCCGTGCACGCGCGCGGTGGAACCTGGCGCGGACAGCCGTTCGGGTCGCTGGTGGTGGGAGAACGCGGATTCGAAGGAGTGCGGATTGCACCCGAAGATTCGCGTCGTATCCATCAACACGTCCGCGATCTGATCCCGTAGCCGGCAGGACCGGCGGCAACTTCCATGGACTACCTGCCGATATTCGTCGACCTGCGCGACCGTCTGGTCGTGGTGATCGGCGGTGGCGTGGTGGCGCATCGCAAGAGCGAGCATCTGCTGAAGGCGCACGCGCGCCTGCGCGTGGTATCCCCCGAATTGTGCGCGGATCTGGCGGCTTATCGCGACCTGGGGCGCATCGAACACCGGCCGCTGCTGTTCTCCGCATCGCAGCTCGATGGGGCCGCGCTGGTGGTGGCCGCCACCGACGATGATTCCGTCAACGCGGCCGTGGCCGCGGCGGCGCGCGAACGCGGCATCCTGGTCAACGTGGTCGACGACGGTCCGCGTTCCTCGTTCATCTTTCCCGCCATCATCGACCGGTCGCCGGTGATCGTGGCGGTGGGCACCTCGGGTGAATCACCCACGCTGGCGCGCCGTGTGCGCACGCAGATCGAGGCGCTGCTGCCAGAGCGGCTGGGCCTGCTGGCCGCGCATGCGGG
>Ga0315912_10000920_pt1 | contig 41758 bp, 42 predicted proteins | sample VfabasoilMG_FD_204469 | JGI IMG/M metagenome (GOLD analysis project Ga0315912, IMG submission 204469) | Garden soil microbial communities collected in Santa Monica, California, United States - V. faba soil | ecosystem: Environmental > Terrestrial > Soil > Garden | place: USA: California... | reverse complement strand
GCTTCGCGATGAACTCGTCGAGGATCTCCACCGCGCCGGCGTAGTTTCCGCCTTCGATGAGCGCCGCGGCGTCGTTGACGGCGAGGTGCGGCGTCAGCTCGATCAGCGTGATGCGCGGCGACGGCTGCTGCGCGTTCGCAGCGGTAGCGACGAACGCGAGAACGGCGAGCAGTTGCAGCGCGCGTCTCATTTGGTACGGCAGCCTTTTCTCGCGGTCTCGAAACCGTCGAAGAGCCGGCTCGCGCCGGCGCCCGCAAGCGTCCCGATGCGGTGCGGCTGACCTTTTTCGAGGCTGTAGCGCGCGATGTTGCCGCGCGCGCTCAAGTACTCGGCTTCGTTCTCCATCTCGCCGTGCCAGCGGTACTCGTCGTTCTCGCCGACGTAGAGATACACGCAGATACCGTCGAGCTTTTGCAGCTTCGCGGGCGTGGGCTGCCACAGGTAACCCGGGAACGCGGTCGCCGAGAGCACGTACTGCGGAAACTTGGCCGCCACGTGCATCGCGGCGATGCCGCCGTTCGACGGGCCCGCGACGTGGAACTTGCCGGCCTCGATCTTGTACGTGGCCAAGAGGTTGTCGAAGAAGCCGGGGAAGATTCGGTCGCCGTCGTAGAAGAAGAGATCGCCGTCGGGTGCCGCGGGACCGATCACGATGTAGCCGCGCTGCTCGGCTTCGGCTTGGAAGTTCCGCGCAATGGCGCCTTCGATCGTGTCCATCGTCTGCGGCCCGCCGCCGAAGACGAGGACGGCCGGATACGTCTTCGTCTCGTCGTAGTCGTTCGGCAGCACGAGTTTGTAACCGACCGTCGTGCCGGCCACGCGCATGATGCGCTCGCTGACCTCGGCGCCGGCCGAATGGGCCGCGACGACCGCGGCCGCGGCGAGGATCGTGGTTCGAATTCGCCGTGTCATGCGGCCCTCTCGAGCGCGCCGAGCAGGCGCGCGTACAGCTTGCGTTCCGCGGCCAGCACCTCGGCCGCGCGCGCATCGGAGAGCTCGCCGCCGGCTTCGAGGCGCTCGGCCATGTCGCCCAAGTGCGCTTGTTCCTCGCCGAGCACGCGCTTCAACGAGAGCGCGTGCCGCGCGCGCTTCAGCGCCTGCTCGTACAAACCGTAAAACCACAGCGCGCGAAACTCCACGATCATCGACATATAAAGGTATGCGGCGCGCGCGCTGCGCTTCTCGCCCAACGCCCGCACCGTCGCGCCCTCGAGCCGTTGGAAGTACATGCGGGCCGAAGCGGGCGCGAGCAGGTCGCGTGCAACGTACTCGAGCGCGCGCTCGGCCGTCTTCTCGGCCTGGCGTTTCATGAAGAATGCGTGGTGCGCTTCCTCGGCCACGTGCTTCAGCGTGGCCTGATCGATAGCCGCAGCATGCTGCGTGGCCATGATCTTGTGGCTGCCCATGTGCTCGAGCAGCGACAGCGTGTTGATCATGCGCGAGTGGCGCTTCGGCTCCGTGACGAGCGAGTCGAGCAGGGCGCGTGTCCGCGCGACCAGATCGTCGTTATCGGCCGAAAATCGAGCAACGGCGCCGTCGAGCCAGGACAACGCGGGCGCGTGTTCGAGGTTCTCGCGCATGCTCTCGAATAGTCTCCACGGCGGTAGGTAGGGGCTGCTAGTGTATACGCCGGGAAAGGGGGGACGCATGCTACGTCACGCTTGGCTAGTCGCGCTCGTTGCCGCCGCGCCGCTCGCGGCGCAGAAGTCGGGGCCGCAGGGCGATACCTGGGAGTCGATTGCGAAGCTGCCCGATTTCGGCGGGTTATGGGAAGTCGGCGGCGGTGGGCCGCGCGGCGGGGGCGGCGAGCCGCCGTCGTTGACGCCGCCGTACGCGGCGAGGCTTGCGGAATATCAAGCGGCGCAGAGAGCAGGCGAGATCGAGGACGGACCCGCCGCGAACTGTGTACCGAACGGTATGCCGTCGATCATGACGCAGCCGTACCCGATCGAAATTCTATTCACGCCCGGCAAAGTCACGATCTTGATCGAGGCGTACGCACAGTGGCGTCAGATCTTCACGGACGGGCGCGCGCACCCCGAAGATCCCGATCTCACGTTCAACGGTCACTCGACCGGCCACTGGGAAGGCAGCACGCTCGTCGTCGATACCGTCGGCTTCACGACCGACACGTTCATGGGCGGCGGCGGCATGCGCCACAGCGAGAAGATGCATATCGTCGAGCGCTTCCGGATCGTCGACGGCGATCGCCTCGAAGTGCAAACGACGATCGACGATGCTGAAGCATTGACGAAGCCGTTCACGCGCACCGCGAGCTACGGTCGGCATCGCGACTGGACGCTCGCCGAGTACGTGTGCCAGCAGAACAACCGCAACTTCACGACCGATGACGGCAAGGCCGGCATCGACTTGAGCTTCGAGGAAGAGAAATGAGAAAGACCCAACGCGCTCGTTCGTTGCGTCACGTCGCCATGGTGCTCGGCAGCGTCATCGGCATCCTCGCGCTCGCGGCGTGGACGTCGAGAGCCGAGGCGCATCACTCGTTCAGCGTGTTCGACATGCAGACGAACAAGGAGCTCGAGGGCGAAGTCGTCGAGTTCCAATGGACGAACCCGCACAGCTTTCTGTGGATCAACGTCACGAACGCCGACGGCACGAAGACGCGCTGGGGCCTCGAAGGCATGAGCCCGAACTATTTGGGGCGCCGCGGTTGGACGAAGAACACGTTCGAGCCCGGCGACAAGGTCAAGGTCGTGATCTGGCCGCTGAAGAGCGGCGAGCCCGGCGGTACGCTCCAGCGTGCGACGTTCGAAGACGGCACGCAGGTCGTGAACTTCGGTGGTGGCGGTGGTGTTGGTGGTGGTGGCGGCGGGGCCGGCGGTGGCGCCGGGCGCCCCAGTGGCGGCACTCCGCAGTAACGAATGCTTTCTTCGCGAGCGTTAGCCTGGTCCGCCGCGGTCGCCTTGTGGGCGGCGATGCCGATCGCATCCGCGAACGAAGCGCTGCTCGCGGCCGCGAGCTCCGGCGACGTCGTGCAAGCTCGAACGCTGCTCGATAGCGGCGCTGACCTCAACTATGCCGACAGCGTGGGCCAGACTGCTCTGACCTTGGCTGCGCAGAAGGGACAGCTTGCCGTCGTGCAAGAGCTGCTGGCTCGCGGCGCGGCCGTCAACGTTCCGCGCGCGGACGGGCAAACGCCGCTGCACCTCGCCGCGGCCAACGGGTATCTCGAGATCGCGGCCGCGCTCGTCGAAGGGCAAGCCGATTTCGATTTCCCGGCCAACCCGGGCTGGACGCCGTTGATATTGGCGTCGATGAAGGGTCACAAGGACGTCGTCGACTTGCTCGTGAGATCGGGCGCGGCGATCAATCGCCGGACGAATTTCGGCGAGACCGCGCTCGTCGCGGCCGCGCAGAACGGCCACACGGACGTGGTCGAAGCCTTGCTCGCAGCCGGCGCCGATGTGAACGAGGCGAGAGCCGACGGCTCGAGCGCCCTGCGCCTCGCGTCCGAGCGCAGGCACATTCAGACCGTGCAGGTCCTGCTTGCGGCGGGCGCTGCCGTCGACTGATCGCTTCGTCTCTTCTATTCGAGCATTCGGACGACGGACCGCCCGAATTCGGAGCCCGCGACGACTTGCACGGCGGCAAAGCCGACGAGGATCGAGCCGACGCCCCAGATCGTCGCCTTGTGCACGCGCCGCACGCGGAAAAGGTCGTGCGCGATCACGCCGAGCAGCAGCGCGAGCACCACGGCCGGGATGAAACCGCTGTCCTCGCCGCCGATGAACGGCCAGCGCGAGATGCGCGCGAGCGCAGGCGCGACGATCGCAATCGACGCGATCAGCATGAGCCGCTTGTGCGTCTCGGAGCTGCGGCGAAGCACGACGGCCGCGGCGACAAGCCCCGCGAACACGGCGATGCTGATGAAGTTGCCCCACACGACCTGCGCTGCAAACTGGAGCATCGGCACGCCTTCGACGCCGAGGGCGGGAAGCGCGCTCATGTCCGTGTCCCATCCGAAGCCCGCTTCGCGAAGTCGCCCGACCGCACCCACGGTTGCCATTGGGCCCGCGAACACGACCGCGACGGCGATGATGGCGCCGACGACGCCTAGGCGCCGATGCGTGGCCGTTTTTCCCGAGCGCACCATCGAGGTTTGGATCACGAGCCAGACGAACCACGACGTCAGGATCGCGCCGTGCACGTGCAGGTACAGCGGTATCGGCGGCACCTCGAAGAACGCGCGCAGGTACAACGACGGCGCGAAGCCGATCACGAGGAACGCGAGCAGCAGGATGGACGTCCAGAAGAAGAAACCCGTGCGCGTGGCGGCGCGATCAAACGTCGCGGCCGCGGTTGCGGTGGTGGTCGACATGTGTCGGCGCTCCTATTAGTCGTTATCGGTGAGCGGCTCGAAAACGCGGCCATGGTACACGAGGGCGACGATCGCATGGGAGTTGGCCGCGCGCTCCTTTACAATCCCGCTCACGCGCCCGTAGCTCAGTTGGATAGAGCATCAGGCTTCGAACCTGAGGGTCGGGAGTTCGAGTCTCTCCGGGCGCGCCAGTCTTGGGTTTCCCGTGGCACGCTCGCGACGCTTCGGCGCGACTGCAATCTGTTCTTCACGTAGGGGACCCACAGAAAACATCTTCGCGCGTCATGCTTGATCCCAGGCCCCAACCCAGGAGTCCAGCAAGTGAAGGCGCGCGTCCTCGGCACGATCGTGGTTCTGTGTGCGTACGGGCTGCCCGCGCACGCGACTCAGGTTCAGCTCAGCTACCAGTCCGCCGCGTCGCTCGGCGGACCGCTCTACACGACGCCGGCGCAAGGCAGCGGGGCAGTGACGACGCTTGCGGTGCCGGGTACTCACTCGTACGGCCACGACTTCGGACCGATCAGCACGAGCATCCCGGGCACGATTTTCGAGTTCTACGACGCCTACATCTTCACGATCGAGAGTGCGATCGCGAATGTCTTGAACGCGACGATCGCACTCGATCTTCCTTACGGACCGGGGCCCGAGCTCGCTCTCGGCAGCGTTGAAGCTCGCCTCTTCGCGCTTCCCAACACCGCGGCGTTCCCGTGGATCAGCGGCGTCGGTCCGCCCGTCACGTTCGACCCGCCTCTGATTCAGGCGTGGAGCGCCGCCAGCATTCCGGGTGTCGACATCATGGTCATCAATCCCGTCCAACTGAACGCCGGCACCTACGTGTTGCAAGTGCGCGGCAACGTCGTCGGCAGCCTGGGCGGCGGTTACTCGGGTGCGATCAACCTGGCCCCCGTGCCGCTGCCCGCGGCGCTGCCGCTCTTGGTGTGCGGCTTGGGTGGCCTGCTGAGCGCCGGGTATTGGCGCCGTCGAGGGCTTCGTCAGCGGTAGCGAATCAAGCCCGCAACGAAACGGACGGCGTTCAAGAACCAGTCGGAGTGAACGATCGGAACGTGCACGGCGCTCTGCACGAAGATCCAGCCCGCTCCGATCATCGAGTACTTGCCGATCTTGCCCGTGCTGCGCCACTCCTGCACGAGAATGGCCACGGCCATCGAATCGAGCGTCACGTACAGCGGCAGCACGGGGATGTAAGCGAGATCGAACGGAACCTGGTAGAACCGGTTCACGCCGGGCGGCAGGATCGGCAGCATCGCGAACAGTATGAGCCGCTTGTGCACGTCCGGTTTGCGCGTGTTGCGAATGGCCAGCGTGAACAGCAGCGCGAAACCCACCACGGCCATGAGGCCCAAGAACCCCGCATCGAACGGTCCCGTGCCGCCGTTGCGGATGCTGCGCGCGATGCCGAGCAGCTGAATCAGCGCTCCGGTGTAGAGGATCACCGTGGCGTGTGCGATGCCGTACGTGCCGAGACTGCGGTGCAGCGCCACGTTGCCGCTACTGACGAGACCGGCTTGCACGATCAGCAAGATCATCCACGAAAAGAACACGAGCCCGTGCAAATGCACGATCGGCGGCGCCGGCGGAAACGTCCCCTGCGTCAGCGGGAACAAGTACGTCATGCCGAAGCCGGTGAAGACGAAGAACGCCATCACGACCGTCATCCAGAAGAAGAACGACGGCTTGAACGCGCGCCGCGTAGGCGTGTCCACGGCGGAAGCAGCCGATGCACTCATGCTGTGTCCTTATCTAGAGTCAGGGTGCGGGCTCGAGCCGCAGCAGTGCGCCATCGTCTTCGTCCGTGAGCAAGTAGAGCAAACCGTCGGGCCCTTGGCGCACCTCGCGGATGCGCTGCCGAAGCTCCCGCAACATCGACTCGCGCCGAATCTCTTCCATGTCCTCGTTGAACACGACGCGCTGTAGGTGACCCGTGCCCGGGATGCGCCCCTCGGTCATCGCGCCGACGAACGCGTTGCCTCTCCAGGCCGGGAATCGGTCGCCGGTGTAGACGGCCAACCCAGCGGCAGCGATGGCGGGCACCCAAATGACGAGCGGCTGCTCGATTCCCTCTCGCGTCGGATGCTCGGACACGCGCCGGCCCGAGTAGTCGCGCCCGAAGCTCACTTCCGGCCAGCCGTAATCGCGCCCCGGCAAGATGACGTTGAGCTCGTCGCCGCCGTTGGGGCCGTTCTCGTGTTGCCAGATCTCGCCGGTCGTCGGATGGGCGATCAGGCCGAGCTGGTTGCGATGGCCGACCGTGTAAATTTCCGGCCGATGACCCTCTCGGCCCACGAACGGGTTGTCGGAGGGCACGGAGCCGTCGTCGTTGAGCCGCAGGATCTTGCCGCGCAAGCTCATGCGATCTTGCGCGACGTTCGCAATGTCGCCTTGCGACCGGCCGCCGGTGGACATATAGACCTTGCCGTCACGGCCGAAGGCGACGCGGCCGTTGAGACCCGAGTTACCCTCGTAGAAGTCGGGCACGAGGAGGTCTTCTACCTCGACGAGCGCGTGGCCTTGGAGCCGGCCGCGCGCGAGCGCGGGAGCGCCCATGCCGTTGCCCACGGGTTTCGTGTAGGTGAAGTAGACGAGAGCGTTACGTTCGAACTGCGGATGCAGCGCAACGTCCATCAGGCCGCCGTTGCCGTCCGTGCGAATGGCCGGCAAACCGGAGACGGCTTGCGGGTCCAGCACTCCGTCTCGGACGAAGCGTAGGCGACCTGCACGTTCCGTGATCAGCATGCCGCCATCGGGAAGGAACGCGATGGCCCAAGGGTGCGAGAGGCCTTTGGTCACGACGCTGACGCGCACTTTGTGCTGCTCGGCGGTATCCACGACCCACGGCCCGTCACCGAGCGGGGGCACCGGCACGCCGATCGGCGCCGGCTGGGCGTAGCTCGGCCCATCCATGACGACACACAATGCCGCGGCTAGTCGAACGAAATGCCCAACTCTCATGCGAGCTTCCCCCCGTCGCGATGGATTGGAGGATAACGGAAGCGAGGCGCGGCGAACTAGCTCACTGCATCGCTAAGGCCGCGCGCCAGCGCCTCGATCCGCAGCAAGGCCATCATGTCGTTCTTGCGCGAAGCGTGCTCCATCGCCGCGAACAGGTGCGACTGCTCGAGCTCCAACCGCGACGGATGCGTCTCGAGCAGCGTCACGTAGTGCTCGAACACGCGATCGGCATCGGGCTTCGTGCGTTTCGCGACCGCATGCCGAACGACCGCATGCAACGCATACCGCTCGCGCACCGGCTCGAGCACGAGATGCCAACGCATAAGCTCGGTGATCGCCGGTGCAAGCTTCGCGGTTCGCGCAAGCTTCGCGAGCGACACCGCGTCGACGTGATCGCCTTCGACGTGCGCGAGCACGGCGAGCGCGCGGCGCGCCGCAACACTCAGCCGCGGCCACGCCCAATCGATCAGCAGCGCGATCTCGGGCAAGTCGTCCTCGTGCTCGAGCACGCGCACGCGCGTGACGCCGGCGTCGCGCAGGAACTCGCCGAGCGCTTTTACGCTCGCGGCGCGCGACGCCACGATGCCGTCGGCGATGTCGAGCGCCAGCGGGTTCCAGCGCAAGAGGCGGGTGAGGGCGGCCACGCGCGGAAACGCGCTGTTGCCGGAGGTGACGAGCGGCGCGACGACGGGAAAGATGAACATGCCCGCGAGCAGGCAGCGCCGAGCGGTGACGACGAACGTCGCCTGCGAGTCGGGGAATGCCTCGAACAAGCGCGCGACCGCGGTGTCGTTCTCGTGATTGTCGAGCACGATGAGCCGCTGCGGGCCGCGCGCGAGGTACTCGCGCAAGCGCTCCGCGCGCCCTTCGCCGCGCCCGGTGCCGAAGCGCAGCGCCAACATCTCGCTCAAGGTGTAGTAGCCCCAGCCGGCGGAGCGGAACCAGTCGACGCGGCCGCCGAACGCCTTGTGCAGCTTGTGGCCGAGCGCCGTCGCCAACATCGACTTGCCGCTGCCGCCGGGGCCGACCAATGCAACGCGCGTGGGCCGCGTCGCGAGGATCGTGCGTGCGAGCGTGTCGAGCTCCGCGCTGCGGCCTTTCATGCCTCGCGGGGGCGGCGGGAAGATCGAGCGTTGCGTTCCTCCGAGTGCGGCGCGTGTTTTCCGTAGTGTTTTCGGCATGTGGTGACGGGCCTCGAGGCGACACTCTACACCGTGCGAATTGCGCTCTGATCGGGTTAGGATCATGCCATCGCGTAACTCCGCACGGTGTACATGTCAGCTAGTTCGAACGAACTCGGCGTCGTCGCCGTCGACAGACGTGGCCGAACCAGATTCGCAGGAGCGATGGCGATCTCGATGCTGATGGTCAATCTCATCGGTTTCGGGCCGACGCTGTACCTGCGGCCGCTGTTCGATGTGCCACCGATTCCGTTTTATTTGTATCTTCACGGCGCGGCTGGCACAGCGTGGTTCGTTCTGCTCGTCGTCCAGACGGTGCTGATCGCACAACACCGCGTCCACATTCACCGCCGCCTCGGTTGGGCGGGCATTGCGGTTGCAGCCATCGTGCTGGTCTCGGGCATCGTCACGAGCGCGAACATGGTTCCACGCAACGTCGCGTTGGGGCTGACCTCGGAGGCAGACCTCCAGCTGTATATCAACGTCACCTCGGCGGACAACGCGGCGTTCATCACCTTCCCAACGCTTGTATTGCTCGCCGCTTTCTGGCGACGCCGCCCCGACATTCACAAGAGGCTGATGTTGCTGGCGTCGGTGCCTATTCTGGGGCCGGCCGCCGCTAGAATCGGTAGCTGGTACGGACCAATTCCGAATCCAATCGTTGTCGGCGTGGTTCTCGCGTTCGTCGTCGCCTTGGTCGTGCACGACGTGTGGACTCGTAGGCGGCCGCACACGGCGACCGTGCTCGGAATCTTGTTGATCGTTCTCGTCGGGGCGGGCATGCGAATCGCCGGTGTCGGCGAGGCGCTGGTCAAAGAGCGAATGGAGCGTCTCTAAACGGCTACGGGACAGTGAGCTCGAGCCGTTCACAGTAAGCTTCGACGAAATCAAGTGGTGGGACGAGATCAAGCCATGTGCCGCAACATCAAGACGCTGTTCAACTTCGAGCCGCCGGCCACGGACGCGGAGATTCGCGCTTCGGCGCTGCAGTTCGTGCGTAAGCTCTCCGGCTTCAACAAGCCGTCGAAAGCGAACGAGGATGCGTTCAATCGTGCGGTTGTCGAGGTTACGTCCGCCGCGTCGCGCCTGATCTTCTCGCTCGAGACGACGAGCGAGCCGCGCAATCGCCAGGTCGAGGCCGAGAAAGCCAAAGAGCGCGCGAAGGTGCGTTTCGGCGCTACGTGACGGCGGTGCCCAGGCGCCGGCGAACTCGCTTGGCGAAGTAAGCACCCGCAAACGCGCCGACGACGAGCGAGATCGGCGCCGTGATGATCGGCAAGAAGATCCACGCCATTCCGGTATCGTCCGCGATCAGGCCGATCAAAAGAGCGATGACGATTCCCGCTGCCGGCACTCCGAGAATGCCCACGACGCGGGCGCTCTGCGCCGTCGGTCGCCGCAGCGCGAACGGCGCGCAGATCAGCACCGCAAGCACCTCGATGCCTCCGAAGAACAGCCAGTCGTCCATCAGCTTCTCCGTGACGGTGGACGACGCGGCGCGTCAGGCCAACAACCACCGCTTGATCACGTCGATCTGCTTCGCGTCGCGCAGCGCAGGTGCGTGGCCGACGCCCGGAAACTCGACGAGCTCCGTCTTCGGCCCGCGCTTCAGCATGCGATCGACGATGTCGCGCGTCAGCACGTCGGACTCCGTGCCGCGCAGCAGCAGCACGGGGCAACGAATCTCTTCCCACACGGGCCAGAGCGTCAGGTCTTGCGGGTTGCGCATCGGCGCTACGATGTCGGGATCGTACGTCAGCGTGAACGCGCGGTCTTCGAGCCGGCGTCGCACGCTGTGGCGCGTGAGGTCGGCCCACTGCGCGTCGGTCAGCGGCCCGAACATTCTGTAGACCTTGCGGAAGTACTGTTCCGCTTCGACGAGAGATTGGAACGACTTCTCGATGCCGACGTACTCGAGCATGCGCTGCGGCGCCGACTTCGGCACGAACGCGCCCGCATCGTTGATGACGAGGCGGCGGATCGGCGAGTTCGGCTGCGCGGCGAGGAACATGCCGATGAAGCCGCCCATCGACGTGCCGACCCAGTCGAACGTTTCCCCACCCAGGCGCGCCATCAGCCCGACCATGTCGGCGCAGTAGGTCGCGAACGTGTACTGCTGCTTGTCCGCGAGCCAATCGCTGCGGCCGCGGCCGACGACGTCGACGCACGCCACGCGCCGATCCTGCTCGAGCGCTTGCGCAAGCGCGTCGAAGTCACGCGAATTGCGCGTCAGGCCATGAACGCAGATGACGGTCTGCGCTCGTTCCTTTTTTCCCCATTCGTTGTAAGCAACGTGATGAAAACCGCGGCTCGTCAAACTTAAGAAAGACTTCTCGATCAACGCCCAGAGCTCCGCCGAATGGGAATGCGGCAGTCTAGACGCTTCGCGCGCCGCGCGCTCTAGGCGCGTGCACCGCTGCGGTGCCTACTCCTTCGGCGGCAGGATCGCGAACACCCCGCCTTCAAGCGCGTTCAGTGAGGAGTGAGCTCGTTGCACGCGTCGGGTGAGTACGCGACGTCGGCAACAGCCAGCATGTCGCTGCCGCTGTACGTGCCGCTGAAGTACTCGGCGTCGTCGGCCGTATAGCTGCGCAACAGCGTGGGGCCCGCGGGGTCGAGCGAGAAGCGCTCGACGACGTGCAGCCGGCCGCTGTGCATGACGGGCGGCGAGAGCACGCCGGGCGCGAAGCCGACGGTGTCGACGACGAGCACGTCGTTCTCCCAACGGCCGATCGAGTGGCCGCCGCGTGACGGCTCGAGCGCGGTGGGGTGCTGCGAAATATTCAAGTGAATCGTCCGCGTGAAACCGAGCTGACCGTACTCGAGCGTGACGGTGTCCCGCTCTTGCGTGATGCGATTGACGGCGCCGTCGTAGGTCCAGTCGAAGATGATGCTCGTCGTCTCGCAGCGCATGCGCGGGTTGTGCTGCGGGTTGTACGTTTCGAAAGCGTCGGCCTTCGCGCGGCCGGCTGGCGTGAGCTCGACCTCGCGCGTGCGGTACTGGCGCGCGTTCTCGGCCGTGTTCGCGCCGGGCTCGAAGCTGCCCGCTTGCGAGAGCGGCACGAGTGCGCCGCCGCGGCCGCGCGGGTCCGTCATGACGAGCTGCTCCGGCGCCCAATCGCCCGAGATGTTCGGCTGGCCCGATGCCAGCCGCGCCGCCCGCTGCTGAGGCGCGCTCGGCGCAGACCCTTTCGTGAGCTGGCCGTAGCGGTCGGCCGACGTGCCGTCCGCAAACACAATGGTCGAGAGGTAGCACGCGCTCGCGTCGTTGCGGTCGGGCGCGGCCGTGATCGTGACGCGCTCGCCCGGCTTGAACATCTCGGCCGACCAGCCCGACCGGCGCAGCGTCGTGGCCGAGCGCATCTCGCAGCGCCACGCGGTGCTCTTGCCGTCGCCGCCGGTCACGTCGAAATACACGTACGCGTGCGGGTTCACGAAATCGACGCCGGTGACGGTGCCTTCGAGCGCGATCTCGCGCCGGGTGTCGAACGTGCCGATACCGTGATGCGCAAGCGCGGGCGCCGCGACGAGCGCGGCGACCGCTGCCAGAGTGCGTCTAGGCGTCATCGTGCCGCCTATCTTAGCGCTAGGCGCGTAGATCGAAGCGATCGAGATTCATGACCTTCGTCCAGGCCGCAACGAAGTCCTTCGCAAACTTCTCGCCTGCGTCGGCGCTGCCGTAGACCTCGCACAACGCGCGCAACTGCGAGCTCGAGCCGAACACGAGGTCGGCGCGCGTGCCTGTCCACTCGACTTTGCCGGTCTTTGCGTCGCGCGCTTCGAACACGTCCTTGTCGGGCGTCGTCGCCTTCCAGGTCGTCCGCATGTCGAGCAGGTTCACGAAGAAGTCGTTCGTCAACGCGCCGGGTTTCTTCGTCAGCACCCCGTGCTTCGAGCCGCCGAAGTTGGCGCCGAGCACGCGTAGGCCGCCGACGAGGACCGTCATCTCGGGCGCGGTCAGCGTCAGCAGCTGCGCGCGGTCGAGCAGCAGCGCTTCGGCCGGAATCGAGAACTTGCCCTTTTGGTAGTTGCGGAAGCCGTCGGCGACGGGCTCGAGCACCTTGAACGATTCGACGTCGGTCTGCTCTTGGCTCGCGTCCGTGCGGCCCGGAGAGAACGGCACTTTGACTTTGACGCCGGCTTTCTTCGCGGCCTGCTCGACGCCCACGACGCCGCCGAGCACGATCAAATCGGCCAGCGACACCTTCTTGCCCTTGCCTTTGTTGAACGCGGCTTGGATGTCTTCGAGCTTGCGCAGCACTTTCTTCAGCTTCGCGGGCTCGTTGACTTCCCAGTCCTTCATCGGCGCGAGCCGGATGCGCGCGCCGTTCGCACCGCCGCGCATGTCCGAGCCGCGATACGTCGACGCGGATGCCCACGCCGTTTGCACGAGATCGGCCGTGCTGATCTTCGCCGCGAGGATCTTCTTCTTCAGGGCTTCGACTTCCTTGCCGCCGATCGGTTTGTGATTCGGCTTCGGGATCGGGTCCTGCCAAAGCAGATCTTCTTTCGGCACTTCCGGGCCCAAGTAGCGCGCTTTCGGACCCATGTCGCGATGCGTGAGCTTGAACCACGCGCGCGCGAACGCGTCGGCGAACTCGTCGGGATGCTCGTAGAACCGGCGCGAGATTTTCTCGTAGGCCGGGTCGAAGCGCAGAGCGAGATCCGTCGTCAGCATGCTCGGAGCGATCCGCTTCGACGCATCGTGTGCGCTCGGCACCGAGCCCGCACCGCCGTTGTTCTTCGGCTTCCACTGCTGCGCGCCCGCGGGGCTCTTCGTGAGCTCCCAGTCGAACTCGAACAGGTGCCAGAAGAAGTCGTGGCTCCACTTCGCCGGCGTGCGCGTCCACGTGACCTCGAGACCGCTCGTGATCGCGTCGCCCGCGACGCCGCTGCGGAACTTGCTCGCCCATCCCAAGCCTTGCGCTTCCAGATCTGCGCCTTCGGGATCGACGCCGACGTTGTCGGCCGCGCCCGCACCGTGCGTCTTGCCGAAGGTGTGGCCGCCTGCGATCAGCGCCACGGTCTCTTCGTCGTTCATGGCCATGCGGCCGAACGTCTCGCGAATGTCGCGTGCGGCCGCGAGCGGGTCCGGCTTGCCGTCCGGCCCTTCGGGATTCACGTAGATGAGCCCCATCTGCACGGCCGCGAGCGGATTCGCGAGATCGCGCTCGCCGGAGTAGCGCTTGTCGGCGCCGAGCCATTTCGCCTCGGATCCCCAGAACACGTCCTGGTCGGGCTCCCACACGTCCTTGCGTCCGCCGCCGAAGCCGAACGTTTTGAAACCCATCGACTCGAGCGCGACGTTACCGGTCAGGATCATGAGGTCGGCCCACGAGATCTTGCGGCCGTATTTCTGCTTGATCGGCCACAGCAGCCGGCGTGCTTTGTCGAGGCTCGCGTTGTCGGGCCAGCTGTTCAGCGGCGCAAAGCGCTGCTGACCGCGTCCGCCGCCCCCGCGGCCGTCGCCCGTGCGATAGGTGCCCGCGCTGTGCCAGGCCATACGAATGAAGAGCGGCCCGTAGTGGCCGAAGTCCGCCGGCCACCAAGGCTTCGAGTCCGTCATCAACTTGTGCAGGTCTTTCTTGAGCGCCTTGTAATCGAGGCTCTTGAACTCCTTCGCGTAGTCGAATTCGCCGCCCATCGGGTCGGACTTCGACGAGTGCTGGTGCAGCAACTCGAGCGGTAGTTGATTCGGCCACCAGTCGCGGTTCGTGGTCGCGCGACCGGAGCGATTGAAGGGACATTTGCCGCCGTCAGCCATTGTTGCTCTCCTTGAGACAGGATGAGACGAATGTAGGTGAGGAGGAGGGCCGGGACAGTACTATTTTCCGATGAGATCGATAGGGGGTGCCTATGGACCAAGGGGTTATTGCGCCGGTCGGCCTGTGATAGCTGCTCGGGCGGCCCGTATATTGCTGCGATGGCAACCGAGGGCGAAGTTCTGAACCGGTCTTTCCTGGGCGTCGTAGCGGCCGAGCCCGACTGGGGCGCGGTATACACGGAGCAGCTTCCGCGCGTGTACAACTTCTTCCGTTACCGATTGGGCAACGAGGCGGTGGCCGAGGATTTGACGTCGCGCACGTTCGAGAAAGCGTGGGCCGCGCGGTCGCGATATCGGCGCGACCTTGCGGGCTTCTCGACGTGGCTGATCAGCATCGCGCGCAACGTGGCGACGGATCACTTGCGGGCGGCGAAGCCCCATCTGCCGCTCGAAGCGGCGGAGCACGTCGCGGTGACGCGCACGCCGCACGACGACGTCGCGCTCGATTCGGATCTCGCCCGCCTAGGCCTGCTGGTGCAGCGGCTTCCGCAACGCGAGCAAGAGATCATCGCGCTGAAGTACGGCGCCGAGGAAACGAACCGCGCCATCGCCGAGCTCACGGGTTTGAGCGAATCGAATGTCGGCACGATCCTGCACCGCGTGGTGCAGGCGTTGCGCCGCGACTGGTGACAAACGAGGTGCCGACTATGGACGACCAATTTCTCCGCGATCTTCGCAAGCAACCGAACCCCGAATTCGCAGCGCGATTGCGCGCGACGTTGCGCTCGGCCCCCCCGAGCGCCGTCGCGCGCGTCGCGCCTGCGGCCAAAGTCCGCAAGTGGTTCGCGGCCGCGGCTTCCATCGCCGTGGTTGGCTTCGCGTTCACGTTGCCGCCCGTGCAGGCCGCGGCCGAAGCGTTTCTCGAGCTGTTCCGCGTCAGGCAATTCACTGGCGTGCAGTTCGACCCCGAGCGCTTGCGCAGCTTGGAATCGAGCGGCATCGATCCCGAGTCCCTCTTCGGCGCGCTCGAGCCGCTCACGCCGGAGCCGGCTCCCGTCTCGTACGCGACTGCGGCCGACGCCGGCGCGGGTGCGGGCATTCGTGTGCGCACTCCGGCCTGGGTTCCGACGGGCTTCACGAGCTCGGGCTTCATGGGAACGTCGGAGATCGCTGCCCGCATCACGATGAAGACGGCCGGTCTTCAGGCGGTGCTCGACACGCTTGGGCTCGCTGACGTCGAGCTGCCCGAAGGTCTCGACGGTCAAACCGCAACGGTGCGTGTGCCGCCCGTCGTGACGCAGACGTTCGTGAACGGCGATCGCACCGTGCACGTGATTCAGGCGCAGAGCCCCGAGGTGTCGTTCCCGGCAGGGGTCGACATTTCGAAGCTTGCGTACGCGGGATTGCGCGTCCTCGGCATGTCGCGCGACGAGGCCTACAACATGTCGGTCACGATCGACTGGCGCTCGACGCTGATCGTGCCGGTGCCGGCGCGGGCCATGTCGTACCGGCCCATCAACGTGAGCGGCAACGAAGGTCTCTTGATTCAGGGCGTCGAGAACAACGGTTCCGGCGGCCCGCAGCTCGGCGGCGCGCTGATGTGGTCGGCCGGCGGCGAGACCTTCGCCGTCGCGGGCGCGGTCAGTCCTGAAGCTTTGCTCGAGATCGCGCAAACTCTGCAGTAGATGCCGGAATACGCAATCGAAACCGCGGCGTTGCGGCGCGAGTTCGGCCGCAACGTCGCGGTAGCGGGTTTGTCCCTCGCCGTCCCGCGCGGCGAGGTTTTCGGCTTTTTGGGGCCGAACGGCGGCGGCAAGACCACGTCGGTGAAATTGCTGCTCGGCCTCGTCCCGCCGACGTCGGGCGGCGGCACCGTGCTCGGTGCGCCGCTCGGCAATACGGCCGTGCGCGCGCACATCGGATTCTTGCCCGAGCACTTTCGTTTTCACGATTGCTTGAACGCGCGCGAGCTGCTGTATTTTCACGGGCGTTTGCTGGGATTGCCCGCGCGCGGGCTCGACACGCGCATCGAGAGTCTACTGCTGCGCGTAGGTCTCGAAGACGCTGCGCAACGCCCGCTGCGCACCTACAGCAAGGGCATGACGCAGCGCGCGGGGCTTGCCGCCACGCTGCTCGGCTCGCCGGAGCTCGTCTTTCTCGATGAGCCGACGTCGGGGCTCGATCCGCTCGGGCGCTTGCTCGTGCGCGACGTCATCAACGAGCTGCGCGACAACGGCGCCACCGTATTCCTGAACTCGCATTTGCTCGGCGAGGTCGAGGCGACCTGCGATCGCGTGGCGTTCGTGAAGAACGGGCGCGTCGTTCATGAGCTAGAGCTCACGAATGCGCAGGGCACGCTCGACGTCGAGCTGCGCGTCGGCCACATCGACGACGCGTTGCTCGAAGGGCTCGCGGCTTTCGGCACCGGCGTAGTGCGCGACGGCACGCTCGTGCGCATGCACGCGAGCTCCGAGGGCATGCTGCCGGAGCTCGCGCGCTGGCTCGTCGGCCGCGGCGTCGCGCTCTACGAGCTTCGCTGCCGAAGGAAGACACTCGAGGAATGGTTCGTCGAGGTCATGGGCGAAGACCAAAGGCCCGGCTGACGACATGCAAGGTACGCTGCTGATCGCCCGGTTGACTTGGCTCGAAACGCGCCGCCGCAAGATCGCGCTCGCTGCGCTCGTCTGCGGCTTGCTGTTCCTGGCCGTTTTCGCGTCGGCGACGTACTTCGGCTTTCGTCGCGCCCAGTTCGAAGGCGGCAGCGCCATCGAGATGCGTATCGCCGCGACGATTCTGACGGTCGCCGGCCTCTACGTCGTCAACTTCCTCGTGACCGCGGTCGCGATTCTGTTGCCGATCGACTCGTTGTCGGGCGAGATCAGCTCGGGCGTCATCCAAACGCTCGCGTCGAAGCCCGTCGATCGCGCCGCGATCGTCGTAGGCAAGTGGCTCGCCTATTTCGCGATGACTGCGGCGTATCTCGCGCTGCTCGGCGGCGGGGTCATCTTGAGCATGCGCTGGTTCGCCGATTACGTGGCGCCGTCGGTGCTCGTGCCGATGGGTCTCATGCTGCTCGGCGCTGCCGCGATGCTCTCGATCACGATCGCCGGCGGCGTGCGGCTGTCCACGATCACGAACGGCATCGTCGCGTTCGGCTTCTATGGCGTGGCGTTCATCGCGGGATGGATGGAGCAAATTCTCAGCATGTTCGGCAACTCGGCGGCGCGCCACGTCGGCACCGTCGTGAGCCTGCTGAGCCCCGCCGATTCGATGTGGCGGCGCGCCGCGTACGAGATGCAGCCGCTCGCGACGGTCGCGCTGCAAAACGGGCCGTTCGGCGTCGTCTCCGTGCCGAGCGCCGTCATGATCGTGTGGACGCTACTGTTCGTCGTCGGAGTGCTCGCGTTCGGCGCGTGGTTGTTCCGCCGTCGGCCGCTCTGACCGGGCTCAGAACGACGCGCGGGCCGGAGGCCGGCCGGACACCGGGTTCGCATAGTGGAACGGGACGTCCGCAATCGCAGGGAATGGCGGCGCCTGTTGCCCCAGCAGCGGTCGGTCGGGTGCTGCGCGTTCGCTCGCCGGCGGCGTCGCGACGAGCGTGGCCGATTCGCCGGCGGCGACACGCGCCCAGCCGCGGCTATGACTCGCGGCCCACGTCGGTTCGAAATCGAGGGCCTCGATTTGCCACGCGCCGTCCTTCGCGACGACGGCGGCTTCGTAGATGCCCGCGACATACGTGTCGTCGCCGTCTGCGCGCGCGCGGATCTCCGCGAGCCGCGCGCGAATTCGCGTCGTGCCGCTCGCGGACGCATGGACCACGGGTTGCGCAGTCTGGTGCAGCTCGAACTCGCCTTCGCGGCGGCCGCCGAACGTGGCCTGCAGCGCGGCGCGCAGCCGCTCGCGGCCCGCGTAGATTCCGACACCGGGCACGGCCGCCCAGCCGTCCACGGTGAAGAGCTGCGCGGCTGCGTCCCATAGGTGCTCGTCGGCGTAGTAGCCGAACGCGTTCACGAGATTCTCGGCGGACTCGGCGGCGGCCGTGCTGCCGAGCGCTCCTTCGAGCGCCGCGAGCCTCGCGGCGAGCTCGGCTTCCGTCTGCGCGGGCGCTGCTGCCGCGAGCGGTGGCGCGGCGATGCTGGAGTCGCCGCCCACGTGCGCGCTGGGGTACTGCGGCGGCCGGCCCGTGACCGGATGGCGGAAGTGAAATGGCGGGATCACGAATTTCGGATAGCTCTCGTACGCCGACGTCGCTGGTCGGTCTGGCGGAAACTCGGTGCTCGGCGGGTCGAGCGCCTGCGCGTCTATGGCCCAACCCTTGTCGTAGTCCGTCACGAGGCGCGGATACACGTGCAGTGCCGCGATCTTCCAGATGCCGTTCTCGCGCACGTACTCGTTTTCATACAGGCCCTCGCGCCACTCGGCCCGCTCTCCGACTCGGCCCGTCGTTCCTAAGTACACGCCGCGCGTTTTCGCCGACGCGCCGTCGGTTGCAACGGTGACGATCGGCTGCATGAAGACGTAGTCGTTGATCTCGCCCGCACGAAGCCCCGCGGGGCCGAATTGCTCGAGCCCGCGGCGAATGCTCGCTTTGCCCACGTAGACGCCGCTTTGGCCGATCTCCATCGTGCCCTTGTCGGCGAACAAATCGGCGACGTCGTCCCAGAGCTTGCGGTCCGCGTAGTAGCCGTAGGCGTTTTGCAAGTTCAACACGTCCGTCTCCGCGCTCAGCCGCTCGGCCCTGCGCTCGAGCGTGCCGAGCTGCGCCGCGAGCGCGTCGAAGGTCTCGTCACCGCCGTCGTTCTGCGTGGCGGCGATTCGCGCGAGCACCGTGCCGACATCGCCTGGCTCGTAGTGAAAGGCGGCGGAAGGCGAGCCGAGTGGTGCTGAAACCGTCGGTCTCAAGCTCTCGCCGTAACGGCCGCCCACTTGGTTCACGAACAAGATCTCCTGAACCTTCCAGACGCCGCCCTCGTTGACGTACGCGTTCTCGTACACGCCGCGCGCGAAGCTCGCTCCACCGCCGTAGCCGCCGAGCATCGCGACGATTCGCCAGCGCGCTTTCGCGCTCCGCCCGTCGGGCGACAGCGTGATGACCGGTGAGAGCGCGATGTGCGGATAGATGCGGCCGTCGGCGAGGCCCACGATGCCTTGCCCGACTTGCTCGACGAACAGCTTGCGGATCTCTTCCTTACCGAGATCGCCCTGCGTGTAGTGCCCGACCGCCGTGTCCGAAAAAAGATCGGCGAAGTCGTGCCAAAGCCCGAGCTCCGAATAGTGGCCGTACGCGTGCTGGAGCCGCTTGACGGCGCGAACGGCTTCGAGCCGGTCCGTGAGCACGGCGGCCGCGGCGAGACGCTGCTCGAGCGCGGCGCGATTCGCGGCGTCGAGCTGCGCCGGCGGCGCCTGCGGCCGCTCCGCGCAAGCGCCGATGCCGAGCAGGCAAATCGCCAACGCGAGCCCGCGGCTGCAGGCGCTCACTGCCGGTGCTTCGGCGCGTTCGTGGTGTCGAGTGCGTCGTGCGCGGCCTCGAGCATCACGAGCACCTCGCAAGGGCGATTCAGCGCGAGCATCGCTTGCGTGCGGATGTTCAGCCACTCGATGTTCGGCTGAAACTGATCCATCGGCAGGCTGCCGAGCGCTTTGACGCCTGCGAGGCACTCGCCTTCGGCCTTGAGCCGCGCGACGTCGGCATCGCTGATCTTGACCGACGGATGTCGCGCGATGATGGCCGCGTAGCTCAGGTTCGGGTTCTCTTGGCCCGCGGCGGCCGAGACGAGCACAGTCAGAACGACGGCGGCGATTTTGGTTCGCATGGTTCTCTCCAGTGGTGCCGAGGAGGCGCTACTTTGCAGCGGTCGCCTCGATTTCGATCATGAGCCCCGGGAACGCCAGCTTCGCGACGCCGAGCAAGGCGCCGGGCGGCTGCGATCCGGCCGCGCCCAAGCGGCTGCCGACGATGTCCGCGGCGCCGAGAAATGCGTCGACGTCCGTCGTGTAGTAGTTGAGCCGCACGACGTTCGCGAGGTTGTAGCCCGACGCCGCGAGCACGGTCTCGAGATTGCGAAACGCTTGCTCGAGTTGCTTGCGCATGTCGCCCGCGTGCAGCGGCTTGCCGTTCTCGTCGACGGACGCTTGCCCGGCGCAGTAGAGCACGCGGCTCGCGTTCGTCACCTCGGTGGCTTGCGAGAACGCGTATTGGTCCTGCCACTTCCACGGATTGATGTTTCGTTGCTGCACGACGTTTACCCTTTTACAGAGGCGGCAGCGGATTGTCGCGTTGCTTGAACGTCTGGTCGAAGCGATCCGGCGTGCCGCTGTCGGAGCTGATGTAGCGTTTGCTGATGAGCCATTTGCCGTTCGCTTTGACGAGCTCGGTGTCCTCGCGGCCCTGCTCGTAAAGCGAAGGCGGCTCGCCGACACCCTTGTTCGTGATGCCGGTCCAGATCACGTGCGCCTGCGCGCGGTTGCCTTTGACCTCGATCACGGGGTTCGTCAGCAGCATGCCGTTGTGCGGGCGCGGCGCCGCGTTCGGGTCGCGCGGCGCTCCGCCGCCGCCGTAGAGCTTCTCGATTTCCGCGCGCCCGTGCGCGATCGTGCCGTCGACGTCGAGCAGCGCGTCCTCCGTGAAGTACTCCGACATCTCGTGCGCTCTGCGCATCGTGAGGTCGTAGTAGTACTTCACGAGCAAGTCCTCGATCTGGATGCGGTCGAGCAGTGTTTCCATCGTGACTTGCTGCGCCAGCGCCGGCGCGGTCAGCGACGACAGGAACGCGGCTGCGCCGGCGATCAGCGCCGGTAGGAATCGCGATCCGCTCGTGCGTATGAAGGTCCGCTGTGACATGGGCGATCTCTCCTCTAGTAGGCGTTCGGCTATTCGAAATTGAAAATCTCTTCGCCGGGCTCGGGCCGCTGCATGCCGTTCTCGAAATATTGCTCCCAGATGCGCGCCCACGGCCGGTCGTACCAGTCGGGGATCCGGTACTCGATGACGGTGCCCGGTGCGATCGGTTGCAGCCGGCCATCGACGTTCCAGAGCGCCTGCTGACACTCCTTCCACTGGTAACGCCGCTCGGACTCGGGCCCGTCGAGATAGCTGTAGATCGCTTCGAGCTCGAGCGGCGCGGTGAATGCTTCAGGATCGTAGAGCGTGATCTCGAGATGGAGGTTGCGCTGCGCGTCGCGCGTGAAGACCTCGATCGCCTCGAGCTCGCTGCTGAACTCGGGCAACGCGTGCGACATCGTCCAACCTTGAATGTGGTCCGTCCACGCGACGAGCGCGTCGCCGTCCCAGAAGCCGATTGTCTCGCCGTACCACTGCGAGATCAGGCTCGCGTGCTTCTGGCCGATCAAGATCTGACGCAGGAAGTTCAGCGCCGTGCCGGAGAGGAGCTGCACTTGATGCGGCGTGACCGTGACCTGGATGTCGCGCACGCCTTGCGCCCACCAGCGCATGATGCCCTCCGGGTAGCACGTCGACGACACCCATTGCGCCGAGTTGCTGACTCCGACGTGATACAGCGCCTGCGCGAAGCGCCGCCGATACTCCGGCGTCAATACCTGCATCAACGCTGCGGCTTGGACGTTGTTGCCGAAGCTCCATTGCTGCGGCTGCAGCGTGCGCGAGTTGTAGTAGCCGTCCCAATCGGGCGGCGGGTGGTCGCGGGTGTAGGTCGTCGGTCCGCCGTGCTTCCTCGCTTGCGCCAGCAACGCTTCGTAGTGCTGCTCGGCCGTTGCGTACGCGTGCGGGCTCTTCAACTGCTGCGCCGAGAGTCCCTGCTCGCAGTCGCCCCACTGGCCGACCGTGTCGTCGACCCACATGCGGTCGATCTGCACGGGCGTGTTGCAGCGCGTGTAGCGCGGGTCTGCCCAGTGCTCCGAGTCGAGGTAGAAATCTTTCGTCGTGAAGAGATCGACGGGCAGCGGCTGCATGCCCGGAGGCGGTTGTCGCGTCTCGATCGTCTTGCGCAGCTCTGCCGTGACTTGCGCGAGCGCCGACGCGTCGAGCAGCGCACACATTGTCAATGCGAGCGCCGACGCAGCCGCGAGAATTCTCGTCGTCATGGTCCGCTCCGCGCGGAAACCCCACGCCCGATCGTGGGCGTGGGGTTCGCGGAACGTGCTTAGGCCGGTACGCCCTTCGGCCAGACGAACTCGGGGCGCAGCCCCTCGTACACGGGCCGCCCATCCTTCGGTTTTGCGACGCCCGTCTTCGGATCGTAGAAGGCGTGGTAAGTGGCTTTGAGATTCTTCGCGTCGTAGCCCATCAGGTTCGGCACGATCACGCGAATGCGTTTCTGCTTGTCGTCGAGCATGATCGGCTTGCCGCACTTCGCGCACGTGCAGAGCTCGAGCGGACCTTTCGGATTCTGGTCGTTGAACGGCTGGCGCTTGAGGCCCGCCATGTTGTCGACCTTCAAGTCGTTGTAGTTGAAGAACACGACGTGAGTCATGGCTTGCCCCGTCACGCGTTTGCAGACGGAGCAATGACAGTCGTGGTTATCGATCGGATCCTTGTCCGAGCTCGTGTGGACGTGTTCGCATCCCCCGGAGTACTTCGCCATGTGTCATCACCTTACTGTTGTTGATGTCGAATCTGCGTCGACCTGTAGGCCGGCGATGTGCCAAGCGATTATATAGAAGCGCCGGCTGATTAGTCGCCGATCGGCGACGCGGGCCGAATCCAGGGTTGCGGCCAGCGATACGGCGCCGATAACATCGCTCTTCCTCAGGCGCTCATGGACTAGAGACGTGCTGCCAACGGACCACTGGCAACTGCGGACACTCGTCGTTTTCGCCGCGCTGTGCATGGCGCACGGTGCTGCCCGCGCGCAGCAGCTCGAAGAGCTGCCGCAGCCGGAGCCGCGCAGCGAAGAAGCGCCGCTCGAGCCGAGCGGCGTCGGCAACGCAGAGATTCAAGACATGGTCGCGGCAGGTTTCAGCGATTCGACGATCCTCGCCGTGATTCGCGCGAACGACGTCGAGTTCGACGTCTCGCCGCGCGCGCTCGTCGCGCTCAAGAAGGCAGGCGTTTCGGAGCCCGTGATCGAGGCGATGCTCGCTGCAGAGGCCAATGCGAACGTCGTCGCCGAGCCCGAGCCGACGGCCGCGCAGCTCGCCGAGACGCAGGCCTCGGTCGAGTACGCGAAGCTCACGCAAATGATCGAGCAGCTTGCCGCGCGGCAGGAGGCTGCCGAGAAGGCGCGCCGCGCGCCCGACCCGCCGGCCTCGCGCTCCGATCCCGCGCCGCGCGTTTGGCTCGTCGACGCGCAAGGTCGTGCGCCGCTGGCGCCGACGATCGCGCAGGTCGCGTTCGCGGGCGGCAGCGGCAGGCGCGGGGAGCGCATGAAGAGCTTGCAAGGGCTCGCGGGCCAAGCGCTCACGTTCGCGAACCCCGCGATCGGCGGGATGGCGACGACGCTCGGCAGCTTGTTCCGGCCCGACGAGGACCGCACGGCCGTTTGGGCGCTCGCCGCGACGCAGAGCGCGCGTGTTCTCGATGCGCCGCCCGTGTTCGAGATCGACTACGCGCACATACCCGGCGTCGATCCCGATCGATATCAGCCCGCAATCGTGCAGCTCGTGCCGACGAACGACAACTACCGGCTCGTCGCGGCCGCCGAAACCGACGGCGCGAGCGCGGGCGCAATGCCGCGCGGGCCGATCATCGAGGAAGGTGTCGCGACGGACAGCACGCGGCTCGCGCGCGGGCAGTACCGAGTGGCTTCGAAAACGGCGCTTGGACCCGGCGAGTACGCGCTCGTGCTGCGGCCGATCCCTGAGACGAGGCGCGAACGAAGGCGCAACTCCGAGGCGTCGCTCGGCGAGCTGCTAGGCGGCGGCACGAGCCAGATCCTGTATTTGACGTGGGAGTTTGCGATCGGCGCCGACGCGGCCGTCGTGAGCGCGCTCTAGCGCGTGCTCCACCACTGCGGGTTCGGCAGCTCGTCGAAGACTTTGCGAAGCTGCTGGCCCCACGATCTCCTGATCGAGCTGAAGTACGCGTCTTGCTCGTCGATGAGCGTGTGCTGATCGACGACGAAGCTGTCGGTTCGATAACAGACGAGATCGAGCGGTAAGCCGACGGAGAGGTTCGACTTCATCGTCGAGTCCATCGACACCAGCGCGCACTTCGCGGCTTCTTGCAGCGACAAGCTCGTCGTGATCACGCGGTCCAAGATCGGCTTGCCGTACTTCGATTCGCCGAGCTGGAAGTAGGGTGTCTCGTGCGTCGACTCGATGAAGTTGCCGACGTTGTACACGTTGAATAGCCGCGGCGCTTCGCCGCGGATCTGCCCGCCGACGACGAGGTTCAAGTTGAACTCGAGGCCGAAGCCCTGCATCGCTGCTGCGTCGCGCGCGTGGACGGCTCGCACGGCTTCTCCGACGACCGCTGCCGCGTCGAACATCGTCTTCGCATTCCACAACGTCGTGCCGGCCGAGTCGGCTTGAAACGCCGAGCGCAGCTGCGAGAGAACGGCTTGCGATAGCGCGAGGTTGCCTGCCGTCAGCACGACGACGATGCGTTCGCCGGGCCGCTCGAATCGGTGCGTCTTGCGGAACGTTCTGACTTGGTCGACGCCGGCATTCGTCCGCGAGTCGGACAAGAAGACGATGCCGGCGTCGAGCTTGATGCCTATGCAGTAAGTCATGCTGCCATGGTAGACGGTTGGACGGCTATTCGCTCGCGAAGCAGTAGGCGCAGATCTTGTTGCCGTCGAGGTCGCGGATGTAACCCGCGTACGCCGTCGGATGCCAGCTGCGCGGTCCCACCGCGCCTTCGTCGCGCGCACCGAGAGCGAGCGCCTCCTTGTGGAACTTCGTGACGGCCGCGCGGCTCGGCGCGACGAAGCTCACGGTCACGCCGTTGCCCCAGTTGGCCGGCAAACCGTTCGCCGGCTTCAAGATGAAGAACTCGGGCGCCGACTCGCCGTAGATCGAGCCGTTCTCGCCGAGATCCGTCAAGCGCTTGTAGCCGAGCGCGCCGAGCACTTTGTCGTAGAAGTTGCGGGCGCGCGGCAGGTCGTTCGTGCCGACGGTGACGTGCGTGAAGATCGCCATGGTCTTTATCCTTGTTGAGTGACAGAAATGCGGCGCGTAGCTTACACGGCTTCGCAGCGCTCGCAGCCGGATGCGCCGAACCGCGTGGTATGCTCTGCGCGCTCCGTGAATCCGCGTTTACGGCCTTGGAAATCAACGAGAAGGAGGCTGTGCCGTGAGGGAAATCAATTACCGACCGCCGAGCTCGAATAGTGTGTTTCGGTTGGGTCTCGGACTGCTCGGCGGTCTCGTGATCGCTTACCTGCTGTTCGGCTCGTGGTACCAAGTCGATCAGGGCGAGCGCGGCATCGTGCTGCGGTGGGGTCGGCTCGTCGGCGAATCGGATCCCGGGCTGCACTTCAAGCTGCCGTGGGTCGATGCCGTGCGCATGGTCACCGTGCAGACGCAAACGAAGCGCTACCAAAACCTCGAGGCCTATTCACGCGACCAGCAGCCGGCCGATCTCACGGTCAGCGTCACGTATGTCGTCGTCGATCCGAGCGCGGTCTACTCGCAGTACGGCGATCTCGAAGTTGCCGTCACGAGGCTCATCGATCCGCGGCTCACGGCCGGGATCAAGACGATCTTCGGCCAGTACGACGCCGTGCGCGCGATTCAGGAGCGCGCCGCGCTGAACACGGATTTCGGCGCGGCCGTCACGTCGGCGATCGACGGCGGTCCCGTCAACATCATCAGCGTGCAGATCGAGAACATCGACTTCTCGGATGCGTACGAGCAGAGCGTCGAGCAGCGCATGCTCGCGCAGGTCGAGATCCAGCGCCGTGAGCAAAACTTGCGCACGACCGAAGTCGAGGCGCAGATCGCGCGCACGCGCGCCGAGGGTGAGGCCGAAGCGATCCGCCTGCGCGGCGAGGCCGAGGCTGCGGCGATCCGCGCTCGCGCCGACGCACTGCGCGCAAACGCCGATCTCGTGCAGCTTCAGGCCGTCGAAAAGTGGGACGGCAAGCTGCCGACGACCATGGTGCCGAGCTCGGCGATGCCGTTCATCAACTTGCAGCCGCCAAGAGACTAGCCGCCCCCAACCTTGAGATTCCATAGGGGCGCGCCCGACCGTCGGGGGCCGGTGTTATTTTCCCGTCTTCGGCAGAACACGGGGACGGAGGAGACACCGGTGCTGACGCGACGCGAGTATCTCTCTTTGACGGCGAAAGTCGGCGCGGCGATGGCGCTGCCCCAAGCCCTGTTCGCGCAAGCCGGCGAAGTCATCAAGCACAGGATCCCGAAAACCGGCGAGCTGCTGCCGATCGTCGGCCTCGGCAGCTCCGCGACGTTCAGCCAAATCGCCGGCGCCGCCGACACCGAGGCGATCAAGTCGGTTTTCACCGCGATGCTCGAGCAAGGCGGCACGGTGTTCGACACGGCTCCCGGCTACGGCGCATCCGAAGAAGTCGCGGCGAAGGCCGTCAACGAGCTCGGCGTGCGCGAACGCGTGTTCTGGGCAACGAAGCTCAACGTCGCGGGGCGCGGCGCGAGCGCGGATCCGGCGCGCGCGCGGGCGCAAGTCGACGCGTCGCTCTCGCGCCTCGGCCGCGACAAGATCGACCTGATTCAAGTGCACAACGTCGCAGATCTCGCGACGCAATTCCCGATTCTCGAGGAGTACAAGCAGGCCGGCCGAGTGCGTTACATCGGCACGACGACGACGTTCAAGCCGCAATACGAGACTCTGCTCGCGCTGATGCGTGCCGAGCCGCTCGATTTCATCGGGATCGATTACGCGGTCGACAACGTCGATGCCGAGCAGACCGTCTTCCCGCTCGCGCAGGAAAAAGGCATCGGCGTGCTCGTGTACTTGCCGTTCGGGCGCGACCGGTTGTGGGATCGCGTCGAGGGTCACGAAGTGCCCGAGTGGGCAGCGGAGTTCGGCGCGACCACGTGGGCGCAGTTCTTCTTGAAGTTCGCGACTTCGCATCCGGCCGTCACGGCTGCGACGCCGGCCACGAGCAAAGCGCACCACATGGTCGACAACATGACCGCGGCGCGCGGCCGCCTGCCGGATCAGGCCGAGCGCAAGCGCATGGTCGACTTCATCGCTGCGCTGCCCGCGTAGGCAGCGAGCGCCACTTCGAGGGGTCGTGCAGGCCCAGCGCGAACACCATCCCGGCCGTCACGAACAAGACGCCCAGGAGCTGAAGCTCCGTCGGCGTCTCGTGCAACAACGGAATCGCGATCAGCAGCGAGAACGTCGGCACGAGCGCCGCGAACACGGCGCCGCGGGCAGCGCCCAAGATCGCGACGGCGCGCGTGTAGAAGAGCAGCGCGACGATCGCCGACAGCACTCCCTGGAATACGGCTTGAATCACGATTTCGCGCCACGGCGCGGCGGCGAGCGCTGCGCCCGCGAACCACGCGTACACGGGAATGTAGAGAACCATCGATAGCACGCCGACGACGGCCGTCGCGTGCAACGGATCGACGCGCCAGACGCGCGAGCCGATCGTGTAGCTCGCCCAGAACAAGCCGCCGAGCACGAACATCGCGTCGCCGAGCCACGTGAGCTCGCCGTGGTTCCTGAGGCCGTCCCACCCGAGCGTGACGAGACCCGCGGTGATCGCAACCGCGCCCGCGATGCGGCTCGAGCCCATCGGCTCTTTGAGAATGAGCCGGCTGCCGAGCGTCGAGCAGAGCAACATGCAGCTCGGCGTGATGACGCCCATGTGGCCGCCCGGCGCGAACGCGAGGCCGCCCGCCGTCAGCAGCACGTACGGCGCGCCTGCGCCGCACGCGAGGAACAGCGCCGTGAACGGGCGCAAGCTTCCCAAGCCGCGGCGTGCGAATAGCGGCAACAGCAACAGCCCCGCGACACCGAACCGCAGCGCCGTGACGTCCCACGCGTTGAGCGCGTTACTCGCCATCGACAGCTTCGTGATCGCCGGGAAGCCGGCCCAGATCAGCGCGGCCATGGCGCCGAACGCGGCGCCGGCGAACGGTGAGGGCCGCAAATTGCTCCCTGCATTTGCGGCACTCCCGCCATCCATGGCGGTCGACGCGGACGACTCGCTAATCGGCGAGCCCCTCGTAGACGCGCCGCTCGAAGCCTTGCAGCGTCTCGATCGCGGCCGCGTCGTAGAACGGCAGGTATTGCATCATCAAGACGCCGCCGATGCCGCGTGCAGGATCGATCCAGAATTCCGTGTTGAAGATTCCGGCCCAGCTCATGCTTCCCGGCGAGCGCGCGAACGGATCGCGGTGCGGTCCCGTGATCTGGAAGCCGAGGCCGAATTTGTCGCGGCCGGCGCCGAGCGGAAACGGCTCGCTGACCGCGGGCGATGCGGTCGGCTGCTGCTCGACGAAGATTGCGCCGATGTGGTTCTCGCCCATCAGCGCGACCGTGGTCTCGCTCAAGAGCCGCATGCCGTTCGGCGCGCGGCCGTTGTTCAAGAAAAGCTGAATGAACTTGGCGTAGTCGGCCGCGGTCGAGTGCAAACCGCCGTCGCCGTAGACGGGCGCGGTGATCTCGGCCGTGTTCGGCGTCTCGACGAGCCCTTCCGGCGTCGTGCGGTGCACGGTCACGACGCGGCCCGCCTTCGGCGACGGCACGGTGTAGAAGGTATCGCTCATGCCGAGCGGAACGAAGATGCGCTCGGTCATGAACTCGTCGAGCGCTTGACCCGAGACTTCCTCGACGAGGGTACCGAGCACGCGCGTGCTCTCGCCGTACGTCCAACGCGCGCCGGGGTCGTGCAGCAGCGGAAACTTCGTGACGCTCGCGCCGGGATCGGCGCCGACGAGTGCCGCCAGGATCTCGTTCGAGAACGCATAGCCCAAGCCCGACGTGTGCGTGAGCAAGTGGCGCACCGTGATGGGCCGGGCGGCCGGCCGCGAGGTGTAGGTCTTGTCGGCGGGATTGAAGGTCTCGATGACTTGCGCGTCTTCGAAAGCTGGCAAGTATTCCGACACCGGATCGTCGAGGCCGATATCGCCTTCCTGAACGAGCATCATGACGGCCACCGACGTCACGGGCTTCGTCATGGAGGCGATCCTGAAAATCGAGTCGTTGGCCATCGGCACGCCGGCTGCGACGTTCTGGAGGCCGAAAGCGCCTGAATAGACAACGCCGTCGGCGTCGGCGACGAGCGCGACGATGCCTGGGATCCGCGTGTCGCGAACGACGCCGCGCAGGTACGCGTCGATGTCCGCGCTGCCCGGTAGGCGGGTTTGCGCGCCGATCCAGGGAGTGGCGGCAAAGACGAGGAATGCCACTGCGATACGCAGCAACGAAGCGGTGCGGAAGGTGGGAAGCATGGCGTGCGAGCTCGCGAAGCGACGGCCCGGCTTGGCTCGTCGGTCGGCAACACTAGCGAGTGCCCACCGCGCGCGCAAGGTCTTCGCGGCGGCCGAGGCGCGAAACTAGGGCTTCCGCTTCTCCGGAAGCACGAGCGTGATCTCGTCGAAGTCGACCTGCGTCAACGTGGCTTCGCTTGCGCGAAGTGCCTCGTCGGCGAGCGCAGGATCGATCTCTTGCGTTACATCGAAGGGCAAAGTGAGCCCGTCGCGCACGTCACGTCGAGGTTTTTTGGGAAGCATCTACCAAATTCCCTAACGTCTTCGGTGAAGAGCCTAATTCGCGGCACGGTTTCGCGGCGTTAACCGTGTCACGTAACCGTTGCGCGCAATCAAATCGGTTACGTCTGATTGACACAAAGGGCTAGAGGGCTAGCATTGTTTCGACAACGGAACAACGGAGAAACCCTGCAATGACGCGAACAACGAGAAAGTCAGGGTCTCGACCCCTAAGGACGGAAATATCTATGGAATCATTCGACGACGAAGGCGTGCGTCTTGCGATCCTCGCGGCCCTGGAGGCCGTTTACGAGTGCTTTCCGCACATTACGCTGCCTCAGTATCTGATCACGCTCGAGGTCCGCAAGGCCGAGCGCGATGGTAACCCGCACACGCTCGCTTCGATCGTGAAGAAGCTGAAGATGCCGTTTTCAACGGCTTCGAGAGTCGTATGGTCGCTGACCGAGGAAGGCGGCGACATCGGGATCATCAAGTACCTGAACCATCCGACGGATCGCCGCAAAAAGCTGCTCGTCATCAACGAGCGCAACGAGCCGAACGAGATCCCGCGCGCGATCACTCGCGCGATGCTGGACTACTACGGCGACGCCGTTAAGCAGCTTCGGGCGCTGCCGTAACGGCTTTTCGCCGCCGCCATAGCGGCTGCAGAAGCCGGCGATAGGCGAGCGCGAGGCCCGTCCAGACCATCAGGATGCTCGTGAACGACACGAGCCCCGCGACGGTTTGGCCGACGAGCCCAAGCGCCTCGCCCGTGTGCAGGAAGCGCATCCACGAGCGGGCCTTCTGCCCCGTGCTTTGGCTCGAGAACGGCGCATAGCTCTCGACCGCGCCGGTCGAGGCGTCGAGCGTCAGCGTGTGGCGTAGCTGCGGCTGGCCGCCGTTGCCTTCGTCGATGCCGATGCGCACGGTCGTCGCGTCGGGGCTTGCGGGAATGTTCAGCGTGAGCGTGCGCCATTCGCCATGGGCGGCCGCGCGTGCGAGCAGGGCGTCGTACGGGAGCCGCTCGATGGCCGTGCCGCTCTGCGCCACGACCTGCGGCGCTTCTTGGCCCCTCGGCGGGCCGCCACCGCCGCCTTGTCGCGGCGGCTCTTCGCCCACGGCGCGATAGACGAGCGCCGTCGCCCACGGATACGAGATGACCGTGGCCGACGCGACGACGACGGCGAGCGGGATCGCGGTCCAGATGCCGAACACGTGGTGCCAGTTGAAGTCGCGCGCCTTGGCCGTCTTGGCCTTCGAGTTGAAGAGCAGGTGCGCCCGGAAGGCGGCCCACTTGAAGACGCGCGGCAGCCACAGGTAGATGCCGCTCACGACGAGGAACAGGAACGCGAGATTGCTCGCGCCCGTGATCGCGCGGGCCGTCGCGCGGCTCTCGCCCGTGATGTTGAACCAGCGGTGCCAGCCCGTTACGGCCGAGAAGAAGCGGCGCACGCCTTCGGCCGGCTCGGCAATGGCTCCTGAATAGGGGTCGACGAGCAGTTGGCCGCTGCGGCCCGCGCCGAGCACGACAGGCGCGTCAGGTTCGTTGCGCAGCACGATCGTCGTCGGCGCGAACTCGGGTCTGTTCAGCTTCGCGGCGTCGACGAGCTCCTCGAGCGTCAGCCGCGCCGCGCCGGGCGTCGGTGCCGGGAAAGCCGTTCGGTCCGCCCACGCGACGATCTGGCGCTCATAGGTCAACAGGACGCCGGTTACGGACATCATCAGCACGACGAGGCCTGCGACCACGCCGCACACGAGGTGGATCCAGAAGATCGTTGAGCGAGCCATGCAGCTGTTCTTCGCGGACGGAAGGCCAGCGTACCGGCGTTTTGCCGTTACTGCAAATCGTTCGCATTTGTGTTTGAGACCCAATGCCGAAAAAAAAGGCCGAACCGTTGCCGGTCCGGCCTGGTTGGGAACAGCCGCGGTTAGCGGGGGGCGCTACCCGGCGGTCCGCAACGGCGTTCGACCGTCGTGGTCGTTCGCTGTTCCTCGCGGTTCTCTTGAAACTCGCCCTGCGCCTTACGGCCGATGAAGGCACCGGCCGCCGCACCGGCTGCGGTCGAGAGGTCGCTGTCGTGGAGCTCCTTGCCGATCGCGCCGCCGACGACGGCGCCGATGGCCGTGCCCGCGACGCGGTGCTCGTCCTTGGGCGCCTCGGTCACTGCGACTTCCTCGTCCCAGCATTCCTCCTTGGGCGCTTGCGCCGCAGCCGTACGCACGGCCGGAGCTGCACTGCTCGAGGCCGGTGCCGCGCTGCCAGAAGCTTGCGCTTCGGCTTCGACGGCCACGTCGTCGGCCGGCTGGCCGAGGAACTGATAGCCGAGCACGCCGCCGGCTGTGGCCAGACCGATACCCCCCACGAGACCCATCAACATCGACTTATTCATGCGATTCCTCCTCCGATAACGGCGGCCACTGTGCTCCCGGCCCCTGACCTGGGTCCGTGACCGGGTTCACGACCGCCTTGGGTGCGAATTTTAAGGCGTAGGAGGGTGTTACCGACTGTCCCCAGGTGGCGACAGGGGCGGCAAGCCATGCGCTGCACGGGCTCGGTCGCAGCGCTCGTTATGTAAACCATCGACCCAGGAGGCTTGAAACTCCCGGCACGGCGACGGCCGAAGCGGGTGAATCACGCAGCGCACGCGCTCGCCGATCGTTCCGGAGAGTGCGATGCAGCGCGGCGGCACCTGCTCCGTGCCGCGCATGACCGCGTGGTGCGGCGTCAGCTTCGTGGTCAGGTGCGGCGGCGTCAGACCGCCGGCCTGAGGATCGGCCTCGCTCCAATAGAACGACGCCCGAAAATGCGCGCAGCACGCGCCGCACGTGATGCAGGGGTTCCACATGGCGCGCGAGATTACACCTCGCGAGCGAGCTCGCGGTATCGGCAGAACGCGTTCGCGAGCCGCATCTGCTGCGGCGTTCTGCAGTCGGGCTCGAACAGCTTCGGGCTGCCGACGAGGATGCAGAGCGCCTTCGCGCGCGACGTAGCGACGTTCAGGCGGTTGCCGCTGTAGAGAAAATCCATACCGCGCGGCGCGTCTTCGGGCGTCGAGGTCGTCAGCGAGACGATCACGACGGGCGCTTGCTGGCCCTGGAATTTGTCGACCGTGCCGATGCGCACGCCCGGCAGCCGCTCGGCCAGTGCCGTCACTTGCGCGTTGTACGGCGCGACGATCATGAGATCGGCCCTCGTGAGCGGAGCCTCCTCGCCGGCCGCATTGCGGTACCGCACGCCGTCGGCCGTCAACGCCGCGACGAGGTCCGCCACGGCGTCGACTTCCTCCTTGGCGCGCGACTGGTTCGCGTCGTGCACGACGGGCACGTAGACGAGCCCTGAGCCGCCGAGCGCCTGGCCGGCCGATCCCTTTGGCGCGAGCACCGCCTGCTGCTCGAGGCCCTGCGCCGACTTGAGCCGGCCTTCGTAGAACGCTTCGGCCGTGAAACGGCAGATCTCGGGATGCAGACGGCGTGTCTGGTGCAGAAACAGGCCGCGCTCGCGCGCGATCGTCTTCGTGCCGCCGAGTAAATGCTCGAGCGCCGAAGCGCCGGCGCCGGGCGGATGGCTCGCCTGCTGCGGCTGCTCGAGCTGCTGCGGATCGCCGAGCAGCACGAGGCTCTTGGCGCCGGCCGAGACTGCGAGCACGTCGGCCAGCGACATCTGCCCGGCCTCGTCGATGAAGAGCACGTCGACGCTGTCGCGAAAGCGCTCGTTCGACCAGAGCCACGACGTGCCGCCGAGCAGCCGGCAGGTGTCGCCGGAGAACAGTTGTGCGATTCGGTCGTTGTCGTCGACTGCGAGCAGGCCTTCGGGGTTGTCGTCCTTCGGCTTGCCTTTGTGCAGGCACTGGAAGTCGGCGAGCCCTTGCTCGTCCGCGTGCTCGCAGACGGCGCGCAGCACGTTGCGAATCGTCTCGTGCCCGACGGCCGTCACGCCGACTCTTTTCCCTGCTTTCACGAGCTCGAGAATCATGTGCGAGCCCGTGAACGTCTTACCGGTGCCGGGCGGGCCCTGGATCGGCAGCACGCCGTGGTCGAGCTCGAACGCGAGGCGAATCGCCTCCTCGACCTCGGCGTCGACGGACGACGGCGGCGCAACCGCGGCCGCGCGCTGCCGCTCGCGCGCGCTGCGCGCCGCGGCGAATGCAATGACGCGCGACTCGCTTGGGCCGGGGCTGCGCTCGGCGGCGAGGCCGCGCGATCCCGGCACGAGCCGCGGCGGCCGCTTGAGCAGCAGATCGCGCGCGGCGCGATGCGCTCCCGGTGCGTCGACGCCGCTCGCCGCGATGAAGCGCCCGATCTCGAGCAGCACGGCGGGCTTCGGCTTCGGCGACACCATGCGGCGCACGAACACACGCTCGGGCCGCGTATCGGCGTACCGGCCCGTGTGCTCGATGTCGACCGTGTGCCCGGCCACGTCGAGACTCACGATCTTGCCGAGCGCCTTGCCCGTGACGGGTAGGCAGATTTCGTCGCCGCGGCGAACGTCGTGCTCCTGCGGCGGGAACTCGTAGCGGTGCACCGGTTTGCGCGGCGTGCCGCCGACGGTTTCGCGGAACGCGAGTCCGGCCAGCGCCGAGCGCTCGTCCTCGTAGTCCTCGAGCGGCAGGTCGAGGAGTCGAAAGTACTCCCACCAGGCGGCTTTCTCCTCACGGCGATGCCACTCGAGCAGTTGCGCCATGAGCCAACGCGCCTGCTGATCCTCGTTGCGTTCCGTCTCGTCGACGGGCACGTCGGCGAGCAGCGCCTCCATGACGCGCTGCGTTTCTTCGGCGGCCTCGGTGACTTGGTCGCTCGCTTCGCCCGAGCTGAGCTCGGGCCGCGGCAGCTCGTTGCCGGCTGCGTGCTCGGCTTCCGTGCGCAGCTGCTCGAGCCAATCGCGCAACGCGGCGGCGGAGACGCAGTCGTCGCGGTTGTAGCGTTCCACGGCGGTGACGTGCTCGACGAACTTGCTCGGTGAGGCGCTCGCGTCGAGGCCGAGCTCGAGCTGCGGCCGCGCCGGCGCGAGTGCCGGTGCCGCGCCCAATCCTAAGTCCTCGCGCATCTCGATCGCCCACTCGAGCGCGCGGCGGCTCGCCGTTGCCGCGCGCAAGTCTTGCAGGCGCGCGAGCCCGTAGAACTGCTCGAGATCCTTCAGTGAGTACGTCTCGACGCTTGCGCGCAGCGAGTGCTTCACGATCGTGTGCAAATCGACGAACAGCTCGGCGCGCAAGATCGTGTCGAGCTCGTTTTCGCGCGTGCCGTAGCGGCCCGACAGGCGCTTGAATGCCGTCGGCTCGTACGCGCCGAAGTGGTAGACGTGCATTGCGCGGTCTTCCGCGAACACCGCGAGAATGCGATCGATCACCTGCTCGAACGCGCGCTTCTCTTCGGGCGGGTTCGTCGCCCAGAGCGGCGTGTACGCGCCGCGAACGTCGGTGACGCCGAACAGGTACTCGCGCCCGCCTTCGAGCGCGAGTCGGTCGCCCTCGAGGTCGAGAAAGAGGTCGCCGTGCGCCGGCTCCGGCAGCCGCAAGAACCCGTGCTCGCCGTCGAGCGGCAAGACGTCGTGCTGACGCGAGGACGAGCGCCGTGCTTTGAGCTGGATCGCCGCCTGGTCGCGCGCGCGCGTCATGGCTTCGCGCGAGCCGCGCGCCGGCTTCTCGACGACCGCAAGGTCGCCGAGTTTCTCGAGCGTGTCGATGCTCATGCGCGAGCGCAGCTCTTTGATCTGCAGCCGGCTGATGCCCGCCACGAAGCACAGGTGATCGTCGTCGCGGCGGCGCGCATTGCACTGCACCCACCAGTTGCAGACGTCGCAGTGCTGCGCGGGCTCGGGGTACGTCACCGCGTCGCGCGCGGCGAGCGCGGCCTCGAGGCGTGTCTTCACGAGCCGGTAGTACGCCGAGTAGTCGTCGAGCCGATAGCTCTCGGGTTTGAAGTGGTGATGGGGCGCAACGACGTGGGCGTTCTCGGGTTTGCGGCCCTGCAGGCGCGCGAGCAAGTCGGAATACACGCAGAGTTGCAGGATCGTGCCGGCTCGCGTCTCGGTCGCGAGCTTCGCGTCCGTGACTTCGTACGACCAGTTTCCGAGCTCGCTCGTTTGCGCGACCTTGCGCAGGAAGTCGGCGCGACCGTGCCAGCGATCGTCGGACAACGGCGCCTGATAGATCACGTCGACGCCGTCTCGCATCGCCGCGAGCGTCGTATCCGCGCTATCCACGCCCGGCGCGCTGCGTACCTCGACGACGCGCAGCCCTTGCGCGCGCAAGTGCTGCAAGTAGGCCGCCTCGTGCTCGCGCCCGCGTTCCGTCAGCAGATCGATGATCGGATCGCGGCGGCGCAGGCGCTCGGCCCGACCTTCCGCGACGGCGAGATCGAGCCGGCTCAGGTGCGCGCAGCCCAAGTGGTTCGCCAGATCGGTGGCGGACAGCTGCAGAAGCTCGGCGACGAAGCGCATCGCTCGATGATACTGGCCGCTCAGGGGCGTGTGATACTTGCGGCGAGGAGGGCGACGACATGTCCGAGGCGCTACGCGCGTTGCAGCAGCGGCTCGCCGCGTTCGCGGCGGCGCGCGATTGGGAGCAATTTCACTCGCCGAAGAACCTTGCGATGGCGCTGTCCGTCGAAGCCGCCGAGCTCGTCGAAGAGTTTCAATGGCTGACGGAAGAAGAGAGCAAGGCGCTCGATGCCGAGCGGCGCGAGCGCGTTCGGCTCGAGCTCGCCGACGTGTTCATCTACCTGCTGCGCATTTCCGACAAGCTCGGCGTCGACTTGCTGCGGGCCGCGGACGACAAGATCGTGCTCAACGAAAAGAAGTATCCGGCCGAGCGCGTGCGCGGCGACTCGCGCAAGTACACCGAGTACGACTGACGCCTGCGGCTTACTGCGGCTTGAGGCGCTGTTCGAGCTCGCCGCGCTCGAGCAGCTCGTTGTAGAACGGCCGCGCGTCGCAGGGCTCGCTCTCGATCAAGCCGACCGCCGCATCGCCGCGCTGCGAGCCGCGCGTACGCACCAACGGCGCCGTGTAGGCCTTGTCGTAGACGGTCATGATGCGTTCCATCGTCAAGCCGTCGGCCGCGGGCGTCCAGCGCTCGACGATCCGAGAGTCGGCGCCGCCGGTGAGCGGATAGCCTGAGCCATCGAGCCAGCCGGGCGAGAGCATCGTCGTTTCGATGACGAGCGTGCGGCCTTCCCATTTGCCCGTCGAGAAGCCCATCGAGGTCAACGGCTGCTCCGCGGGCGGCGAGCGGCCGTCCATCCAAATGCGCCGCGGTGTGTTGTCCTGCATGAACACCATCAAGTAGTGCGTGCCCGCGTCCACGACCTGCATCGGGTAAGGCGAGCCGAAGATTCGCGGCAGGCCCGCCGGCAGGCAACGCAGCACGTGGTCGTCGCCGAACGTGCGCGCCTTGTAGGTGGCCGCCGTCGCCGCTGTCATCGGCATCGGTTTCGGCTGAAAGTCGTCGACCGTGACTTGGAACTTGTAGCGGTTGTCCCAGTAGCCCGAGATGTCCACGTCGTAGCCGTTGGCCTTCACCGTGTAGTCGACATTCGGATCTGCCGTGACTTGCGTCGTCGCGCCGGCATTCACGCAGCGGCCGAGCTGCCGGCCCTTCTCCGGCCCCGTGCCGACGTCGATGCACGTCGCATAGAGCTTCTTCGTGCCGTCGCGGCCCAAGTTGCCGGTGGCGGCAACTTGATAGCCGACCTGGATCGTTTGCTCGGTCCAGTTCTCGCGCCGATAGGTCGGCAGGTTGCCGGGCGGAAGCAAGGCCCACATTTCCGTCGAGCCGTCGGGCATCTTCATCGCGACGTCGTAGCGGATGTGCGGGTTCTGCCACCACACGCGCGTGACCTCGCCTTTGACTTCGCCTTCGAGCGCTGCGTCGAACTCCGTCGCGAATGCGTGATGCGCATGCGCCCGCGGCGCGATCGCCGCGACGAGGAGGGCGGTGGAGACGAGCACGGAAGCGTGGTGGCGCATGGCGAGAACCTCGGAAGCTGGCTCCCGATAAGTCTAGCCCTTAGCGGCTGAAGAACTCCACGAGCCGCGCGAGCGCGAGCGTGTCTTGCTTGCAATAGGCGAGCAACGCGCGGCGCAGTGCGTCGCGCCGCGGGCTCTTCGTCCCCGCGGCGATGGCTTCGAGGTACGCAGCTTGCGCGGCGAGCCCGTCGCGGACCTCGTCGAGCGCTTCATAGGAGAGATCGGGCGCGACCGTCGGCAGCACGGCTTTGATCGACCACGAGCCGTGCATCTGCGGGTGGTAGTAGTGGCGGCGCGTCAGCGGGTGCAGGTCGAAGACGCGCCCGGCGAGCGCCTCGAGCCCTGCCGCTAGGTCCGGACAGCGCACGGCAAGCTCGCGCAGCACGCGCCGCTCGTAGGGCGTGTAGACCACGATCGGGCCGCGCGTACCGAGCGTTGCGAGCAGGTTCTCCGCGAGGCGGCGCATCGGGGGCTCCGCGCCGAGGTCGAGAAACTCGGCGTGCTCGATCGGGCCGCTGCCTTTCTCGATGTGGCACGACCATTGAAACGGCAGCGCCTCGAACGGCCGCGTGTCCGCGAAGATCGGCACGGCGGGCCCGATCGTCTCGAAGTCCAGGTAATAGCGCGGGTAGGCCAGCGCACGGACGTGCGCGCGCAGCGTAGTGTCGACGTACGGAGTTTCGAGTCGGGTCTGCTGCCAAATGCGCCGCTGCGCGTCCGTCTCGAGCTTTTCCTCGGGAACGTCGCGGACGTCGGCGAAGCCCGCGTGAATGAGCTCGAACAGCTTCTCTTTGCTGCCGCCGAGATCGAGCACGGGGTACTTGCCGGCCGGTGGTGCGCAGTGTGCGTAGAACTCGCACTCGTGCGGCGCGCCGCAATGGGTGCCCACGGCGACGGCGGGCTCGTCGAGCGCCGCCAGTGTGCGCCGCGCCGTCGCGACGAGCTCGGCGACGCCTGCGAGCCGCGCCTGCACGGCCTCGGTCACGTCGGTCTCGAGGAGAAGGCCTTCGTAACTCCCGTCGCCGCGATAGACGAATTCCGTGTTCAACGTCGCGACCGCGATTTGGCGCGGCGTCAATCCGTTGTGCATGAGGGCCCAGGCTTGGACGGCGCAGTCGTCGAGGTAGTGATCCTTCACGTGCGCCGACGATTTGACCTCGATGAGCTTCGGCTTCTCTTCGCTGCGGTCGAGCACGTCGATGCGCGCGCTGACGCCGTCGTGATCGAACGTCGCCTCGAAGATCGGCTCGCGGCCGCCGCGCTCGATCAGCGCGCGCGTCGCGTCGATCGCCGCTCGCAAGCCGCGCTCGAAGCTGACGAGGTGACCGGTGCCGCGGCCGTAGAGCCGCCGCGCGATCTCGCCGACGACGTTGCCGGTTGCAAGCAGCGCCGCCTTCTCGGTCGACGGCTCGGGCACGAGCTCAGGGCTGTAAGTCTCGAGCCAGAGCTTGCGCCGGCACTGTGCGAGGGAGAGCAGTTTGGTCTTCGATAGGGCGATCGGCGCGCGCATGGCGGCGCAGCATGCCCGCCGCGGCGATATGGCACAACAGTCCAACGTGCACGCGGCGGCGGCGCTGCTAAGATCGCGCGCCATGCGCACACTCATCGCCGCGATCGCGGCCTGTCTGCTTTGGCAGCCAGCGGCATTCGGCCAGGACGCCACGGATCTCATTCGCGCCCACGTCGAGGAGCTGCGGACCAGCGGCCGCCTCGAGGTGCTCGGGCAGCCGGTCGCCTCGCGCGGCGTCTTGCCGCACCTCTACGAGAATCGGGAGTTCAAGCCGGCCTGGGATTCGCTCGGCCAAGTCGACGCGCTGCTGGCGATGGTCGATGAGAGCTACCTCGAGGGCCTCGAGCCGAACGACTACCACGCGACGGCGCTGCACGCGTTCCGCGCCACGGTGGCGGACCTCGAGGCGCTTCCGCCGGTCGATCGCGCCGCGTTCGACGTTCTGCTGACCGACAGCATCATCCGCTTGGGCTATCACTTGCGCTTCGGCAAGGTCGACGCGAGCGAGCTCGACCCGAACTGGAACTCCGCCCGCACGCTCGCCGACGAGGACGCCGCCGTCACGGTCCAGAAAGCGATCGATGCGCCGTCCTTGCGGGAGTTCGCGGCGAAGGTCATCCCGCGCGTGTTCCTGTACGACCGCTTCAAGACCGCGCTCGCGCAATATCGCGCGATCGAGGCGAGCGGCGGCTGGCCGAGCGTGCCGTCCGGCCCGACCTTGCAGCCCGCCACTTCCGACGAGCGAGTGCCGACGCTCGCCGCGCGGCTCGCCGTCACGGGGGATCTCGCGGCTCCCCCGGCCGACAGCGCCGCGGCCGCGAGCGGCACCTTCTACGACGAGACGCTCGTCGCCGGGGTCAAGCGGTTTCAGGCGCGCCACGGCCTCGCGGCCGACGGCGTCATCGGCCCCGCGACGCTCGCGGCGCTCAACGTGCCGGTCGCGGCGCGCATCGATCAGATTCGAGCGAGCCTCGAGCGCGCGCGCTGGGTGTTCTACGACCCCGAGAGCGAGTTCCTGGTCGTCAACGTCGCGGGCTATCAGCTCTATATCGTTCGTCGCGGCGAGATCGCGTTCCGCACGCGCGTCCAAGTCGGCCGGCCGTATCGGCAGACGCCGATCTTTCGCGCAGAGATGACGTATCTCGTCGTGAACCCGACTTGGACCGTTCCGCCGACGATCTTCCGCAACGACATCGTGCCCGCGGTTCGGCGCAACCCCGATTACCTCGCGTCTCGCCACATCGACGTCTTCACGTTCGGCGGCGCTCCCGTCGATCCGGCTGCCGTGGATTGGTCCGCTCGCAATCCGCCGTACCGCCTAGTGCAGAGGCCGGGGCCCGACAACGCGCTCGGGCGCCTCAAGTTCATGTTCCCGAACGAGCACTCGGTCTATCTGCACGATACGCCGAGCCGCGACCTGTTCGACCGCGACAGCCGCGCCTTCAGCTCGGGCTGCATCCGCGTCGAGAATCCGCTCGAGCTGGCCAATTACTTGGTCGGCGGCGGCCGCGCGCGCGAGCGCTTCGATACGCTTCTTGCGAGTGGGCGCACCGAGACCGTGTTTCTGCAAAAGCCGATGACCGTCATGCTCCTGTACTGGACGGCCGAGGTCGACGCAGAGGGGCGCATCTCGTTCTTCCCCGACGTTTACGGGCGCGACCCGGCGGTCATCGCGGCGCTGGCGGAGCCCTTCCGCGCGCCGCCGGCGCTATAGCTAACTTGGCTGCGCTGCCGGTTGCTTCGCTGCTAGGATCATCGGGCGGCGGCGAAGACCGCACGTAACGAACAACAGGGGGAGATACATGGGCGGGCGGATCGCAACGGGGTGGTGGGTGAGTCTCGCGGGGCTCGCCGTGTGTGCAACGAGCGCGGCTCAGCCGCCCGCGGCTCCGGCCGTGAACCTGCCGAAAGCAGGCGCTCCGCTCACGTTACGCGCCGGGCGGCAGCAAGTGCGCGTCGTTCTCGTCGCGGAGGGGATCACCGCGCCGTGGGACATCGTATTCATCCCGGGCACTTCTGATCTGCTCGTCAGCGAGAGCAACGGCAAGTTGCGCATGATCCGAAACCGCGAGTTGCTGCCGGACGCGGTGTGGACTCCGCCATCGCCGACCGGTAACGACATCCTGCACGGCGTCGTCGTGCACCCCGATTTCGCGACGAACAAGTTCGTGTACGTCTCGTACCTGAAGGGCGACGACAAGCTGCAGACCCTCGGCATCTCACGCGGCCGGTTGGACGGCGCGAAGCTCGTCGATGTGAAGGAGATCTTCGTCGCGGACGCTTGGGAGAACGCGCGGCCCGCGTTCACGGGCCGAATGGAGTTCGGCCCCGACAAGACGCTGTACGTCAGCGTCGGCGACCGCGACCGCCTCTGCTGCGGCCCGCAAGACGACAACAGCATCCGCATCCGCGCGCAGAGCCTCGACAACGACGTCGGCAAGATCTTGCGCTTGAAAGACGACGGCAC
>Ga0315912_10000919_pt1 | contig 41767 bp, 25 predicted proteins | sample VfabasoilMG_FD_204469 | JGI IMG/M metagenome (GOLD analysis project Ga0315912, IMG submission 204469) | Garden soil microbial communities collected in Santa Monica, California, United States - V. faba soil | ecosystem: Environmental > Terrestrial > Soil > Garden | place: USA: California... | reverse complement strand
GAATACTGCACCGCAGGCATTCAGGTCGTTATTTACTGTTGCACTGGCAGGACAGGCAATGGTGGGAGCCTGGTTGTCATTTACTGTTACACTGAAGGAACAGGTAGCTGTATTTCCGGATGCATCCGTTACGCGGAAGCTATTGGTAGTAGTTCCAATCGGGAAGGAAGCACCGCTGGCAAGACCGGTGAGTTGAGCTACGGTTTGTCCGGGGCAGTTGTCAGAAGAAGTCACGGAGTAAGAGAATACTGCACCGCAGGCATTCAGGTCGTTATTCAACGTAGTGTTAGCTGCACATGTAATGGCTGGTGCCTGGTTGTCCAGTACCGTTACCGTAAAGCTGCAGCTCGAGTTGTTTCCGCAAGCATCTGTAGCCGTAGCGGAAACAGTAGTAGTACCGATGCCGAAGAACGAACCCGGAGCAATGCTGTAAGATAAGGAAGGTGCAGAGCATGCATCCGTAGCCGTAGCGGCATAATTCACATTGACGCCGCATTGGTTGGCTGCATTGTTCACTGTGATATCAGCCGCACAGGTAATAGCCGGGGCTATAATGTCGCGGATTGTTACTGATCGGCTGCAAGTAGCAGTATTACCACAGTCATCTGTGGCGAGATAAATACGCGTGTAAACAGTGGGGCATGTACCTGCTGAAGTTTCAGTAAAGGTGACAGTCACATCTGCATCACAGGCATCGGATGCTGTTACAACGGGCCAGGATGGAGAGGCAGGGCAGTCGATTGTCGTACTGGCTGCACAGCTAATCGCAGGAGGCGTATTATCAATCCGGGTGTTGTAAGCAGTAGAAGCGGACCTGCCATTTACATCGGTGGCTGTAACTGTAACGACTGCGGAGCAGGTTCCCGTGGTGCTTGCCGAATAAGTAATGGTACCGGAACAATTATCCGTGGCGCTGGTTGCAGCAAGTGCGGCAGCCTGGGCGGCTGCAACGGTCGGGTAACAGGCAGAAATGGAGCCCGTTGTAATAACAGGATCCTGGTCATCAGCAACCGTTACTGTAAATGTGCAGCTTGAACTGCCGCAGCTGTTCGTCGCCGTAGCCGTCACCGTTGTGGTGCCAACAGGGAAGGAGGTTCCTGAATTTTGTGAATAACTGATCACAGGAGCAGGCGTTCCGGTTGCCGTTGCGGCCGCGTAGGATACGATGGCACTGCAAAGACCCGGAGCGGCAGATACATTCACATTGGATGGACAGGTAATAGCGGGTGCCGTATTCACAGTAACAGGAATTGCTGCTGTTACAATGCTGCAACCGTTATCACCGGTCAGGGTACAAGAATAATTGCCACTGGTGTTGACAGTTATATTCTGCGTAGTCTGGCCGTTGCTCCATAAATAAGAGGCAGCAACCGATGCGGAGAGGGTGACGGAACCCGGCGCGCAAAATGTAGTGAGTCCTAAAGCTGTGGCGCTGTATGAACCGTCCCACCGGATTAATTTTACATCGTCAATCCGGAATTCGGGATTACTTCCATTGCCGGCTGTATTCGTAAAACGGATACGAAGATTCGCAGTTGCAGGTATGGTTCCGGATGCTGTTACATTATACCACGTTGCCGACGTTGGTGTCGTTGGCAGGGTTGGGAAAGTAAGTGAGGTATAGGAAACACCATCCGTGCTGTACTGAACGAGGAATTCAGATCCGTTACTGCTTGTCGTCGATTTGAAAATACCAAAGCTTAATTGAAGCAACTGGTAGCCCGTGGTGTTGATATCTGCAATCTGAAAGGTTTGGTTCGAATTGTTATTGTCCAAAAATATGTGGGAGCCGCCGGAAGCGCCGGTATAACCGGAGGATGCAGGCGCATTGTTTACCTGGCTGCCGTTTCCTGTCATGGTATACCCATCGTTGTCAAAGCTGTTTGCTGACTCGTAGGTAGCGATGTTTGCTGCAGTGCCTGTGCCAATAGTTTCCGTGAAAACAGTGTACTGCATCAGGAAGGCACTTAAAATAATATCGGTTTGGTTGTCGGGACCCGTAATGGCAGGACTGGAAGAAACAATCCGCATCCTGTATGCTGAACCAAATGGAACCGTGTTCGGAACTGAGCAGGTGATCGTGCCTGAAGAAGTCGACGCCAGGGTGCCGATGATGGTAGGACTTGCGAAACTTCCGGAAGCATTGCTAAGCTCTACGTTGAATATATTTCCCGGGTTAAAAGTACCGGTTGCGGTAAAGGGAAGGCCGAACGACAAGTCATGGCATAAGGTTGCCGGAGGATTCGTCATCCGGGCGCAGAGTACATTCACGGCTAAGGAGCTTGGAGTTCCCGTTCCGCAGGCATTATCCCCTGCAACGGTGACATTGCCGCTCGTGGCATCGGGACCGTAGTTGACGGTGATGGAATTGGTTCCCGCACCGGATAAAATTCCGGCTCCGGGAGGAACCGTCCAGAGATAACTTGTTGCATTGGCGATAGCAGGTACAGAATACACCACATTATTGACAGGAGGACAGGTAACCTGTGCAGCTCCGGTAATAATTCCTGCAGGTCCCGGTGTGGGCAGTGTCACGGGGTTTAGTGTAATGCTCAGCGTGACCGGGCTGCCTGCTCCGCAGGTTCCTCCTGTCCCTTGAACGGTATAGGTTTGCGAAGAACTGAGTGTGGCGATGACCGAAGTTCCTGTTGTAGTATTCAGGCCGGTTGCCGGACTCCAGTTCCAGGCGGTGTATCCGGCTGTATTAATAATATCCAGCGGGAAGCTTTGACCTGTACAGGTGGGTGTGGAACTGCCAGGCAGAATTTGCGTGCCGTCGGAAAAGAAGGAGATGGCTGTGGAGTTCAACGCATCGTCCAAATCGCCGGCATTCGTAATGTATGCAAAAGCCAGTGTAGTTGATTGCCCTGCTGCCAGGTTGCCCAGGTAAAACGAAATGGCCAGGAGATTGTCCTTGTTGTTTTCATTGGTTCCTTCCGACTGGGGGGAGGCATAAATGGTCGAAGCAGCCTGGGTGAGCAGGCCGGCACCATAACGTACACGTGCCCGGCAGTCAATTGATCCCAGTCCCAGGTAACTCATCGGCACGCCGGACTGGATGCTGGAAGCCAGCGCATAGCTGTTAGCTCTCGGGTTTTGAAATACAATGGTATTATCCGTCTTTGTTTCACCGGCCTGGAAATACATCTGGTCGGGATTCACGGTGCGTTTGTAATATACGTTGGTCATGGCCGCACCCGTCGTGTTGGTCAAGGTGACGAGTGTGGTTGCGTAAGACCCGTTGATCTGCACCTTGGTCACCGACGTAATGCTTAACCCGGAAACGCTTCCTGCCCACGTAGCCGCGGCTTCTACGCCGCTGTTGGTATATCCTGTAATGGAGCCGGTAATGCCGCTTGTGGCGCAGGCGGAGTTGTTGTTAAAATTTGTTCCGTTGATTTCAACTCCGAATCCTTCTTCCGCAGTGCTTGGAAGAAAATAATCGCCCATGTAAGCGGGACTGCCAGTAGTCCATCCGTCTTTAAACGGATCGGCTACCATTCCCAATGTGTTGGGCGTGGCTGTTCCGCTTCGCGGATGATACCCGGCCGGCGCGTTTACAGTTGAACCAAAAGTTCCGCAGGGAGCAATACCCACTTCCACATAATTTCCCTGGAGGAAGGCGTTGCTGCTCACGATCTGGGCCTGGCTGTGTGTCCATGCGAACAAGGTCATAAGGGGGAGTACGAATCGCAGGAAATTCAGGTGTAAAAAATTTCTCATGGCAAGTTGAATTTTTAAATGTGCTGATGATTTGTTTTTTATGTTGAGCTTATGCTGTTGACAGGCACAAGGATATATCTTTCTGAATCGTATCATTCAGTTCTGCCTTTTAATCTATATTAAATGCTCTCCCCCCGAAGTTGTTGTTAGGACCCTCAAAATACTGAGGAACATGACCAGTAGCAAATTAAATTATGCGAACGCGTATTTTCACATGGTGGACAACAGGTGAATTCCAATCTAACGGACCTGCTGAAAATCGCCCACAGGGCTCTGTTTAACGACTTTGGGCAACAGGGTACTTACCCGCAAATGCGAAAATCGCTCAATTTTGAAGTTGCGAAGTACAATACTCCGATGCAGAGTAATCCAACGGACATGCATGCACGCCGGTATGAAAAAGTCAGGAATTTTAAATATAAAGCCCTCAGCCTCTCATTGATTGCAGGCATTTTTAAAACTATTTTTGCTCGACTACAAAAATGCCATTGAAATTCACTGAAAAATTTTCTACAGGCCGGGTCCTCCTCATTTTATATTGCCTGGTTTGTATCGTGGTAGGCTATAACATCTTTCCTATCATGGAGCTTTCCAATAAGAGTATTTCCCGGTACCATGAGATCCTTTCCACATCCACGCGCAAGCTGGAGTTAATGAACAAGCTCCGTAAGAATGTGAACAACATTCAGAGCGCGCAGTTCAAGCATGTGCTGGCGTATTCCGCCAGCCTGATGCACCTGGAAGAGGAAAAACTGTCCAGGGCATTGCTCGACAACGATACCATCTTGTCGGAGTTCGGCAGGCTCGTGGAGACAAAAGAAGAGCAGGGATTGCTGGATGAAGTACTGGAAACCCGCAAAATCAATGCAGCAACCAGGGCCGAGTTGATCCGCCTGAGCGCATCCAGCGACAGGCAGATGGCTTTTGATTATTACGTGGCCAGGCAGGAGGATTCACGGATTCATTACAGCAATGCCGTGGAGGAGCTCATGACCTATATCGTGACTCATACTTACAAAGAAATCAATGCAACGGAGCGATTTATTAAAAAGGAACGGGACAACATCAACTTGTTACTGAGCCTTTCTGTTATCCTGATTATCCTGACCGGCACAATGGTATTGTCGGCAAACAAAAAGTTAAACCGGCAGAATGAACTGCTCCTGCAGCAGGAAAAAAAGTACCATACCATTGTAGAAACCACGGATGAAATGATTTTCCTGGTTAAACCTGACGGAAAAATCGCCTGGACCAACAGGGCATTCAGGGAGAACCTGGGTTACAGCAACGAAGACCTCACAGGCTTCCGGTTTCAGGAACTTATCGTTTCGAATGACAAACCCAAAGTCATTCCCTCCAACCAACCGGTTGCAGGCATTAAAGAGGTAGCGGAAATGCTGGTAACCTGGTCGGGAGAGAAGATTTACGTGGAAGGAAAGGTTCTTGTATCCAAAATGGGGGATTTGCCCGGGGTGTCCCAGTATTTTATCCGGAATGTTACCGACAAAAAGAAAGCAGAAGAATTGCTCCAGTCAACGACGACGCAATTGCAACGGGTACTTAATATTTTCGATAATTCATTCTGGGGTTCCGATGTGATCCGCAACAAAATGATCTACGTTTCACCGGGGAATGAAAAGGTATTTGGTTACCCGGAGCAGGATTTTATGGAGGACAGCGAATTATGGTTCCGGATTTCTGCCGAAGAGGACATTCCTAAGTTCAGCGAGTCTATGGAGATTTTGCGGCAAGGCAAGCTTGCCTCGATTGTGTTCCGGATCAACCATCCCCAAAAGGGCCAGCGTTGGATTGAAACTAAAATGGTGCCGACACTGGATGAAAATAACATCCTCGTGCGTGTTGACGGCATGGCGATCGATATCACCGACAGGAAGAAAAGCGAAGATGAACTCGTTCAGAATTATGCGGAACTCAAAAAAATCAATTCGGAGCTTGACCGCTTCGTCTACAGCACCTCGCATGACCTTCGCGCCCCGCTGCTGAACCTGGAAGGTCTCATTAATCTTGCGGAAGAGCATATCCGGTCCGAAGCGGAAATCCGGCAATTCCTTGCTATTATGCGGGAAACGGTTAGCGGTATGGATGATACGATCAAAGACATCCTCGAATATTCAAGAAACGCGCGTACAACCCTGGCGTCAGAGAACCTGAATGTAGAGGAAATGATCCGGAGTGCCGTGACGCATTCAAGCCATCGCCGCGGACGGGATAAAATAAAATGCACGGTGAAGGTGAGTCAGCCCGCGCCATTTTTTTCGGACAGGCTTCGTGTATCGGCTGTCATCAATAACCTCGTTTCCAATGCGTATAAATTCAGCCGCGAAGACGAACCCAATCCGGCCATCGGCATTACTTTCGCCTCCGACACAAAGGAGGGCATCCTGTCTGTGGAAGATAACGGGGAGGGGATTCCTGAAGAATACCGCGAACGAATATTTGAAATGTTCACCCGCGCCTCTGAAAAATCCGAAGGCTCCGGCCTTGGATTATATATTTGCAAGGAAATCGTTCAGCGTTTGAAGGGCAGCATTGAAGTGGACTCCGTCCCCGGCCGTGGCAGCACTTTTCGCGTACGGATCCCTAACCTGACCGAGAAAAACCAGGAAGCATGAAACCCAACGTATTGCTCGTCGACGACAATAACATTGTGAACTTCATCAGCCGCAAAACCATGGAGGACTGTGATTTTGCCGGGCACATCGCCGAATACACATCCGGACAAAGAGCGCTGAAATATTTGGAGCGGCTGGCAAAAAACCAGGAGCAGATACCGGACCTTATATTTCTTGACATTAAAATGCAGCTGATGGATGGTTTTGAATTTCTCGATCAGTTTAAAAAATTGCCGGCCTCGGTAAAGGAAAAATCAAAAATCGTCATGCTGACTTCCTCGCTGCTTGATAACGACAGGCGGCGGGCTTTTGAACATCCGCAGGTCATTGAGTTTCTGAACAAGCCGGTGACAAAAAGCAAACTTATTGCCCTGGTCGAGAAGTTAGCAGGAAGCAGGGAGCAGGAAGCAGGGAGTAGGGAGTAGGGAGTAGGGAGTAGGGAGTAGGGAGTAGAGCTCACCCCCGACCCTTCTCCAGAATTAAGGAGCAATTTCAATTTGTGTTTTTCGCCTGGAGAGGGGTCGGGGGTGAGGCGGACTCAGGCAGATCAGATGAAAGCGCTTTTTGAATTGCGGATGGAGTTCGCATTCACGCTATACTTTAGTTTGAACCTTCTGCTGAAATAGGCAGGATCTTTAAAGCCTACGGAAAAGGCAATTTCGGCAATACTGTCGGAAGTAGAATTCAATTTATCCAGGGCTATTTCAAGACGTTGGTTCTCAATAAAATCCTGCAGGTTTTGATTCGTCAGGTTTTTAAAGAACTGGCCAATATAGTCTTCCGAAAGAAAAGAGATGGAAGCTAGTTTTTTATTGGACAGATCATCCCCGATATTCTGCCGGATATAATCAATGATAGCCGTAAGCCTCCTGTCTCCCAGGAAGTCCAGCTTTTCAAGATTCTTTTGAAACTCCGGGAGGGAGTGTATATAACGGAATAAGCGGATGACCAACTCCTCCGTATAAATTTTCAGAATCCTTTCCTTGCCCAGGTTATCCTGGTAGCTTTCCACGCATAATTCCCGAATGAGGTAAGCCATTCCATTGTTTTCGGGCAAGGGTATATAAGGCAATTGCAAGAGGGTGAAGAGGGGAAAGCTATTGTGAAGCAGCACTTCAAAGACAATGGAAGAAAACACATCCTTTCTTGTAGAAAGGTCTTCGTATGGATTCAGGATCTCCTGGAACTTGGCACGTTCATCATGATCCGGGTAACCTTCTTTTACTCCAAAAGTCAGGTATTCCTTGGCATCGCCAATCGTCATTTCCGCAATGCTTCCGGCAGGCCGGAAATAAAATGAGCCTTCATTTAACCGGGTTTGCTCCTTGCCATTATAATAGGTGCCTTTGTTCAGGTGAACCAGGAAATTCACAGGCATCTGGTAGCCTGAGAACCGAACCGGCGTCTGGTTTTCCCTGATATCAGCCGAGTATAGGATGACAGTTAGCGCATCAAAAACTTTCGATAATTTCATGAACAGATTCCCCCCAATAAAGTGACTTCAAATGTATAAAAAAACGCCGGAACCTTCCGTCAGAAAATCGTCAAACTATGGGTAATTTGCATACCTTTGCCAGACTTTCACACTTAACCCAACGACGTTTAGTCCATGAATAAATCGAACGATGTTCTTGACAATGTGATCATCAAATTTGCAGGTGATTCAGGTGACGGCATGCAGCTTACCGGAACCCAGTTTACGAATACGGCGGCCCTGCTCGGCAATGACCTCAGCACCTTTCCGGACTTCCCGGCAGAAATCCGTGCTCCCCAGGGTACCCTGGCAGGGGTATCGGGATTCCAGCTTCATTTTGGCAGCGTGGAAATTTTCACGCCCGGCGATCAATGCGACGTATTGGTGGTCATGAATGCCGCCGCCCTGAAGGCCAACATCTCACACCTGAAAAAGAACGGAATGCTTATTGCCAATACCGACGGTTTTGATCCGAAAAATTTGCGGCTGGCCGGCATTCCCGAAGGAAAAAACCCGCTTGAAGACGGCTCACTCGAAGGGTACCGCCTGATTACACTCGATGTAACTAAAATGACACGTGCCGCATTGGCCGACTCCGGGCTGGGCACGAAAGAAATAGACCGGGCAAAAAACATGTTTGTGCTGGGATTCCTGTACTGGATGTATAACCGTACGCTGGATCATACGAATAAATTCCTCGAAGAAAAATTTTCCAAGAAGCCTGAAATCCTGGCGGCCAACCTCAAAGTGCTGAAAGCCGGCTATCACTTCGGCGATACCCGCGAAGATTTTACTTCACGCTTTACAGTAGGTCCGGCAAGAATGACGCCGGGTACGTACCGGAATATCATGGGCAACCAGGCTACGGCATTGGGTCTGCTGGCCGCTTCACAAAAATCAGGATTGCAGATGTTCTACGGAACCTATCCGATTACCCCGGCTTCCGATATCCTGCATGAATTATCCAAGTATAAAAATTACGGCGTTAAAACTTTCCAGGCCGAAGATGAAATCGCCGCCATCTGTTCGGCCATTGGAGCCAGCTTTGGCGGCGCCCTGGGCGTGACGGCTTCGTCCGGTCCCGGCATTGCATTAAAAGCCGAAGCCATGGGCCTTGCACTCATGCTGGAATTGCCGCTGGTTATCTGTAACGTGCAGCGCGGCGGACCTTCAACCGGCCTGCCGACGAAAACAGAACAGAGCGATCTCATGCAGGCTTTGCACGGCCGGAATGGCGAAGCACCGATTCCTGTTGTCGCTGCCGCAACTCCTTATGATTGCTTTAATATGGTATTCGAGGCGGCGCGCATTGCCATCGAATTCATGACACCGGTTATTTTCCTTTCCGACGGTTACATTGCGAACGGTGCGGAACCCTGGATGTTTCCCAAGTCTGCCGATCTTCCGGAAATAAAGGTCAACTTTATCAAAGAAAAAAATTCGGAATCCAGGTACCTGCCTTACAAACGCGATGAAAAACTTTCCCGTCCCTGGGCTATTCCGGGAACGAAAGGCCTGGAACACCGTATTGGCGGCATTGAAAAGCAGCATGAAACAGGAAATATTTCCTATGACCCGCAGAACCACGAATTCATGGTCAGGCTGCGTGATGCCAAGGTGGAAAAGATCGCCGATTATATTCCCGCACAGGCAATGGAAGTAGGTCCCGATAAAGGAAAACTGCTGGTGCTGGGATGGGGTTCTACGCAGGGCGCCATCAAGAGCGCCGTTATTAAGGCACGCAACAAAGGCTACGATGTAAGTCATGCCCACCTGCGCTACATCAAACCGTTCCCGAAAAACCTGGGCGAACTTCTTTATAATTTCGATAAAGTACTGATCCCGGAATTAAATACCGGTCAGCTTATTAAGGTCATCCGTGATAAATACCTGATCCCGGCTGTCGGACTCAATAAAATCCAGGGCATGCCTTTCAGCGCGGAGGAAGTGCTGACAAAGATTGAAGAAATGGTGAAGTAAAAAATTAGAATTTTAACTAGTAAAAACAAAGATGGATACGACCCAACTTTCTCCTGAAAAATTTACAGCCAAGGATCTTGTCACCGACCAGGATGTTCGCTGGTGCCCCGGCTGCGGAGATTATTCTATTCTAAAGCAGGTTCAGACCGTGATACCGGATCTCGGCATTGCGAAGGAAAATATTGTTTTTGTATCGGGCATCGGCTGCTCTTCGCGTTTCCCGTATTACATGGAAACGTTCGGCATGCACAGCATTCACGGCCGTGCCACGGCCATTGCCAGTGGCCTGAAAGCCGCCCGTCCCGAGTTGAGTGTCTGGATTGTTACCGGCGACGGCGACGCCCTTTCCATCGGCGGCAATCACATCATTCATTTGCTTCGCCGGAATTTTGACGTGAACATCCTCATGTTCAACAACCAGATTTACGGGTTGACCAAAGGCCAGTACTCACCCACATCCGAAGAAGGAAAAATCACCAAGAGTACGCCCATGGGTTCTGTCGATCACCCGTTTAACCCGCTGGCCTTATGCATGGGTGCTGACGCCACTTTCGTAGCGCGCACCATGGACCGTGATCCGAAACACCAGCAACAGATTTTACGCCGTTCGTATGAACATAAGGGCGCCTCGTTTGTAGAAATTTACCAGAACTGCAACGTTTTCAATGACGGCGCTTTTGAAACCTATACGGAAAAGTCGACGAAGAAAAACGAAACCTTATTCATGGAAAATGGCAAACCGTTGATCTTCGGAGATAACAACGACAAGGGAATCAAACTCGACGGCTTCACACCGCGCATAGTCGACCTTGCCGACGCGGCTTCCGCCAATGACTTATGGGTACATGATGAGCGCGACCGGGTGAAAGCAGATATCCTGGCCCGGTTCTTTGACAACCCGGCCAAGGAAGGACATTTGCCGAGACCCTTCGGCGTATTTTACGTGGAGAATCGCGCCTGTTATGAAGACAGCCTGATTCGCCAGATCACCGAAGCCCGTACTTCGAAAGGCGATGGCAATCTCGACAAACTCCTGCAGGGAAGAGAAACCTGGGTGATCAACTAGACCAGTTCATCGAAATGATGCAAACAAAAAAGGGATTCCGTTTTGAGAATCCCTTTTTTATGGCGTTAATTTTTGTTTTTATTTTCCTGCTGAAAGGTTGGCGAAGTTCCGGAAGAAGAGCGGAATCGTTTCAATGCCTTTCATGAAATTAAACACACCGTAATGCTCATTCGGTGAATGGATCAGGTCGCTGTCGAGACCGAAACCCATCAGCACGGATTTAAGTCCCAGCTCTTTTTCAAACAAGGCAACAATGGGGATGCTTCCACCGCCGCGTGTCGGAATTGGTTTTTTCCCGAAAGTCGTCTCCATGGCCATGGATGCGGCTTTGAAGGCTACTGAATCCGTGGGAGTTACCACCGGCTCTCCGCCATGGTGGGGACGTACTTTTACGCGTACTGATTTAGGAGCTAGTTTAGCAAAGTGGTCCTCGAATAACTTCGTGATCTTTTCAGAGCTCTGGTTTGGCACCAGGCGCATGCTGATTTTCGCGAAAGCCTGGGAGGGCAATACCGTCTTGGATCCTTCACCTGTATAACCGCCCCAGATGCCGTTCAATTCCAGTGTCGGGCGAATGCCGGTGCGCTCCAGTGTCGTATAGCCTCTTTCACCTGCCAGTTCATTCACGCCTAAATCTTTCTTGTACTCGGCCTCATTATAGGGCGTCTTGTTGAGTTCGGCACGTTCGTCCTTCGAAAGTTCGATCACATCCTCATAAAATCCGGGAATGGTAATGTGGTTATTCTCGTCCTTCATCGACGTAATCATCTGGCATAAAACCTGGATGGGGTTTCCTACGGCGCCGCCATATACCCCGGAGTGCAGATCCCTGTTGGGCCCGGTTACTTCCACTTCCACGTAGCTCAATCCGCGAAGGCCCGCTTCAATAGAGGGCACATCGTTGGCAATGATACTGGTATCGGAAATGAGAATCACATCACCTTTCAGCCTGTGTTTGTTTTCTTTTACCCAGGCGCCTAAATTGGATGAACCCACTTCTTCTTCGCCTTCAATCATAAAACGTACGTTGCAGGGCAGTGAATTTGTTTTCATCATGCTCTCGAAGGCTTTGATGTGCATGAATACCTGTCCCTTATCGTCGCAGGATCCGCGCGCATAAATTTTTCCGTCCCGCAGCGTGGGCTCAAATGGAGGCGTCGTCCACAGGTTCACCGGATCGGCAGGCTGTACGTCGTAATGGCCGTATACGATCACGGTTTTGAGTTTCGGATCAATGATCTTTTCTCCGTAAACAATGGGATGCCCGGCAGTCGGGCAAATCTCCACGTTATCCGCGCCGGCATGCTGAAGGCTTGTCCGGATAAATTCAGCGGCCCGCGCCACTTCGGGTTTGTATTTGCTGTCGGCGCTTACGCTGGGTATGCGCAGCAATTCAAACAGCTCTTCCAGAAACCGGTTTTCATTTTTCTTTACAAAGTCTAAGGTTTGTTCCATATTTAAGAAGTTTACAGTTTACGATTCAAGGTTCATAGTATATAGTTCACAGTTCACGGTTCACGGTTCACGGTTCACATGCTGCCGGTAATCTCAAATCAACCGAATAATCTGTTTACCCATCAAAAGGATTCTTCCAGAATGACGATAGTATGATCATCTCCAAATCAGCTAATCAGCTAATCATCAAATCTCCAGCCGGGCTTCAAATATAAGCAATATCACACCAGTGCCTTGCCCGTCATTTCTTTGGGTTTGTCTATGTCCATCAATTTCAAAATGGTAGGAGCGAGGTCGCAGAGTTTTCCGTTGGCAACGACTTTTGTATCCGTATCGAGCAAAAACAAGGGTACAGGGTTCGTTGTATGGGCTGTATTGGGCGAGCCGTCGTCGTTGATCATGAAATCGGCGTTTCCGTGGTCGGCAGTAACGAGAAATGAATATCCTTTTTTTAATCCCGCTTCCACAACCCGTTTTACGGAGGCGTCCACGGTCTCTACTGCTTTCACCACGGCAGCAAAGTCGCCCGTATGTCCTACCATGTCGGCGTTGGCGTAATTCAGACAGACAAAATCTACCGTTCCTTTTTCCAGTTCGCCGACAATGGCATCGGTTACCGCTTTCGCGCTCATTTCAGGCTGCTGATCATAGGTAGCCACTTTCGGCGAGGGGATCATGATCCTGTTTTCACCTTCGAAGGTGTGTTCCCTGCCGCCGGAGAAGAAGAAAGTCACGTGCGGGTATTTTTCTGTTTCCGCGATGCGAATTTGTTTTTTACCGGCCTTGCTGAGCACTTCGCCCAATGTCATGGGCAGGTTGTCTTTTTCGTAAATCACTTTTACATCCTCGTACGAGTCGTCGTAGTTTGTCATCGTCACGTAATGCAAGCTGCGTTTTTTCATTCCTTGCTCCGGAAAATCTTTTTGTGTGAGCGCCACGGTGATTTCCCTGCAGCGGTCGGTACGAAAATTAAAGCAGACCACAGCATCTCCTTCCGAGATGGTGGCAAGAGGTTTGCCATCTTCCCCGGTGATCACGATGGGTTTAATGAATTCATCCGTAATTGCGGCATCATAAGAAGCATGTATTCCGTCAAGCGGATTCCGGAATGCGTTGCCGGTTCCGTGAACGAGCAGGTCATAAGCCAGTTTAATCCGTTCCCACCGTTTGTCACGGTCCATGGCATAATACCGTCCGACCACGGATGCTATTTTAGCGCTGCCCTGTATATGCTGTTGCAGGTTTTCCAGGTAATGCAGACCCGCCTTGGGGTCCGTATCGCGGCCGTCCATGAAGGCATGGATAAACACATTTTCTACCCCTTGCTGCCGGGCGGCATCACACAACGCTTTCAAATGGCTGAGATGGGAATGCACGCCGCCGTCGGAAACAAGTCCCATGAAATGTAGTTTTTTCCCATTTTCTTTTGCATAGCGGAGGCATTCCGCCAGGACGGGCTCTTTAAAAAAACTTTTGTCCTGAATGGCCTTGTTTACTTTCACCAGGTCCTGGTAAACAATACGGCCGGCGCCGATATTCAAGTGGCCTACTTCTGAGTTTCCCATCTGGCCGTCGGGAAGGCCCACGTTTTCGCCGGAAGTCAGCAATTCGGAGTGCGGGTATTTTTGATAAAGGGAATCGATAAACGGGGTGTGGGCCAGTTCGATGGCATTGGCCCTGGTCTTGGGGCCGTGGCCCCAGCCGTCCATAATGATAAGAACAACTTTTTTTGCATTCATTTTAAGAGACCGGAAATTCGAGTGTGAAGATACTTCCTTTTGGCCGGTTATTCAGAACAGCAATTGTACCGCGGTGATGATCAGCGATTTGCTTCACCAGGAAAAGACCCAGGCCCGTGCCCTTCGTGCTGCGTGTTTCTTCGTTTCCGATGCGGTAGAATTTTTTAAAAATATTGGCTTTCTCGGCATCGGGAATACCTACGCCCTGGTCGGACACAGCGAGTTGAATTTTGTTGTTCTTTTTTTTCAGCGACAAAGAAATCACGGAAGGAGCGGGTGAATATTTTTCCGCATTCTCCAGCAGGTTCAGGATCAGCAGGGAAAGCGCCTGCTTGTCGCCGTTCATCATCACGCCTTCTTCTACGGACGATTCCGCTTTGCTTTTGTTTTCACGTGCCGTATTAAACTGCTGCACGAGCAGACGAACCAGCGCGCTTAGGTTAAAGTCTTCCCGCATAAACTTATAGCCTTTGTGATCGATGGTATTCGCCAGCAAGGCATTTTCCACCAGGCCGTCAAGCCGGTCCGAATCCCGGATGGCGCTTTCAATAAAGGAGTCTCTCTTTTCTTTATCGAGATCGTGCCGCTGGAGGGTCTGGAGATACAATTTGATGGAAGCCAGCGGGGACTTAAACTCATGCGTCACCGACAGTAAGAAGTTCTTCTGCAGGCGGGCGAGTTCGAATTCTTTTTTAAACGACTTGTAGGTGAATATACCGCCCAGGGCCAGCAAGATGATAAAAACGGTTCCTTCCCCGGTAATCATCCACTTGCGCTGATGCAGCTTATTCTCCAGCGAACGCTGCGCCGCATTGGCTGAAGCCGCATCCGGGGCTTTTAGAATTACGTTTTCAATCCGGTGTTCATATACCTCGTTGTTGAGCTGTACAAGGAGGTAAGCCCACCAGCAGAATTGCAGGAGAACGTAGATAACCAGGAGATAAAAAAGATACAGGGGTCTCACAATTGCTAAAATTAGCAATTAATGAGGAACCCCCATACCTGACCTGCGCAAAAGCCTTGAAGTAACTTAATTACCTTCTAAGGATGATATTTTTTGTACGGAAGAAACCCGGCAATGCATGGCTCCCTTTCCGTTTGATGATTCGCAAATAGATGAACCTGGCTATAAAGAAAATGGTCATGCTTCCGTGATTGTTTTCTTTATTCGTCCCTGAATTCAACTGTCGTTTTGGTACCCGGCGTCTGGGTCACAAATTTCCATTGACCGTTTTCCTCCTGTGTTTCGATGATATAATAATCAACCCCTTCAACCCAGCGATCGTAAGGCGACCATTTCAGGTGCACGACACGGTCTTCCGTTTTTTCACCGATCAGCAAAATGGTCGTCGTAGGGTTGCTGAGTACTTCAGCGGTATCACAGGTATTGACCACACGGATCTTGTAGAAGTAATTGTGCTTTTGCACATCCACATCGTGATCGGAATAGTCGGTTTGTTGCGGCGGCACAGAGGAGATGAATTCGAAATGTATGTTGTCGTCGGCGCGGTACAGGTCATACCGGAGTACACCCAGCGGCCGGATAACAGGCGGCAGCCATTCGGTAAGCACGTAATCGTTGTCGACTACCGTGCTGCGCACCATGTCCACTACCTGCTGGTCGAAAACGCTATGCGGGCGCGCCGCCGTGGTGTCACTGATGGATACATAAGGCCTGGAGCAAAGTGACGTGGCGACGACTTTATAGATGTATTGATCCGGGCAGACGAATGCGGAATCGGTATAGGCCAGTGAATCGGCGGGCACGGTGGCAATGAGCTGGAAAGGAGACGAAGGCGTGGCACGGAAAAGATCATAGCCGCTCACCGGGCACCCTCCGTAGGCATTCCACGTTACCCGAACATCGTATCCTGAAACCACCGCTTCAATATTAATAGTGGTATGCGCTTTCAGCTGGTCCAGGTCAAGGGTGTTTTCACAAATGTCCAGGGTCTGAAGCTTGTACGTATAGGAATGACGCAGCGTGTTCAATCCCTGGTCGGTGTAGGTACTCGTCAGGGAGAAGGATGAATTGGCCGGATTGAGATCGGTATAAATGAGTTCGTACAGGCCTGTATTTTCATTCAGGCGATACAGCTTGTACGCGCCCAGGTCAATGGCTGCATTATTTTCCCAGGTAATCTGAACGATGGAATCGGATTGAACGGATGCGGTTAATATTTCGGAAGGTACCGGCGCCAGTGTATCCCTTACGTGAATCAGGGAAGCAACCGTACTGGTATCGCCGCATCCGTTGGCATTGGTCACCGTGAGGGAAACCGTATACAACCCGGGGTTGACAAACGTGACTGTAGGCTCATCGCCGGTACGGACCAGTCCATTCCCGAAATCCCAGGAATAGGTAGCTCCCAGAGTATCGGTGGAGTGATTTTCAAAGGTAACAGTGAAAGGAGAACAGCCTTCCGTGGCGCTGGCGCCAAAGGCTGCTACCGGCGGCACGAGGACCGTCATCGGGTGATTGGATGCGACGGTGTCGGTGCAGCCGTAGCGGTTATAGGCAATGAGAGAAACCGTATACTGCCCTGCTGTGGCATAGGTATGGTTTGGATTGCCGGCAATGGAAAAACCACCATCGCCGAAGTTCCACCAGATGCTGCTGAATCCTGAGGTCTGGTTGGTAAAGCCTGCCGTAAGAATGCCGCATCCTGTGGAATCATTGACGGAATAAGCAGCCACAGGATTCGGGTTCACATGGACGTGGAAGGGATATTCAAGGAAGGAAGTGCAACCTCCTGTATCGGTCGTGATAAGTGTAACGCTGTACACGCCGCTGTCGGAATAGGTATGCGTCGGATACTGCGAGGCCTGGGTATACCCGTCGCCGAAATTCCACATCCAGCTTACCGCGTCAATGGAAGAATCCACAAAGGCGGCCGTATGCGGAATACATCCGGACGTATCGCTGATAGAGAAGTTGGTTTGAGGTCCCAGTACACGGATGTATTGGTTGCGCAGAAGTGAATCACTGCATCCCAGGGTAGAGCTGGTGACAAGGGACACGGAATACAGTCCCGGATTTTTATACAGGTGGGAAGGACTGACGCTGTTGGAAGTAGAGCCATCGCCGAAATTCCACAGGTAGGTATCCCCGTCGCGCGAACTGTTGGTGAAGTTTACCAGCGAAGGCGCGCAGGCAGAAAGATCAGGGCTGCTGAAATCCGCCAGGGGTTGCACCACGCGGATGGTATCGTTAAAATAAATGGAATCGGTACAAAGTCCGAACTGCGCAAGGGATGTGGCTACCAGCTTGACCCTGTAATTTCCCGGCGCTGAATAGGTATGTACGGGACTGGGTTGCGTAGACGTAGTACCATCGCCGAAATCCCAGTGATAGGAACTGGCGTACTGAATGGTTCCTTTAAAGCTTACGGTAAGCGGCATGCACCCTGCAGTTTTATCCGCCCGGATGGCCAGCTGGGGACCGGAAAACATAGGTGCTGTTTCCGAGTCCTTGCAACCGTTGCTGTCGACGACGGTGAGCATCACATTTTTAAAGGGTGCTATGCTGTCATATACGTGCACAGGATTTTGCTGGGAAGAAACACCGAAGTCACCGAAGTCCCAGGACCAGGTAACCGGGTTGACGCTTTGATCCGTAAAGGTGGCGGTGAAAGGAAGGCAGATGCCGTTCAGTGCGACCTGGAAACCTGCATGAGCTGTATCTACGCGGATGTAATCATTTTTCACCAGCGTATCTACGCAGCCGTTTTTATAGGCCGTCAGGGATACGGTATAAAGACCGGCCTGGTTGTATTCATGGACCGGTTGGTAGTTTGTGGAAATAGTACCATCCCCGAAATTCCAGCGGTAGGAATCGGCATTGGACGTGGTATTCACAAAATGGACTTCCAGGTTATCGCAAGCTTTCAATTCAGGCGCGGAGAAAGAAACAAGCGGAATGCTGACTGTCACGGGATAAGACGATGCATGTGTCTGCGTGCAGCCGTTGGGATCAGTTACCGTCAGCGACGGAATATAACTGCCGGGTACCGTATAAATATGCCACGGTGAAGCCAGCGAATCCGTAGAGCCGTCGCCGAAGTCCCAGAGGTAGGAAACATAGTTGGTGAGTCCGCTGGAGAACCGCACGGTATCGGCGCCGCAAACATCCGTTTCGCTTACCAGGATGGGTCGAACGGAATTTGCAAACATGCTGGTGGATGCGATATCCTGGCAGCCATAGCTGTCGGTGGCCCTTAGCGTAATGATGTAGTTCGGGCGTCCGCTGGTATAAATATGAATTGGAGACGCCGTGGAATCTAAAACACCATCGCCGAAATCCCAGACATAAGAAAGCGCTCCCGTCGTATTGTTCTGCAGGTTGACTTGGGTAAACTGGCAATTGGGCGTTTGGGAGAAAGTAAAATCCGCATTCGGCCCGTTCACATGTACAATGGTGTCGAAGAGGAAGGTGTTGGCGATGCCGAACGAATCGGTAGTGATCAGGCCGACTGAATAGTTCCCCGTATTCCGGTAGGTGTGTATGGGAAACTGTGCGGTGGAAGAATCGCCGTCACCGAACAGCCACAACCAGCTCACTGCATCTTTTACCTGGTAGGCGAAAGAGACATTAAAGGGTACGCAGCCGTACTGCGGAACAGGAGGAGAACCGGAAGGCGGAGGGTGCATGCTGCCCGTATCGGGAGGAGCGAAGATCAGCGGAGGCGGATCGTAGAAAAGCGAACACAAGCCGTTGTCAATCGTCAGCGTGACGTTATAATCCCCTGAGTCGGGATATACATGCGAAGGATTTTCCAGCGAGCTGAATGTACTGTCGCCAAAATCCCATAGCCAGCCTGTTGCCCCGATGGAGTTGGCATAAAAGTCAATCACCATGGGAAAGGTAGTCCCGTGCGGGACACTATAAAAGCTGGCCGCAAAGGGAGCGAAATAAATGCCGTTGCTCTGCATCGAACTATGCGTACATCCGGCAGAGGTTGTCACCACCAGCGAAACGGTATGGTATCCCGGAAGCGCATAGGTGTGGGTAGGATTCTGAAGGGTGGAGCTGGTGCCGTCGCCGAACTGCCAGAACCAGGTAACGGCGCCGGAAGAAGAGTCGAAGAAGGTCACATCATAAGGTGGACACTGATCGAACGTATCCGTGAATGCGGCATATCCGCCCTGGATATCGTAGGAACTGAAGTTGGAAATGTTTCCCGCACAGCCGCCATTCGCGGATTGCGCCGAAAGGGATACGGTATAAAACCCCGCCGTGGTATACGTATGCGTAGGATTCTGCAAGGTTGAAGTCGTGCCGTCGCCGAAATTCCACAGCCAGGCCACAGCGCCCGCAGTTCCATCCGTGAAACTGGTAGTGTACGGCGCACATCCTGTGGTTGTAGGAGGCGTTATATAACCTGCTGATGGATCCGTAACCTGTATGTAAGCTTGTTTCACCAACGTACTTGTGCAGCCAGATGAATCGGTGACGGTAAGCGTCACCGTGTAATTTCCTACGGAATTGAACGTATGTACCGGGGCAGCCTGGCTGGAAGTACTGCCATCGCCGAAATCCCAGGAATAGGTAGGGTTTCCGCCAAAGGAGCTGTTCGTAAATGTAACCAGGAGCGGGGGGCATCCCGACCGGGTATCAGCGCCAAACAAGGCCTGTGGGGCGGTGACATTTACCAGGTTGCTTTTTTCAAGCGTGGAAACGCAGCCAAAGGCATTTCTGCAAGTCAGGGTTACCGGGTAAGTGCCTGCATTGATATAGGTATAAGAGGGGTTGTTTTGCTGGGATGTCCCGCCGTCACCGAAATTCCAGGTAGATTGGGAATAGTTTGTAGAGAGATTCGTGAAGGAAGCGGTATAAGGGCTGCATCCTGAGGTGCTTCCAACCGAAAAATTAGCCACCGGTTCTGTGCCGACGGCGATGTAGTTAGCATGCGTGACGGTGTCGATGCAGCCGTTGGCATGGGTGACGATAACGGAAACGGTATAGGTTCCGGGATTCGGGTATGTGTGCGTGGGTGTTGCTGCCACGGCCGCTGTACCGTCGCCGAAGTCCCAGATAGAGCTGGTACCGGCGTAATTTTGGTAGAACTTAACAGAGAAAGGCGCGCACCCTGAATCTTCGAAGACGGAGAAAGTGGCCCAGTTTTTATTCATCACGATGATATGGGTGGCTGTATCGGTGGTGTCCTTGCAGCCATGCGCATCCGTGACGATCAGGGATACGGGAAACGAAGCTATGGAATTGAACGTATGCTGGGGAGACGGCAACGTGGAAAAAGTACCGTCCCCGAAATTCCAAAGCCAGGAAACGGCAGTGGAAGGGTTACCGGTAAATTGAAATACCTGGGATTTATCGCAGGCAAATGTTTTGTTGACAGCGATCGATGCTGTCGGACTGGGATAAATGGTAATGAAATTAGTTTTTGTCTTTGTTTCCGAGCAGCCCAGGGCATTCGTTACCATTAAGCTTACCGAAAACAAACCCGACTGGGTATAGGAATGAGTCGGGCTATACTGGCTGGAAATGGTTCCGTCACCAAAATCCCATAAATAGGTGAGGCCGGTAGCGGAATTATTTTGGAAATTAATTTGATTGGTATAAGGACATGCCGAAGAATCGGATGCCGAAAAGTCTGCCACCGGGTTGTTGGCCACCGTAACAAGGTTCGTGCGAACCAGCGTGTCGGTGATCCCGGAGGCATCGGTGGCGATCAGCTTTACCGTGTAGGTTCCGGGCGTGGTGTAAACGTTTACCGGGTTGACGAGGGAAGAAGTGTTTCCGTTTCCCAGGTCCCAGTAATACGATACAGCTCCCGTAGAACTGTTGGTAAACTGAACAGTGAGCGGTGCACAACCAATGGTCTGATTTGCCGTAAATGCAGCCTGCGGTGAAGCAGTCAGGCTAAAACATTGCAGGCAAAAGAGCAGGGCATAGGCTGTAATTCTTATTTTTTGCGCAGGCGTGTACATGAATTACGAAAGATTGACACCAACCAGGGGGTCAGCCCGGTTGGCGTGCAGTGACTCTTAATGTGCGGAAACCATCCGCGATCCTTTTTCAAGGAACAGGGGATTGCTTTCACCCTGGTTGATGGTCTGAACAGATGACATAGCCATCAAACGTCCTTCTTCATTAATTTGCTTGATGCGGTATTGCAATTCACCTTGTGCAGGTTTTGTATCCACCCAGCTGTAAAGCAATTCCAGGGGCGAACTGATTCCTTCTTTCAATCCTACCGGTTCAAATTCTTTGCCATCCGCCGAACGTTCAATCACATAGATACAATCCGGCGAATCGGATTTGGCGATCCAGTTGAGGTACACTTTACCGGAATTATATACAATGGTCTGTTTAGCCAGGTCCAAAGCGCTCACTTCCTGTGTAGGGATGGCTTTGGCAGGTACGGGTGCCTGGGCAAACGTACTGACCGTTGCAAATACCATGACGAACAAAAGGACCAGTCCGAAGGAGTAAGCGAAGAACTTGTTTACTTCTGTCTTAGTAGCTACGGACGATAGCGTGTCCAGTTTCGTCATTTCATTAATCGATTTGGTAAGTTGTGCTTTCATTGTTTTTTGATTTATTTTTTTTCACACCAAAATATACCCCATTCAGGGCCTCTTTGTTTTTAAGCGTGAGCCGCATTCTTACAACTGTAAGGTTTTTGCCAAAAGTGTTCAATTCTGAAATCCCGTGTCAGAACCTGTAAGACACGGTTTCCACGAATTTTTTTTGTTTTAATTGATTTGATGAAAATCTTCGGAAAAGTGTATCCTCTGTAAAAAAGGTGCGTTACAATTCCTTACCTGCGAATCCGGAACCATCTAAAAACATTGTCAATACCTATATCCAATGGACGTACTCAACAAAACAATTAAGAAGCTCACCGACAAGGAATACCAGGATTTATTGTCCGCCGTGGCCGGCCGGAAGAACAACAAGCCCTACCTGGTGCTGGAAACGGCTCGCAAGCAAAACTATGACGAAAGCCAGATGATGGAATTGCTGGGCGTGAATCCCAGTACCTATTATACCTTAAAGTCCAGGCTTAATGAAAAGATTGCCGAGTATTTCTCAAAGAACATTCAGAACCCGATCAGCTCGCTGAAAGAAAAGGTGGCGCTGGTTCCGGCCATGATGTTCGGAAACAACAGGGAAGTGGCACTGCGTGCCCTGAAGAACCTGGAAAAACAGCTTATTGAATACGACCTGTCCAACGAATTGATCGTCGTGTACAAAGCCATGGCCCGCCTGAGCATGTACAACGGCGATTTTGATTTTTATGAAAAGGAATACAACCGTCACGTAGCGTATTCACTGGCTGTCGTGAAGGCCGAAGATATGTTCTACGAGTTTGTGAAGTGCACGGGCATGTACTTGCTGACACGTGATCCCCGGGATCTCGATGCCATTCAGACGGTGATGCGCGAGCTGACCAACATATCGGAATTATATACGGGGCACCGCCTGTTTGTATACTATAACATTGTGCGCCTGTACAACCTCTGCATCATTACCTCCCGTTCGGAGAACCTGAAGGCCATAGAACTGGAAGTGGAATCAATCCTGAACCAGATCAACAAGCATTTTGAAACCTATGAGATGGATACGTTTTACCAGAGTATTAAATTCCTGGTAGACTTTCTCAATTTCGAATACTATATCAAGACGGGAAACCTGGTGAGAGCCGAACTGTATTACCAGCGGATCAACAAAAATCTTCCTGACATCGCCATTAAGCCGGTATTCAGTTTCTACGTGGCCCAGTTTATGAATTCGAAAATCGAGCGCTTTGTCCAGAACGGCAACGTAGAAGAACTCACCGACATCAACGATACGCTTGAAAACTGCGTGGACTTTGACATCAACGATCCTTACCCCTACATCACGTTCAAGAAGTTTCTTGCCATCGGCAAATTCTACAAAGGAGACTATGCGGGATCGGCAAAGATTATCAATTCCCTGCGCAACGACCTCTCGCTGAAGAAATACCTGTTTACCGACATCGAATGCAAGCTTTTCCAGGCGCTTCAATACTGTATCCAGGGCGACGATGCCTTATGCGGACAAATCCTGCAAAGCGTTAAAAGACAGGTGAGCGAGGAAGACGAAATCTTCGAATCGGCAAGGATATTTATCAAGATGCTCAAGACGGCTACCAAGCCCGAAGAATTCAGGAGAAAAGTGAAGAAACTCTCTGAAATGTGGGAAGCTTTCCAGGCGGCAAACACAGGAAACCGCAGGATACTGGCCTTTATCAAACTGGACGAAACCCTGATCCGTAAGATAGGCAACCCGATAAAGAACTAAAAATAATTGCCCGGTATATCGTTTCGGAGGCTGTCTCTGCAAAGGGGCGGCCTCCTCTTTTTTAGTCTGGAGTCTTGAGTCGGCAGTAAGGAGTAGGAGTGGGGAGTTAATTGTTTCAGCTCAAATTGTTGGCCTGCTATGTCTGAGGAATTTTGGTACGCTCAGGGCTCACCTCGCCCTGCCCCCTTCGGAGGGGGATAAGATTTCCCTTTCAGGGAAATGGACCATCAATTAGAATGAAGCACCTATGATGTGATGAAAATATTTATCTGCCTTCTCAAAAGCACGATGTCCCCCTCTGGAGGGGGCAGGGGGAGGTTTTTTCTTTCTATCTTGCTTCATCTATACGATGCGCCTGATCAACCGCTACATACTTGAGATTCTTGTCGTTGCTTCGGCTGTATTCTTATTCTCTACCAAACATCTGAAGGAGCCTTACGACCAGGTAATCATGGCAGAAGGGCTGGGCTATTATGCCTACCTGCCTGCCACGTTTATTTATCACGACCTGTCGTTCAATTTTTTTAATGACATCCATTCGAAATACTATGCCACGTCCTACAACCCGCCGACGCGGAACTTCATCCTGGAATTTGACGGCATCCGGGTAAATAAATATTTCCCGGGCGTTTCATTCCTCTGGCTGCCATTCTTCCTGGTTGCTCATCTGCTGGCCTTGCTGTTTCATCTTACCGCCGATGGGTATTCTCCCATTTATCAGTATGCCATTGGGATTGCCGGCTTGTTTTATACCTGGCTCGGGCTGCTGTTTACCCGTAAGTTACTGGACCATCACCGCATCTCCCCTGTAGTACAAACGGTGGTGCTTTCGGGAATTCTCTTCGCGACAAACCTGCTGCTTTACGCTGCATCGTGGTCGGCACAGACGCATTGTTATTCCTTTTTCCTGATCGCTGCTTTTTGCTGGTGCTCCGTAAAGCTGTTTGATACAGAGACGGTGAAAAAAGGGGCATGGTTCGCTTTTGCCTGTATCCTGCTTGCACTCATTGCCACGATCCGGCCACAGAACGGAATTATCATCCTGCTGTTGCCATTTTTCGGATTCACCTGGAAGGCGTTTTTTCAATTGCTTCGACAGTACCTTTTTTCTCCCATCGGTTTGGCAGGAATGGCGGTTGCCATCCTGCTTATTGCCAGAGTATCTTATTACTGGTACCTGCAGACGGGAAAAATATTCCTGCAACCCTATCATGGAGAAGCTTATTATTTCAATAAGCCGCATGTGATGGACATCCTGTTTAGTTTCCGGAAAGGTTGGGTCCTTTATTCTCCTTTCGTCGCCTTTGGACTGGCCGGTATATTTTTTGCAAAGGAGTGGAAGAATAAAATGTACCTGTTTTTGTTCTGGGGACTCCAGATTTATATTTCCAGCTGCTGGTGGTGCTGGACCTACAGCCCTTCCTCCTTTGGGCAACGTCCCTTCGTGGATTTCTATGCCCTCGTCGCTTTGCAGGCCGCTTTCTTTTTCCAATTCCTGGAAGTGAAAAACAAGGTGTGGATGGCCGTGACGTTGGTGCTCGCATTCATCCCGTTTAACCTGCTGCAGACACACCAGTACAGGAAAGGAATCATTCCCGGCGAGTTTGGTTCGGGTGAAACCTATTGGGATAATCTCTTTGCGGTACGGCCTGTTGCTTACTATCCAATCCCCCGTCAAACGATACTGAACAGGAAGGAAGTACTGCAATCCTTTGAAGACGCCGGTTCGGTAGAGCAATCCGGTTATGTAAGTGCTTCCAATCCATACAGCGGCAATATCCTGACCGGTGTGCCTGACTTTATGGTTCCTGGCCTTTATTCCCATGTTCGCGTCAGCGCCAGGATTAAATCTTCACCGGCATTGGCACAACATGAAAACCTGGTGTTGGATTTTAAACGAAACGATTCCACCGTCAGCTACACGGGGTTTGGATTGGGCACGTTTATTTTCGACAGGGACTGGAAAAAGGTGCAGTTTGGCATCGAGTTTCCAAAAGAAGTCGCGCCGGGCGACAGTGTCCTGGTGTATTTATGGCGCGCTGAAAGTCCCAATAAGGATACGACCAGGATTGACGACCTGGAAATTGAATTTATCCGGACGGATGATTCCTTTGATTTCAGGAGGTCGGAAAAGTAGAGATTTTTACCGCAAAGCCGCTGCGTTGCGCAGAGACTAATAGGCATGCGAAGTACATTCAGTACGTCACGACAACGGACCCTGTTTTAAAAATGGGAAGGTCGTCTTTGCCTTGAATCAATGGAGTATAACGCAGCAGGTAAGGATAAAGTCCCGGCTCAACTGCTGCATTGTTTTTGGTGCCATTCCATCCGTTGGAAATGGCATGGGATGCAAACACGAGCTGGCCCCAGCGGTTAAAAATTTTTAACTCGTAATCCTGCACATCGCAATAGTACACAGGCTGGAAAATTTCATTGCGTCCGTCGTGATTGGGCGAAAAGGCAGATGGCAGGTAGAGACTGCATTCGCATTTTACTTCCGCGGCCAGGACGGTGTCTGAAGACTGGCACCCGTTCTCATGGGTAACCTGTAGCCAGTAATTTCCGGGTTCGGTAACTTCCAGGTGGTTTTCGTGACTGCCTGTGTTCCATTCATACGTACACAGAGTGCATGCAGGAGCGAGGAGAGAAAGGGTGCTGTCGTTGCAAAAGGTTACCCGGTCGCCGAGATCTACCGGCACTACGGGCAGTAAAGTAACGGTGATGGAATCGCGGAGTGTGTCAAGCCCGCAGTTTTTTGTAACGGTTATCCCGTACGTGCCGGATTGATGTGCGGTAATGGTTTCTGTCGTTTCACCGGTCGACCAGGCATAGCTGTCAAACAGATCGCCTGTTTGGTTTTGCAGGAGGAGGGAAGTCACGCCGCAGGTTGCTGTATCCGGACCTAATTCCAGGCTGCCGGGATTGCTGCAAAGCGTAGAAGTTAAAAAACTCAACGTATCATATGTCAGGATAAAATTTGCCGAAGGCATGGCATAGGAAATGATCTGCGTGTTGAGAAAATTCTGACTTGCATTGCTCTGTGTTATCAAAATGTTTGGAGCCGCCTGGTCGCAGGAAGTATGAAACTGCGAATCTGTTTTTCCGGTAAAAAAATAAGTGTTGGAGATGCCGGCAATCACCGGTGTACCGTCGTTCTGGAAGCAAATATCTCTTCCATATACTCCCAATGAATTGTCCATTGAACTGATATGGACGATGTTAAGATCTTTGTCAATCTCAGCGATGGCATTGTTAAACACCCCGATGAAATGGCCATTATTTTTTTTGCGGAGCACGGCAGGCAGGGAAGGAAAATTGGTTTGCTTATATCCACCCCATACGAGTTGTCCCTGCTTGCTGATTTTATGAAAGTTGATCGACGAGCCCGGGCTGGCTGTCGTGGTGTAGATATACCCGTCGCTGACTTCCACGGGAGCGCGGTAATTATAGGTAGAAGGGGCATAGCAGGCCGAAGTCCATTGTACATTGCCGGATGCATCTGTTTTAATAAATGTGCTTCCTGTCCGGGCCAGCATGCCGTCATCGGACGTAACAATAGCCCCGCCCCAAATTCCGCCGTGGTCGTAAAATTTTGTCCACAGTACATTTCCGGATGCGCTGATCTTCGAGATGTAATTGTAGAACGGGCTGGTGTTCACATGTTCAATATTGCCGTACAGAAATAAATTTCCCTGGCTGTCTTCGCTGAGGGTATAGGGGAAATGATCGTATTGCGGTTCGCCAAAGATCTTGCACCATACTACATTGCCCTGGCCATCCAGTTTGGCAATGAAATCCTGGTCAACCGATCCGCTGGGTATCCGCGTAGCGAATGCAAATCCTCCGTCCAGGGTTTGTATGAAGTCATTGCTGGTCCAGGTTGTCGGCGGTACATGGTATTGCCTGCTCCATTCCAAAATGCCGCAGGAACTGAACTTGTACAGTTTGAAAGTGGAGAGGAAAAACACAGCCCATCCCTGGTCGGTTGTCGCAACAATGCGTAACGCAGAACCCGCATCAGCGTCGTGCACGGATCGGATATAGGAACCTCCGGCCCTGGCAGAAGAAAGCAGGGTTAGCAGAAGGAAAAAAGTAAGAATGCGCCTCATGTCTAAACTGTTGCGTTTGGGAAGACCTGTCTATCCAGTAAAAATAGAAAGCAGGCTTCCGATCCGCCATGTCAAAATTACGGATTCACCGGTACTATTAAGGACGGGTTTTTGAGCTAAAAGGTTTATTAAGAGATGTTAATTCTTAACTGTTGCTTATTTAATGGAATAAAGCAGGCCTAACCTGGCTGAGGGTTTCATGCTGCGGCCGACTTCCGTCCCGATCCGGGTCTCGGGATGTTGCTGGATACAGAAAAGTAGAATGTTTACCAGATTCTACCGTAATCCCGGCATTCTTAGCACTATTTATTTTAAGTTGAAATTTATCTAGCTTTACGGCATGTTAACTACAACTGACAATAAATCAAAAGCCGAGATAGATAAAGACCTCCTGCTCAAAGCATTCGAACTCATGTGTACGGCACGTGCCATGAGTGACCTGTTCGAGGAGAAGTCTCAGATTACGGCTAAATACGTGCATGCCACTTCCCGCGGACATGAAGCGGTTCAGCTGGCGCTGGGCTTGCAACTGAAGCCACAGGATTATCTTTCGGCCTATTACCGGGACGACAGCATCCTGTTGGGTATTGGCCTCAAACCCTATGAGCTGATGCTACAGCTCCTGGCGAAAAGGGATGATCCTTTCTCCGCCGGACGTACCTATTATTCTCACCCCAGTCTCCGCCGCGACGATATGCCCAAGATCCCGCACCAAAGCAGTGCAACAGGCATGCAGGCTATTCCCACAACGGGCATTGCCATGGGCGTGCAATACAGGGAGCAGCAAAATATTCCGGTATACGCAGGTAACGACAAACCGGTCGTCGTCTGTTCGCTCGGTGACGGTTCTGTCACGGAAGGTGAAGTAGCCGAAGCTTTCCAGATGGCCGTTTTACGAAAGATGCCCATCCTTTATTTCATCCAGGATAATGAATGGGATATATCGGCGAGTGCGAAGGAAATACGGGCTATGGATGCCTCGGAGTATGCCGAAGGATTTAAGGGATTGGAGGTGCGGAAGATCGACGGAACGGATTTCTTTGAATCGTATAAAGTAGTCAGGGAAGTACTTCACCTGATACGCACCGAGCGCAGGCCGTTTATGATTCATGCGAAGGTTCCGCTGCTGGCCCATCATACCAGCGGTGTACGGCGCGAATGGTACCGCGACGACCTGGAAGAACACCAGAAGCGCGATCCCATGCCACGGTTCCGGAATGAACTCCTGGAATTTGGTTTTTCGGAGAAGGAACTGCAAACGATTGAATTGCGCTCACGCATTTTGGTACAGGCCGATTTCGACCATGCGCTGAAAGCGGAAGACCCGCGGCCGGAAGATTTGTTCACGCATGATTTTGCTCCTACGCCGGTGACGGAAGAGAAAGGCCAGCGGGAACCTGCAGGACAGGAAAAAAAGCTGATGGTCGACTGCGCACTTTTTGCCGTGCAGGAACTCCTGGAAAAGCATCCCGAATGCCTCCTGTACGGACAGGACGTAGGCGGCAGGCTGGGGGGCGTATTTCGTGAAGCCGCTACTCTGGCGCAGAAATTCGGCGACAGCCGTGTATTCAACACACCGATCCAGGAAGCTTTTATCATCGGTAGCACAGTAGGTATGAGTGCTGCCGGTTGCAAGCCGATCGTAGAGGTACAGTTTGCCGATTACATCTGGCCCGGACTGAACCAGTTGTTTACCGAAGTGTCGCGGAGTTGTTACCTGACCAACGGCAAATGGCCAGTGAGTTGCGTAATCCGTGTGCCCATTGGCGCTTATGGCAGCGGCGGACCTTACCATTCTTCATCCGTGGAAAGCATTCTGACCAATATCCGGGGCATCAAGATTGCATATCCCTCGAACGGCGCCGACCTGAAAGGACTGATCAAGGCGGCCTACTACGATCCCAATCCCTGTGTCATCCTGGAACATAAAGGACTTTACTGGAGCAAGATTAAAGGCACGGAAGACGCGCGGACTGTGGAACCCGATGCCGATTACATTCTTCCTTTTGGAAAAGCCCGTACCGTGCTGGCTTCCGGGCCGGCAAACGCTTCCGCGGTGACGGTAGTGACGTACGGCATGGGTGTATACTGGGCACAAAATGCCGCCAGGAATTTTCCCGGGCGCGTAGAGATTATTGACCTTCGCACGTTATTCCCGCTCGATGAAGAGACGGTACTTTCATCGGTTAAAAAACACGGCCGTTGCCTGGTCGTGACGGAAGAACCCCTGTTCAACACCTTTGCACAAGCGCTGGCGGGCAGGATTTCCAATCTCTGTTTTCAGTTCCTGGACGCACCGGTAGAAGTTATCGGTTCGGAGAATATGCCTGCCGTTCCGCTCAATTCCACTTTGGAGGCGGCCATGGTGCCAAATACCTCGAAGGTGGGAGAAGCGCTGAAGAAGGTCCTGGACTTTTGAAGCAACGCTTTCCATGCAACAATCAACACGGCAAGAATTTCCTGCCTTATTCCGGATGATCTTTCGGAGTTTGTTCTTCCTGGTTCTTTTCCCGGCTGCCGGTGTGGCGCAAAATATCGTTTGGTCAACGCCTGTCGCCGACGATAACCAGTTGCGCTTCATGAAAATTATTGGCAGCGACGAAAACGATTTCTACCTGCTTCGCAGCAATGTGGCTTTTGGCAGCGACGGAGGAAAAAAAAACTCCAAATCACGACGGTACAAACTGGCCTGTTATTCCCAGCGAATGGCGCTTCGCTGGGAGAAAAACCTGGCCGGACCGGTTCCTGACGCAAAAATCCTTGACCTACGGATCGTCAACGGGCGCTTGCTGGTATCGGCCTTCGTATCCACCAAAAACCATACGCTGCAGCTCTACGTGCAATACCTTGACGCTTCCGGAAATTATGCCGGAACACCGGTGCAATTGGATGAACTGGAATCGGCCCGTGTAGACGAAGACAGCCGGCCCGATCTCCTGGTGTCGAGAGACGAATCGCATGTCGCCATCGCTTCCCGCTTGCAGAAAGAGGATGAAAGCATCAAATTCAGAATCGCAGTTTGTGACAGTGCCCTCGCTCCTTTGTATCAAAAAGAAATACAACCCGAAGCCGGTGAAAAAATGTTCGCCGCGCTGGATATACAGCTGTCGGATTCAGGGAATGTATTTATCCTTGGAAGGCTCTTTTCCCCTGCAAAAAAAGGAAAGGAGAGCGCGGAAGAAAACTATGCTTTATTGTCCTGGCAACGCAGCAGTGACGGCGTGATGCTGCATACTATTCATGCAGGAGCAGGACCGCTCAGCGATGCAGGCCTTGCCGTCGATAACCTGAATGATGCCGCGGTAGTCTCCGGTTTTTATTCCGATAGATCCGCCAACGCGCTGGCCGGTGTTTTTTATTTTTCTGCCAAATCCGCTCCCTCCGCGGCTTCAGATGTAAGGACAGCGCCCTTTACCGGAGATTTTCTGAAAAAATTCAACAGCGTGAAAAAGGATGGAAATAAGGGACTCGTCAATTATTCCATCGACCGCATCCTGTTGCGGAAAGATGGCGGAGCCGTATTGTCTGCCGAATCCTACAGTACGTATTCGAACTCCTATTACGATTACTATTCCCAGATGCTTATTTCACATACGTATTATAACTACGGGAATATCATCACGCTTTCCATCAACCCCGATGGCAGCCTGTTATGGAACGAAGTAACCGGCAAGGAACACAATTCAACGGACGACGACGGTTATTTTTCTTCGTATTGCTCGGCCGTGTACCGTGCCAAAATGTATTACATCTATAATAAATACATCGATACGAAAACGTCGGTGATGTTAACCACGGTGACCAGCACAGGCGAGCAGAACACACTGGTGCTTTTTAACCAGCTCGACAATATTGTGGCCGTACCCAAAGCGGCGCGCCAGATCGAACAGGACGTGTTACTCCTGCCGGCATACAAGGAAAACCAGCTTTGTATCGCGCGGATTAAATTCTAGGAAAGGAGACCCAGCGAGTTCAGGAAGGTTTTTTCTTCTGAAGCCAGAGTACCGTACCGGGCTGGAGGGGCGTATCTAAATACAACCCGTTGAATTTGCACAGCGACTTGGATTTGATTCCCAGCTTCATGGAAATGGAATAGACGGTTTCGCCTTCTTTCGCAGTATAATATTTTTCCGAACCCTTATTTCGTTTGGGTTTGATATAGACCATCTGACCTTCGGCCAGGACATCGTGTTTGCCGGCGTCATTATACTTATATATTTCCCATGGAGCCATGCCGAAGTCATCGGAGATCTTCCTGTAGGTATCGCCCCTGCGTGCGGTCACATATTTTACCTTGTTGTTCAGGAGAATTTGCCGGTCACCGAAAGGGTCTACGGCGAGTTCGGTTTCTTCGCGGCGTACGGATTTGGACACATTTCCCATCCTGTCTTCTCTTCGCACGGAAGCCAGCGGAGGCAAGGGATTGCCTTTATCGAGTTCGTGCAGGTTGTTGTCTTCAATAATTTTAATGAGCAGGTTGGCGTATTGCGGGTTTGTCGCGTAACCGGCTTTTTTCAATCCTTTCGCCCAGCCTTTGTAATCGGTTCGATCCATTTCGAACAGGGAAGCATACCGGCTGCGTGTGCGTAAGAAGTCGGAGTGGTCGTCATAGGATTCCAGTACGGAATCATATTTGCGGAAACATTCGCCCTTGCTGTCATCATCCTGGTAAAAACCGGGACCATTCCAGTTGGCGCATTTAATGCCGAAGTGATTCCTGGCTTCCTGTGCCAGCGGACTGTTGCCGTCATCGGATTCCAGGAGGGCTTGTGCAAGCGTAATGCTGGCAGGAACGCCCGTTTTTTGCATGTCCTTAACGGCATCCATCTTATACATGGCAATATATTCCTGGCGGCTGATCCTGTTCGGGTCTTTCGCCTGGAGAATGATGGAAAAAGAAAGAAAAAGTAAAAGGGTGCTTTTTTTCATACGTTGATAACGTTTGGGTGCTTTACATATTACGATAGCCGGCTAAAAGGGATACAGGGAGTAGGTAAAATGTAAGTAAAACGCAGAAAAAGTTGGCAGTTGGGAGAAAAAACGGCAAGGTAGTGGCGCAACGGCTCGCGTCTCTATCTTACCCCGGGAAGTATATTCATTGTTTCCTGCTCCCGGCTCCGCAACTAATTACCATTTACCCGCATAGGACAAAGTTTCCGCGGAGACCTGCTGCAGGTATTCAAATTTTGATCTGGTTATTTGCCGGATGTGCAGGTAATCGTGTGCCAGCCAGTTTGTCAGGAACATTTTACCTGTCATCGCTCCGAATTTGGGATGCCTGTAGGCATTATACCAGGGAGGATTGCTTAAAGACTGCAGCCAGGCCACCGACTGCGTCCGCTCTTCAAGGAATTTTTTTAGACGGTCTTCGTAATCCTGCTGCAGGTATTTTCGTTCGGTCACCCAGCCCACGGGATCGATGGAAGGCAGCTGTGCCCCGGGACTCTCAAGCACATGTTTTAAGCGGGCGCGAAAATCTTCCCTTTCTTCATCGTAAAGGTGACAAACAATTTCCAGCAGGCACCATTTGCCGGGCTGGCTTTTCCAATGAAACTGTTCCTTGCTTACGCCATGCAACAGTTCGTTAAATACCTGCCGGTTGCGGGAAAGTTCTTCGAAAATTTTTTGGTAATCCATGGAGCGGGTTCCTGGTTATTTGCCGCAGGGAATCACCTCTAATTTAAGGAATCCTGGTGCATTCGGAAATAAATGCAGAACTTTTACAGGGAAAATAAAATGGCCGGGCTTCTTACCGGGTCTTCATATCCAGCGACAGGTCGCGGGCAGCTTTCATTCCCATCATCTCCATGAAATTGACAGCTCCATTGCCACCGGTTGCGCCGCCGGTTTGTATTTGCGGAACCACACTGCCGGTATATCCTTTGAATGCCTCGGCCCAAACCTGGTTAATCCGGATGTAGGCATCCAGTTTCGCGTCGAGGGCATTGTTGGCCTGCATAGCCAGGCGTTTACGTTCGGCTTCACCCTGGCCGCGTGAAATGTTGGCTGCTTTTTCAGCAAGGGCTGCCTGCGCGTCCAGTTCAGCTGTACGACGGCGACCGTCGGCTTCGGCAATAAGTTGCGCATTTTCCGCTTCCTGTTTCCATTTAGCCGTGGCTGCTGCGGCTTCCCCTTCTTTCATTGCAGTGAAAGCCTGCTGTTCCGCTGTCTTAGCCTGTGCAATGGCTGTTTGCACTTGCATAGTCAAGTCCTGCTGCGCCCGGATTTGTTTTTCAACGTTGCTGTCGTAATCAATCGCGTTAATGGTCAGGTTGTACAGGCGCAGGTTAAATTCCTTCGCCGGTGATTTCTCAACGCGCATGGGCGTGTTGGTTCCATCCAAAGCAATTTTTACCACCGATACGGTCCGCTCCTGCTTTTCATCCATGGGATCTTTGATCTTTGTGGTAGTCACAAACGTAGAATACACACCGTTGATTGCCTGGTCTTCGATGTAACCGATTAATTCATTCCTTCGCTCTGCATTCGACTCCTTGCTGGACATCATGGGCCCGGTCATGTAAACGGATTTACTGACAAGCTGGCCGATCAATGCATGTTCAATCGCATCCTGGGAGCCGTAACGAATGTGCAGGGCGGTAATTGATTTTACATCCATCGGCATATCAACCCGGATAGATCCGCTGAGCTGGGCATGTCCGCCGTCATTGAAGCGGACTTTGATGCTTTGATCCGGTGTTTCCTCTCCTTTTTTGGGTGCGGCAAACCAGTACTGGAATGATTTTTTGTACCGGGTAACAGTACCGAAGCCCTGCCAGTAGGTCCCGGCAGAAGTGATTATTTCAAGCTTTCCGGAGATGGGCGCCTGGATGATAACAATTTCACCGGCATTCACATTCTCGAATACGCTGCCGGCAGAATACCATAGAAAGAGAATGGCCAGTAAGCCAAGTATTCCGTAAATAATTCGTTTGGGAGGCATCATGTGTGGGTACGTGTTTATAGGTTAGTAATGGATTCGTCGTCTGTCCCGGTTTTTTTGGAGCCGTCTTTAGGTGCTTTTTTTTTGTTCTTCTTAAACAACCACCAGTATTCCATTCCGGGAATGATACTGGGAAGAACTACATTGGTAAAGAGGATCAGTACTCCAACGATCAGCAGGAAGTACTCAATGAGGAATTTGGCCATGCCAGTTGTTGTTGAATTTTTAGTTTGTCAAAAGTAACTCCCGCCTGCAGGCACCGTCAACCCTGGCTCCGGGAACGGGGCCAAGGTAATAAAAGAGTTAAATAATAGTCAACTATTAATTTGCTCAAACCCGCCTTCCGCGGGGGTTAAGGAGCTAGACGTATTTTTCGCCTTTTCGGATTTTTACGTCGTTCACCACATTGCGAACCTGTTGTTCATCGTCTTTCGGGCAGATCAGGAGGACGTTGTCGGATTCCACCACGATGTAATTTTCAAGTCCCATAATCACAGCCAGTTTGTTACCCGGGATGTTTACAATACAGTTTTTGGTGTTGTCCAGCATGACATGCGGACCAACCACTGCATTTTCGTTCTTATCATGCTGCAGATGTTCGTACAGTGATTTCCAGGTACCCAGGTCGCTCCAGCCAAACTCGGCGCTCATGGTATATACATTCTTGGCCTTTTCCATGATGCCGTAATCGACTGAAATATTGATGGTTTGGGTGTAAGCCTTCTGGATGAACTCCGCCTCGGCGGCCGTATTATACGCGGATTGTCCTTCCTTAAAAATGGAGTACATGTCGGGAAGATGTTCTTCGAAGGCTTTGATGATTGTTTTTCCTTTCCATAGAAAGATTCCGGAATTCCACAGGAACTCTCCGCTCTTCAAAAAAAAGCGGGCCATTTCCAGGTTCGGCTTTTCCGTAAACGTCTTCACTTTCAGAATCGGAAAGTGATCGTCCTGGTGATGATCCTTAAACTGTATGTAGCCGTAACCGGTATCCGGCCGGCTGGGTTTGATGCCCATGGTGAGCAGGCTGTCATGCGACGCTGTAAAGGCCAGGCCTTTCAGGATGGCTTCGTGGAAACTCGCTTCATCGGAGACGATATGGTCGCTCGGCGCCACGACGATGTTCGCTTCCGGGTTCATGGCGAATATTTTAAACGCGGAATACGCCACGCAGGGCGCCGTATTTCTTCGTTGCGGCTCGGAAATAATCTGGGAGGGTGCCAGCTCAGGCAACTGCTTTTTGACCAGGTCGGTATACGAATCGCTGGCGATGACGAAGATATTCTCCGGCGGGCAAATGCCATGGAACCGTTCGTAGGTCTGGCGTATCAGCGTTTTGCCGCTTCCCAGGATATCAATAAACTGCTTGGGGTGAGCGTTGCGGCTCATCGGCCAGAAACGGCTGCCAATGCCGCCGGCCATAATAACACAGTAATTGTTTTGGATCATGCCTTAATCTTTTACGAGCCGCCGTTTCAAAGATATCTCATGCGCTTTAATTGCGCCTTGAAAAATCCCCGGGATGGTTTTTCTGGTAAACGTACAGCGATAGGCAGTGTGATTTAAATAAGACGGGGCAAAAATATTTTTTTTAATGATATAATTCGCCAAGTACCCTTTTCAGCGAAGTAAATACTTCATCAATTTCAGCGATGTTGCAGGTTCCCACGGAGAGGCGGTACCAGGGAGAAGTATCAGAGGATCCGAAGGCGGAGAATGGCACGATAGCCAGTTTGGCTTCATCCAGGATGTAACCGGTCACATCGCTTTGGGTCTGAAGCACTTTCCCGGCCTTCGTTTTCTTCCCGGCCAGGTCTAGTTTCACGGTAAGGTAAATGGCGGCTTGCGGAGCAATGGCATCTACATCGTATCCCATCTTTTTCAGGTCCTTAAAGCCGTCATAGAATTTGTCAAGCCGATCAACGATTTCCCCGCGGAAACTCTCCAGGAACCGGCTTACATCATCTTTTTTCGCCAGGTATTTTGCCGTAGCAACCTGCTCGGCCTTGGGAGCCCAGGAACCTACATGGGAGAGAATGGCTTTCATCTTGTCGATAAGTGCCCGGGGACCAAAAGCCCAGCCCACGCGTACGCCGGTGGCGGCAAACGATTTGGAGATGCCGTCGATAAAGAGCGTATACTTCCGGATTTCAGGGCGAAGGGAAACGGGATCATAGTGCATCGTATTTCCATGCGTAAGCACCCAGTACACCTGGTCGTACATGAGGTACAATGGTTTTTCACCGGCACCTCGCCTGAGATTTTCTTCCAGCACGAGGTCGCAGATTTCTTCCAGCTGGTTTTTTTTAAATACAGTTCCGGTGGGATTCAGCGGTGAACAAAGGGCGAGCAGCGTGGCGCCTTGCAGGTGAGGCCGGATCTCCTCTGCGGTTGGCATAAAGTCGTTTTCATGTTTGGTCTCGATGTAAACAGCCCTGGCCCCGGTCAGGTGGCAGTAATGGTTGTTGTTCCAGGATGGCGTAGGTACAATTACCTTGTCGCCGGCATCGAGAAGCGTAACATAGGTTGCATAGATAAGCGGGCGCGCACCGCCGGAAATCAGGATCTCATCCGGCGTATAGTCAAGCTTTTCATAATCTCTTAAAAACTCAGCAACTACTTTTCTTAATTCGGCGATGCCGTTGGCAGCCGGGTAATTCGTGTGCCTGTCGTTATAAGCGTTGATGATTTCCGCATTGAGGGCATGCGGAATAGGGAAAACCGCAGGATCAAAATCCCCGATGGTATAGTTGAAGATGCGTTCGCCGTTCTTTATTTTTTCCTGGATCTCTGCCGCCAGTTTAATAATCTCTGAACCGATCAGGTTTTCAGCCATCACAGATACCTGGGGCGTGGTCTTGGATGCTACTGCAGTTGCTGACATGGACAAAAGTTTTTAGTAGGATTAGACAAAAATAGCAATTTATCCGACGCAGCAAATAGGTGGTTCACGGCTCATGGTTCACGGTTCACAGTTCACAATAGAATTTGGAAGATAGAAGATTGAAGATAGTAGATAGTAGATAGTAGATAGAAGGAGAATGTCTCAGCTCAAATTGTTGGCCTGCCATGACTCGCCTCCCCCTGCCCCCTCCAGAGGGGGCAGGGGGAGGCGAGCAGCCATATATTCGTCCGAAAGACACGGCCCAGAGTCCCTCCTTCGCCTATCCATTGCTATTGACTCAAATTTGTAGTCAAAGGCTTCGGAGGGCAAAGCCAGCGTCCAGCGTCTTGAATCCTAAATCTTGTCAGGTGCCGGTATCCTTCGTGCGTATGCTGTTTCCAGGGAGTTGGTGTACAACCACTTCGGCTAATGGGCTCACATAATATTCCCGTTGGGAATTCACTTCAATGCAGTGAAAGCGGGTACGCACCCGGTCGCCTTTTTGGAAAAGCTGGCCCGAACGCGAGGCATGCAGGCGAAACAAGGTATGCCTGGCAAGGTCTTCCAGGTGCATGACATGCGTCATTTCTTTTCGGTCGTATCTTCTCAATGCCCTCAGCAGGTCGTGATCGGAACAACTGGAAGCGGCGGGATTTTGAATGTAGGATGTCAGGGCGCCCACCACATCGCCGGGGAAAATATCCTGTTTTAAAAAGTAGTCCAGGAGCCTTGCAAATTCCTGTTTCCATTCCCTTCCGTGCGGAGCGATTCTTCGGCGGGAGGTGGTTTCAGCTACAAGGTGTGCAACTTCATGCACATAGGTAATGAGAAAGGAATACGGGTTCAGGTCGTGGTTGATGGTGATCTGGTGGGCATGACGACCCTTCGTAGGCCTGTAATCGCCCAATTTGCTTGCCCGCGTACGGGTGATAATGACATGGATATTGTACTGAACAACCCATTGGGCACATACATCCACCGCTTTTTCAGGGAGATACTTCGCTAAGACCCTGGTGATGGTTTCCTTCGACAAGCCGCTGCTGTTTTTCAAAATCAAAGGAAATAAAAATACAATTTGCGAGGGGATGGAGGCTGGATATTTTTAAACAAAAGCCCGGTAATACGGACGCTTTTTGCCTCCCGCCTTTCCATGAATACCGTGTTTCTATGAAGGATAAACGAATTTGTTATTTAGCTGATTAGCCAATGCAAAACGTTTAGCGTTCTTTGCGGTTTAAAAACTGCCCGGTACAAAAATTGTATGACTACCGGATTCTCTTCTGTTTATTCCAAAGGCGGAGATATCAATCCGGGATGATTTTTTCAATCATTCATTTCATGCAACAGGTATCACTCCGCGGTTCCTGTCACGGAAAATGCGGTCTTCTTTTTTCAAAGATTTTACAATGGTCAGTCGGGCCATAAGGTAACTTACCGTTGATTCGGCGCCCTGGTTGAGGTTTACATTCTTTTCTTCCAGTCCGTCATAGCAACCGCCGGTGCAGGGATTGTAAATAACCTCGTGAAGATGGTTGTTTCCCAAAAACCAGTTAAAAGCAGTTTCCGTTTTATGAAGATAAGATTCGGCCTTGAAAACCGAGTAAAACCGGTTTAATGCAAGAATCGTATAGGCTACATCTATCGGCTGCTCACCGCCGTTCGCTACCGGCACCAGTTCTTTTCCCCTGTGTAGCCAGCCTTTGTTAGAAATTATTTTAATACCATTTTCAGAAAAGGTTTTTCCCAGGAGGAAATCAAATGAAGAACGTGCGATGTTTTTATAGGACTGTTCCCCGGTTGCCTGCCAGGGCATGAGGTGTCGTCAACGGAGTTTCATTTCATGAAATAAAAACAGTCGGGTGAAACACCCGACTGCACTTGATCTATCGCAGGGCCACTCCGTGTATGCGGTGCCTCCGCAGTGAAAAAAACAACTGCAGAGGTTCACGGGTTGCGCTAGTCTTTAACAACCACTAAATATTTTGAGGCGCTCCAGAATTTCTCCGGGTTGGAAATGACGATGAATTTGACTTTAGACTTGCTGCCGGATTCTTTTTCCAACGTATAAGAATCTCCGGGATGACTTGTTATAATTTTCATTTCACTACCCACCGGGATGGCAAGCGTTTGCGTGTAATCGATACGGGTAAATTTGCTGTTGTCGAAGTTCGAGCTCAGTTGGGAGGTTTTCCCGATGCCGAGCAGACCGCCTTTGCGGTCAATGACTTTGGCATCCTGCAGTTCGCCGGCTTTCCCGGTGATATAGTAGGCCGTATGCAGGGCCATGGTGGCTTCATCCAGCGCCTGGCCTTTCAGGTTGCTTTCAATGGTGAGGGAAGCAACATTTGTTTGCAGCTGGGCCACTTCGGCATTCAGGCTGTTTAACTTCTCATTCAGCGTGGCCAGCTCCGCGTCTTTTTGCGCCAGTTGTCCTTTCAGTGTTTCAATAACTTTTTCAAGTTTCGCATTCTTATGCGCTGAATTTTTTAATTTCTTAGTCAGTTCGTCCAGCTTCTGACGGTTCTCATCCATCAGGTTATTGATAGCGAGGATCTGGGCATTGATCCGGTCTTTCTGGTCCTGCTTCAACTCGCCCCGCTGGTCCGTATTGACTGTAATGATATGTTGCCGCCGGGCAACAGAGTCCAGGTTACGTTCCAGTTCATTAAACGATTCAATGAATTCATTCAAAGCAGCTTCGCGGTCGCTGACCACGGCAAGCAAGGAGTCATTGCTCTGATTGGATTTGTCCAGTTCCGCCTGGTTACAGGAGGATGTAAGCATGCCGGCGAATGCGGCAAGCATTGCGGGAATCAGGAATTTTTTCATTGGAGATATTTTATTGGAGTTTTAGAAAAGCACTTCAAAAATAGGTGAATTTTTGGCAGGGCAAAAAGTAAAATTCACTAAAAAGTTACAGTTGAAATGATACACGGTCAACAGTCCGCGTCGCCGCCCTCAGGAGACCCTAAATCAACGCATTCTCAAACCTTGTCCTTCGAAGCTTTAGCGAGGAAGGATTCTCAATCCTGATATTATCAGATTCTCAAATTTTTCAAATGTCAATGGTCGATAGTCAATGGTCGATAGTCAATGGTCGATGGTCAATGGTCGATGGTCAATGGTCAATGGTCCATGGTCAATGATCGATGGTCGTTCCTCACGCCACTCCTTCCTTCAGCCGCTCCGCATTTTCGGCCAGTTGCAAAGCATCGATCATATCCTGTATTTCACCGTCGATGAAGACGGGAAGATTGTAAACCGTCAGCCCGATGCGGTGATCGGTGATGCGGCTCTGGGGAAAATTGTAGGTGCGGATTTTTGCCGACCGGTCGCCGGTGCTGACCATGGTTTTTCTTTTTTGAGCGATGCCTTCGTTATGTTTTTGAAGTTCGCGTTCATACAATTTGGTGCGAAGCATGTGCATGGCACGTTCCCGGTTGGCATGCTGGCTGCGTTCAACCTGGCAGGTGACGACAATCCCGGAAGGTTTGTGCGTGATCATTACCTTGGTCTCCACCTTGTTCACGTTTTGTCCGCCGGCGCCGCCCGAGCGTGCGGTTTGTAATTCCAGGTCGGCGGGATTAATGACCACATCTACTTCGTCGGCTTCCGGAAGCACCACCACAGTCGCTGCAGACGTATGTACACGTCCCTGGGTTTCCGTATCCGGCACCCGCTGCACGCGATGCACGCCCGATTCGTATTTTAATTGCCCGTAGGCGCCCTCGCCGATTACGTCGAAGATAACTTCCTTGTATCCGCCGGCAGTTCCTTCCGTCACATCGACCACTTCCGTTTTCCAGCCTTTGCGTTCGCAATAGCGGGTATACATGCGGTATAAATCGCCGGCAAAAATGCTGGCTTCATCACCGCCGGTTCCACCGCGGATTTCAACGACGGCATTCTTCCGGTCTTCGGGGTCTGCCGGGACGAGCATCATCCGGATCTCTTCTTCCAATGCGTCTTTTCTTCCTTCCAGTTCATTCATTTCGAGCTTGGCCATTTCCCTGAACTCCTCGTCTTTTTCATTGGATACGACATGCTTCGCATTCTCCAGGTTGCTAAGCACGTTTTTGTACTCGCTGTGTTTTTCATCGACTTTTTGCAGCTCCTTGTATTCGCGGCTGAGCTCGGCAAAACGTTTCATGTCACTCGTGACACGAGGGTCGCTCAGGTTTTTCTCTACTTCCTGGAAACGAAGCCTGATGGCTTCTAATTGATCAATCAACATTTTCGAATTCTAATCAAATTTATAGTTAATATTTCTGAGTCATGAGTTTTTTACCACGGAGGCACGGAGTCCACTAAGGAGCACAGAGCAACTCCGTGTATCGCTGTGCTCTCCGTGTCTCCGTGATAATTTTAAATGAGCTTAGAACCTGTCTCAAAAATATCTGTTGCGCTTTTTCGGCGCCTTTGTCCGCCATGCTTCGTTGCTTTCCTTGCTCATACCCGCCTGGTATGGGCTG
>Ga0315912_10000918_pt1 | contig 41816 bp, 28 predicted proteins | sample VfabasoilMG_FD_204469 | JGI IMG/M metagenome (GOLD analysis project Ga0315912, IMG submission 204469) | Garden soil microbial communities collected in Santa Monica, California, United States - V. faba soil | ecosystem: Environmental > Terrestrial > Soil > Garden | place: USA: California... | reverse complement strand
GAGCCGACGGCGTTGCTACCATCCGCTCATGCCGCGCGCGTCGGTCCGCAATGCAGTCGTGCTCGCCGTGCTGCTGCTGTCGGGCTGGGCCACGAGCGCGTGCGAGCGGGACGCGACCGCGCCCGACGGACGTCCGGCTCCGATGAGCGGCGGAGCGCACCCGGACGTCACCTCCGCGACATCGTCGGCAAGGCCGGACGGGACCGGGCTGCCCGCTGCCTCCGCCGTGCTCCCGCCCGAGGTGGCCGCGCGGCGTGCCGAGCTGACGCGGCTCTGGGCCGCGGATCCGGGGCTGATGCAGCTCGAACTCGGCATGCTCTTCGATGCGCACGAGCTGCCCGAGCTGGCGGCCGAGGCCTACCTGCAAGCCGGCCGGCTGCTGCCCGGGGACGCGCGTGCTCCTTATCACCTGGGCCGGCAGCGCCTGCAGCTCGGCGACCTGCCGGGCGCCATCGCGGCCTGGGAGCAGGCCGTGGCGCGGGCGCCGACGGCCGTGCCGCCCCGCGTGCGCCTGGGCGAGGCGCTGGCCGAGGTGGGTCGGCTGGACGAGGCGCGCGCCTGTTTCGAGCGCGCCATCGCAGCGGACCCCGGCCATCCCGCGGGGCCCGAGTCCCTGGCGCGGCTGCAGCTCCAGTCCGGAGAGCTCGCGGCGGCGGAGTCGCAGCTGCAGGCCTACCTGGCCGTCCATCCGGAGCGCGGCCACGCCCGCTACCTGCTCGGCACCGTGTGGCGCGAGCAGGGCCGGCTGGCGGAGGCCGAGGAGCAGCTGCGGCTGGCCGCCGGCTCGAGCCCGGCCTGGGAGGACCCGTGGGTCGAGGAGGTGCAGACGCGCCGCACCGGCTACCGGCAGGTGCTGGACCGCGCCGTCGCGGCGGGGCAGGCGGGCGCCGGCGCCGAGCTGCTGCCCGAGCTGCGCGCGCTGCAGGCGCAGCATCCGGACGACGTGGTGGCGCTCGAGAAGTTCGTCGCGGCCTGCCTGGACGCGGGCACGGCCGGCCAGCGGGCCGAGGCGCGCTCGGCGCTGGCCGCCTTCGAGACCCGCGTGCCGGGCCACGCACGCGCCGCCTATCTGCTGGCCCTGCTCGAGGAGGCCGAGGGGCATCTGCCCGCGGCGCGCTCGGCCGTCGCGCGTGCGCTCGCCGCGCAGCCCGGCTGGGTGCCGGCGCACGAGTTGGGTGCGCGTCTCTGCTGGAAGAGCGGCGACCTCGCCGGGGCCGCGCAGCAGCTCGAGCAGGCGCTGCACGCCGGGGGCGAGCTGCTCGACGACCTGCTCAAGCTGGGGCGCGCGCGCACGCTGCTCGGCGAGCTGCCGGCCGCCGCCGAGGCCTACCGCCGCGCCACGCTCGCCCACCCCGAGAGCGTGGACGCCTGGACGGGCCGCGCCGAGACCGAGCTGGCCGCCGGCGATCGCGCGGCGGCGGCCGCCTCGCTGGAGCGCGGCCTCGTGCTCTCCGCCGCCGACCCGCGCCTGCTGCAACTCGCTCAGCGCCTGCGCGACGAGCCGCACGATGGTTGAGCCGCTGCCACGCTGGCTGCTCGCGTGCTGCATGGCGGCAGCCCTGCCGGCCTGCGACGACGCGCCGCCGCGCGGGTCGATGCCCGCGCCCGAGTCCGAGGCCGGGTCCGCGTTCGCGCCCGAGCGTGAGCCCGCGCCCGCGCCCGAGCGCGCGGCCGTCGAGGCGCCGCCCGCCGACCTGCAGCCGCCCGAGCCGGCGCCGCCAGGCTTCCAGCCCTGGTTCGCGGACGAGGCGGCGGCGCGCGGCTTGCAGTTCGTGCACGTCTCGGGGCACGACGAGGCCTGGCTGATGCCCGAGATCATGGGGGGCGGCGGGGCGCTCCTCGACGCCGACGACGACGGCGCGCTCGACGCCTACCTCGTGCAGAGCGGCTGGCTCGTGCCGCGGCCGGGGCAAGAGCCGCCGCCGAACCAGCTCTTCCTCAACGCGGGCGACGGGCGCTTCCGCGATGCGACCGACGCCAGCGGCGCGGGCGACCGCGGCTACGGCATGGGCGTGGCCTGCGGCGACATGGACGCCGACGGCGACGTGGACCTGTTCGTGACCAACGTGGGGCCGGACGTGCTGCTGGCCAACGACGGCGGCGGGCGCTTCCGCGACGTCACGGCGGCGGCCGGCGTGGGCGACCCGGGCTTCGGTGCGAGCGCCGCCTTCGCCGACCTCGACGCCGACGGGCGGCTCGACCTGTTCGTCACGAACTACCTGGCCTGGAGCGTGGCCGGCGAACTGAACTGCCACAACGACATGGGCGGGCGCGACTACTGCGACCCGGCCAACTACGCCGCGCCCGCGCGCTCCACGCTCTACCGCAACCTGGGCGGCGGCCGTTTCCTCGACGTGAGCGACAGCAGCGGCGTCGGCAGCGTGCCGGGCACCGGGCTCGGCGTGCTGTGCGCCGACCTCGACGCCGACGGTCGTGGCGACGTGTTCGTGGCCAACGACGGCATGCCCGGGCGGCTCTGGCGGAACCTCGGCGGCCTGCGGTTCGAGGAGCGCGGCATGCTCGCCGGCTGCGCGCTCGACCAGTCGGGCAAGGCCAAGGCCGGCATGGGCGTGGCCGCGGCCGACGTGGACACCGACGGCGACCTCGACCTGCTCGTGTGCAACCTCGACCAGCAGAGCGACAGCTTCTTCCTGAACGACGGCGCGGGCCTGTTCTCCGACCGCACGCAGCGCTTCGGCCTGGCCCTGGCCAGCCGGCGCTTCACGCGCTTCGGCGTCGGCCTCGCGGACTTCGACCAGGACGGCGCGCTCGACCTGTTCCAGGCCAACGGCCGCGTGCGCCGCCAGTGGCGCCGCTGGGCCGACGACCCCTACGCCGAGCCGAACCTGCTGCAGGCCGGCGAGGCAGGCGGCCGCTTCCGCACGCTGCCCTCGCTGGACGGCACGGCGCAGCCCGTGGCGCGCACGAGTCGCGGCGCGGCGCTGGGCGACATCGACGGCGACGGCGCACTCGACGTGCTCGTGGTCAACCGCGACGGGCCGGCGCAACTGCTGCACAACCTGGTCGGGGAACGCCAGCGCGCGGCCGGGACCGGTCACGCCGTGCGCTTCGACGTGCGCGAGGCGAGCGGCGGGCCGGCGCTCGGCGCGACGCTCACGCTCGGTGCCGGCGAGCGCCGCCTGCGCGCCGACGTGCGCGCCGCCTCCAGCTACCTCTCGAGCCACGACCCGCGCGTGCACGTCGGTCTGGGCGCGGTCGATCGAGCGACCGACGTGCGCGTGCGCTGGGTGGACGGTGTCGAGGAGCGTTTCGGCGACTTCGCCGCCGACGCGCTGCACGTGCTGCGCCGCGGGCAGGGTGCGCGCTGAGGGCGGTGCGCCCCGGAACCGGCTCCCGCGTCCAGCCTCGCCGCGGCCCTGCCCCGCCGCTCAGAGCCCGAGGTTGTTCTCGGGGAAGCTGTTGTCGGTGTAGGTGTTCGGGCCGACCTGGCCGTGCGTGTCCTCCAGGTCGAGGTCGGCGCTGCCCTTGGCCTTGTTGCCCGTGAAGGTGTTGCCGCTGCCTTCGACGTGGAAGCCGTCGGAGCCGGCCTTGGCGACCTTGTTCTGCTCGATCGAGTTGTCGTCGCCCGTGACCTCGACGCCGTGGCCGGTGGAACGGCTCAGCTTGCAGCCGCTCACCGTGTTGTCCGTGCCGTGGCAGCCCAGGCCGGCGGCTCCGGCGCGGCTGGCCCTGTTGTTGCGGAAGATGTTGCCGACCGCGCTGTCCGTGAGCAGCAGCCCTTCCTCGCCGCTGACCGACACCTTGTTGTCCTCGAAGAGGTTGCCGTTGCCGTTGGCCAGCAAGCCGACGATGCCGGCCTCCTTGACGCGGTTCCCGCGGAAGGTGTTGTCGTTCGAGAGCACGGTCGAGCGCGTCTCGAGGCCGTGGCCGCCGGTGAAGCTCACCTTGTTCTTCTCGGCCAGGTTGCGGTCGCCGCCGATCAGCACGCCGTGGTTGCCGACGTCCGAGACCTTGTTCTTGACGGCGGTGCAATCGGTCACGCCGGGCAGGTCACCGATGTCGAGGCCGTCCTCGCCGGCGCCCACCACGGTCGTGCGCTCGACGTGCACGAAGCTCGAGGCGGAGGCGTTGACGCCGTCGACCTCCACGGACTGGATGCGGCACTTGCTCACCGTGACGTCGGTGCTGCCCACGATCGTGATGCCGGTCACGACGCCCTGCAGCACGAAGCCCTGGACGACGATGCCTTCGCTCCCGGTGATGGTGATGCCGTCGGCGGACCCGCCCGTCTCGATCATCGGCTTGCCCTTGCCGAGCAGCGTGAGGTCCGTCTTGCCGCTGATCGTCACGGACTCGAGGTAGACGCCCTTGCGCACCTGGATGATGGTGCCCGGCCCGGCCAGGTCGACGGCGCCCTGGATCGTGTCGGAGTCGCCGGGCACCTGCAGCACCGGGGGCGGCGCCTCGCCGGGCAGGCCGGCGAGCAGCAGGAGCAGGCAGAGGCAGGCGCTGGCGGCGACACGACGGTTCATCGACGAACTCCGGCGAGGCGGGGGAAGGATGGCCCTGGCGGCGCCCCGGCACTCCGAGCGCGGTGCGACCGCCGTGCGCCGACAGGATAGGTGCACGCCGGTCGCCTCCCGGCATGACTTCCGCCGCCCTCGGCGGGCCGGCCTCCGGCCCGGTGGATCGCTGGACACTCGGTGACTGGCATCAAGACTGGCCGGGAGTGAAAGCGTCGTTTCGCGCGGCTCCCGGTGGCGGCACAGGGTTTGCGGTATCGTTGGCCGTCGTGCCGACTTTCTAGTCCGATCATTGCCGCGGAGGACCTCCCGATGAACCCGCCCCCATTTGCCCTCGCAGGTCTGGCCCTGGCGCTGTCCTCTTCCCTTTCCCTGGCGTCGGTGGCCGGGCAGGCCCCCCCGGCCTGCTCCGTCGAGTTCCTGGGCGTCGCCAGCAGCATCTCGGCGCTCAGCGAGAACGGCACCGTCGTGGGGCAACGGGCCGTCGGCAACGCCACGCGCGCCTGGGTCTCGGTGGGCGGCCAGCCGCTGGCCCTGCTGCCGCTCCTGCCCGGCGACCAGAGCTCGTGGGGCCTGGACGTGAACGAGCAGGGCGTGATCGTGGGCGCGTTGAGCACGAGCACCTCGCCCGAGTTCGGCGGGCGCGCAGCAGAGTGGCTGCCCGACGGTGCGGGAGGCTACAGCGTGCACGCCCTCGGCCAGCTCCCGGGGCACTCGGGCAGCGTGGCCACGGCCGTGAACAACCTCGGCGACATCGTGGGCTACTCGGTGAGCGGCATGTTCCGCTACCCGGTGCTGTTCAGCGCGCCGGGCGGGGTGCTGGACCTCAACCCCTTGGGCGTCTTCGATCCGCAGGCCGTCAACGACCAGCGGCAGATGCTGGACAAGCAGAGCAAGCGGCTCGACCTGGACACCTTCGTCGTCGAGACCTTCCCGTTGCCGTCCGGGCCGCCGAGCTACTCGGCCACCACGGGCTACGCCATGAACTCCTTCGGTCAGATCGCGGGCACGGCCGTGCTGGCGACGAGCACCTCGTGCGTCTACCAGGCGGCGCGCCGCACGAACAGCGGGGGCTGGCAGATGCTCACCAGCTGCAGTCCGCTGGCGGCCGCCTTCGACATCAACGACCGGGGCGACGTGCTCTACCAGGCCATCAGCCTGACCAAGATCGTGCACCTCGAGGGCGTCGGCGAGTTCGTCGCGCAGCAGTTCGTGGCGCCCGATGCCGGCCCCTGGTCGGTCGTGTCGACGTTCTCGTTGAACATCAACGATGCGCGCCAGCTGGCCGCCATCGCGACGAACACCGAGACCGGCGTGACCGGCGCCGTGCTGCTCACGCCGCAGGGCCAGTGCCAGACGGACCTGGGCTTCGGCGGCCCCGGCCCGGCGCGGCTCTCCGTGTGCGGCGGCGACCTGTCCACCGGCACGACCGCCACCGTGAGCGTCTGGGGTGCGCCCGAGTCGGGCCTCGTGTACGTCGTCGCGGGCTTCGTCGCGGCGCCCACGCCGTTCTTCTCCGGCACGCTGGTGCCCCTGCCGTTCCTGCTGGCGGTGCCGCTCGGGATGGGGCCCGCGGGCTCGAGGGAGTTCAGCCTCGGCGGCGGCGCAGGGCTCGGCACGGTCTACGCGCAGTGCGTGACGCTCGACGCGTCCTTGCCGGGCGGCTTCGGCCTCTCCAACGCCGTGCAGCTGGACTTCCTGCCGTAGCGCGCCGCAGGTCGGGGCGCGTGCGCTGCGCGTCAGGGCGCGCGCACCGCGCGTCAACGCTGGGGCGGCACGGGGCGCGGCTCGCGCGCCGCGTCGCCTCAGCTCGGGCCGGCCAGGAGCCGCGCCGGCAGCTCGTCGAGCAGCGGCAGCAGGCGCGCGGCGTCGTAGACGTCGGTCGGGAAGCTCACCTCCAGCGCCAGCGAGCCGGCCACCTGGCAGGCCGAGAGCACCGGCACCGGCGCGGCGGCGGTCACGCTCGCCCAGGGGCACATGCTCTCGATGCGACGCAGCCCCAGGTTGCGCCCGACGTGCGCGAGCAGCGCCTGGACGTCGCCGAAGGGCGTGCGTGCGGCGAGCGCCGGGCCGCTGCGGCGCGAGACCTGCTCGAGCCGGCGCAGCTCGTTGCGCAGGGGGAGTTCGGTGAGGCAGGCCAGGCGGTACGGCAGGCTGCCGCGCACGGCGTGCAGCGCGCGCCGCGCCTCGGCCACGAGGTGCCCGCTGCAGTGCAGCGTGAGCGGCACGCCGTAGCTCGGGTGGCCCGGGTCGCCCGGCCGGCCGTCCGGCAGCCAGGGCGAGAGGTCGCACACCAGCCCGATGCGCACCTGCGAGCGCTGCGGCATGACGTCGAACAGGAAGCGCGCGAGCAGCACGAGCAGCTGCACGTTGAGCGGCTGCCCCGCGGCCTGGTGCCCGCGCAGCACGCGGCGCGTCATCTCCGTGTCGAGCACGTGGCGCCAGCTGGCGTAGCCCCGCCGGCCGAGCGACTCGCCGGCGCCGTAGCCGTTGAGCCCCGGCTCGTCGGACCGCCGCAGCTTGCCGGTGTTCGCGACGAACTCGGAGGCGATCCAGGCCAGCGCGCGCGAGCGCTCGCTGAGCTGGCGTCCGAGCGGTTGGCGGCGCAGCCGCTGGCCTTCCAGCGCGGGCGGCCGGTCGGGCACCTTGGCGCTGCGCGAGCGGTAGAAACCGAGCCAGTCCTCCACCCAGGCCAGGGCGCCGGGCGCATGCGTCCAGACCTGGCTGGCGAAGACCACCAGCGTGTGCTCGTCCACGAGGCGCAGGCGCAGCGGCAGGCGCGTGCCGTCCGGGGCGTAAGGCTCCCACGAGTCGGCGGCCCAGGGGCTGGCCACGGCCCGGCTCTCGGCCTCCTGCAGCTCCGCCAGCTCGTCGGCGGGGAGGGCCGTCCACTCGAGGCGCCGCGTGGTCTCGCTGGGTTGCAGGCGCAGCGCCAGTTCCGGGCGGGCCGCCAGCTGACGCGCCTGGGCCTCGACCACGCGCGGGCGCTCCAGCGGTTGCTCGAACGCCAGGGTCAGGCGCAGGGCGTTGGCGCGCAGTCGCTCCTGGTTCGCGAGGACGAAGAGCGAGCCGGCGCGCGAGATCTGCATGGGACGCCTCATCTTATAGGTCGGCGATGGCCCTCCCGGAGCGACGAATCCCGTGCGGGGAGAGCGTCCGAGGCGGTACCCGGGCGTCGTCGAGCGGCGTTACAATCGACCGCTCGTGCCAGCGATGACGTTCGTCCCTGGCGCGATGCCGTCAGCCCCGGCCGGTCCGCGGGCGGGCGGTGGACAGGGCGTCCGAACGGAGTACTCACCTCAGCATGGACCCGATGCCGACTGCGGTCAGAGTGCGTCCCGTGGGCACCCGCCCGTGGCTCCGTCGCGTGGCTGGCCGAGCGGGGAGCCGCTGCAGGCGCCGCGGCGCCGGGACATGTCCGGCGTGATGGCGGGCACGCGCATCGCCGGCTGGGGTTCGGCGCTCCCGGAAGAGGTCGTGGACAATGCCGCGATCGCGCGGCCGCTGGACGTGGACGCGGCCTGGATCCTGGAGCGCACCGGCATCCGCCAGCGGCGGCTGGGCGGCAGTACGGCCGGGCTGGCGGCGGCCGCCTGCCGGCAGGCGCTGGGGCGCGCGCGCTGGGCGCCGGCCGACGTGGACATGCTCATCCTGGCCACCATGTCGCCGGACAGCACCTGCCCCGCCACGGCGCCCGCGGTGCAGGCCGCCCTCGGTCTCGCCTGCGGCGCCTTCGACGTGAACGCCGCCTGCACCGGCTTCCTGTACGGCTTCGTCTCGGCCGTCGGCCTGCTGGCCACGGGGCTGCGGCGCGTGCTGCTCGTGGGCTCCGAGACGATGCACCGCATCGTCGACTGGAACGACCGCAACACGGCGGCGCTCTTCGGGGACGGGGCAGGCGCCCTGGCCCTCGAGGCGGTCGCCGGCCCGGGCGACGTGCGCGGCTGGTCGCTGGCGTCGGACGGCCGCCTGGCCGGCCTGATCCACGCGCCGCTGGGCGGCACCATGCGCATGGAGGGGCGCGAGGTCTTCCGGCAGGCCGTGCGCCTCATGGTCGAGTCGGTCGAGACGACGCTGGCGCGCGCCGGCTGCCGGGCCGAGGATGTCCGGCTCTTCGTCCCGCACCAGGCCAACCAGCGCATCCTCGAAGCGGCTGCGCCGCGCCTCGGTATCCCGCTGGAGCGCACCGTGAGCATCATCGAGCACACCGGCAACACGTCGGCCGCCTCGATCCCGCTCGCGCTGGCGCACGCCGCCGATGCCGGGCGGCTGGCGCCGGGCGACCTCGTGCTGCTCACCGGCTTCGGCGCCGGCATGACCTCCGGCAGCGTGCTCGTGCGCTGGAGCATCCCCTGAGACCGACCTCGGCTTCCCGACCTCACCCCGAACAGAGGAGACCGCGATGCGCGGCCTGAAGGACAAACGTGTGCTCGTCACCGGCGGCGCCAGCGGCATCGGCGCGGCCATCGTGGCGCGTTTCCTCGAGGAGGGTGCGCGCGTCGTCGCCCTCGACCGCAACGAGGCGGGCCTGGCCGCGCTCGCGCGTGAGCACAAGCGCCTCGAGGGCTCGCTGATCACGGACGTGAGCCGCCCCGAGCAGGTCGAGCGCGCCTTCGCCGCCATCGACAAGCTGCTCGGCGGCCTCGACGTGCTGGTCAACAACGCCGGGCTGAGCATCCGCCACAGCTTCCTCGAGATCACGCTCGAGGAGTGGCAGCGCGTCATCGACACCAATCTCACGGGCCTGTTCCACGTCGCGCAGCAGGCCGCGCGGCGCATGGTGAGCCAGCGCTCGGGCGTGATCCTCAACATGGGCAGCATGAACGGCCTCGTCGGCTGCCCGCTCTACGCCGACTACAACGCCAGCAAGGCCGGCGTGATCGAGCTCTCGCGCACCATGGCTCTCGAGCTGGCGCCCGCCGTGCGCGTGGTCTGCGTCTGTCCCGGCGCCGTGCTGACGCCCATGCAGGAGGCCGAGTACACGCCGGCCATGCTCGATGCGCTCAACGCCAAGATCCCCATGCGGCGCCACGCGCAGCCGTCCGAGATCGCGGCCTTCTTCGCCTTCCTGGCCTCGGACGAGGCCGGCTTCGTCTCGGGTCACCCGATGATCATCGACGGCGGCGAGGCGGTCGGCGGCCTGGCCAGTCACATGGTCGACGGGCACTGAGCCGCGTGCCGGGCGGAGCGGGGCGCTCGGGCGTGCCGGAGTTGCAGCCGGGCGACGTCCCGCCGGCGGACCTGTTCGGGCCCGATGTGCACTTCGCGCTCGAGGCGGTCGGGGACCGCGAGGCCGAGCTGCTGCCCGAGGAGGCGTACGTCGTGCAGCGCGCCGTCGAGCGCCGCCGGCGGCAGTTCGCGGCCGGCCGCGTGCTCGCGCGACGGCTGCTGGCGCAGCTCGGCCACGCGCCGGCGCCGCTGCTGCCGGGCCCCGACCGGCGCCCCCTCTGGCCGGCCGGCGTGGTGGGCACGCTGGCGCACACCGAGGAGCACGTGGCGGTGGCGGTCGCGCCCGCGGCGACGGCGGGGCCGGCGCCATGGCCTGCGCCCACGGGAGCCGCGGGGCCGGGGCCGCCGTTCGTGCCGTCACCGTCCCGATCCGCGGGCGGGCTGCGCTCGCTCGGCCTCGACGTCGAGCGACGCCAGGCGCTCGAGCCCGACCTCTGGCCGACCGTGCTGCGTCCGGACGAGCGCGCCTGGCTGGACGAGCAGCCGGCCGAGAGCCGCGGCCAGCTCGCCACGCTCGTGTTCTGCGTCAAGGAGTGCGTCTACAAGGTGCAGTACCCGCTCAGCCGGCGCGTGCTCGAGTTCCACGACGTGGGTGTGCGGCTCACCCCGCTCGCCGGGCGCTTCGAGGCCAGCGTGCCCGAGGCGGTGGCGGCGGCGCTCGGCGGCGGCACGCTGCGCGGCCGGCTGCACGTGGGCGAGACCTGCGTGCTCGCGGCGGCCGAGCTGCGCTGAGCGGCGCGATGTCGAGACTGGCGCGGTGTCTGGTGCGGTGTCTGGCATCTGTTCCGGCCGGGCGACTCACGTGAGCGCCTTCCAGCAGGCGCACCCAGCCCGACCGCAGGCGGCATGGGTGTCGATCGAGGGCGAACTCAGGGTCGGCCACGTCACCACGCTGCCGGCGCCACTACCCCTGGGCTGAACTCCTGCGTCGGGTGTTCGCCATCGACGTGCTGCAGTGCGCGCTGTGCGGGGGGCGAGAAGTCATCGCGCAGCTCACCGACCCGGTCGTGGTGCGGGCGATCCTGACGTCACGGGGGCTGCCCACGGCGATGCCGGTGCTTCACCCGGCGCGGGGGCCGCCGGAGTTGTTCGGCGATGGGATCGGTAGGGAGGGTCACAGTGAGCCGCGAGTCGGGATGGAGGTCTCGTATCCCGGGGCCTGCAGGGGGGAGGATGACGGGGTCAGGGGCCATGTGCTCGGTGGTCCCGGGTAGCATGGCGGGGCCTTCGGGGGGCTCGGGTGCCGAGCCGGGGGGCCTTGAAATACCTACGCGCAACCTGGCCGAGGAGGTGCTGCAGGTGGACGCCGGCGGCCCTGCCGGCATCGCCCGCGTGACGGCCCGCGCGCACCCGCTGCTGAAGCGCTCGAGCGCCTCAGTCGGGCGGCGCGTGCACGACCTGCTGCGACGCGAGCAGGGCGTTGGAGGCCGAGAGGCCGAACGGCCCGCTGGCGTCGGACATCCAGGCCTGCATGTAGATCTCGACGCCGTCGGGCAGGGTCTCGGGCAGCGCCGTCTCCACCGAGAGGCTGCCCTGCAGGCTGATGGGGAAGGGCCCGACGAGCTTGTCGGGTGACGGCACGAGCGTGCCGCCGGCGAAGGGCAGGTCGGCCCGGGTGAAGCCCAGCACCATCCAGACGGGGCTGCCGGGCACGGCGCCGGTGAGGTCGACCCGCAGCGGCAGCGCCCGGCGCAGGGAGCCCTCGCCCACCAGCGACGACGGCCCGAGCGAGCCGGCTAGCGTGCCACCCACGTCGGCGAACAGCAGGCGCCGGCCGGAGTGCACGCGCACCGTGCTGATGCTGCCCACGCCGCCCGGAGCGGTCTCGCCGGCGACGGTCACGAAGTCGGGCGTCGTGTCCCCGTTGACGTCGCCCAGGATCTCGAGGCCGCGGTCGATGCCGTCGTTCCAGGGGTCGGGGTCGTCGAGGGTGAACAGCAGCCCGGCGTCGGCGCCGGAGTAGGCGTAGAGGGTAGGCGTCTGGGGCGCCGACGGTCTGTCCACGACGAGGATGTCGGGCGTGCCGTCGCCGTCCAGGTCGCCGGGGCCGGCCACCACCGTGCCGAACTGCTCGTAGTGCTCGGGGCCGGTGATCTCCAGCAGGCGGTGGCCGTCGAGGCCCGAGTACACCAGGGCCGCCCCCAGCCACTGATTGTCGGGGTAGACGGCCTGGCGCGCGCCCACCAGCAGGTCGTTGCGGCCGTCGCCGTCGAGGTCGCCGAGCACGTCCACCGAGCAGGCCCAGGCCGGGTTGGCGCCCGCGACGTCGCTGGTCACGGTGAGGATCTCGAGCCCCGAGAGCCCCGAGTAGATGCGGACGTAGCCGTCGAAGCCCGGGGTGAACACGTTGTCCTGGGTCGCGCTCACCAGCACGTCGCCCACGCCGTCGCCGTCGAGGTCGCCCGGATCGAGCACCTGGGCGCCGAAGTCGTCGCCGTCGAGGTCGCCGCACCAGGTGTGGATCAGGGCGCCGTCGGCTCCCGAGCGCACCTCCACCCGTCCGTACTGGTGCGTCCCGAGGCCCGGTCCGCAGGCGTACATGCCCACCGCGAAGTCGCGCACGCCGTCGCCGTCCAGGTCGTGCAGCGCCGTCACCGAGCGCAGGGCCTCCCAGGGGCCCACCGCCAGGTCGAGGGTGTAGAGCAGCAGGCCCGTGGCACCGGAGACCACGTACACCGTGGGATTGGTGGCGGGGCTGGCCGCGATCGTGAAACGCGACAGCAGCACGAGGTCGCCCACGCCGTCGCCGTTCGCGTCGCCCAGGCCGGCGGTCATGAGGCCGATGTCGGGCTGGTTGGCGGGGCCGTGCACCTCGAGCAGCGTCGAGGCGTCGACGCCCGAGTGCACGCGGATCACGGGATGCGCGTCGGCCTGGGTCAGGCCCTCGAAGGTAGTGATGGCCAGGTCGCCGACGCCGTCGCCGTCCACGTCGCCCACGGCGTCCGGCGTCTGGGTGTTGTAGCCCTGCGGATTGCCGGACGTCTGGCTGATGGCCAGCAGCCACGTCTGCGTGGGAGCGGCGGGGGCCAGCAGCAGGGCGAGCAGCGGCGCGAGCGCCCACGGGGCGAGGCGGCGGCACGGCGTCGGGTCGAGGTGCGTCATGGGGGCGTCCTCCCTCGAGGTGTGGCGTGCGGGCCGCGGTGCGCGGAGCGGAAGGGCCGAGTCTACTGCGTCGGCCCCGATCGCGCCGGGCCTGATCGCTGCTGACGTACCACGGCGTGCTGGCGCCGGCAGCGACCTGGCGTGGGGCGATCGTGCCGGGGCCGTCGACATCACGGCGTCGCCGGGTGGGGTCGGCCACGCCACCACCCTGCCGGCGCCGCTTCCCCTGAGGTGAACTCCTGGGTCGGGTGTTCGCCATCGACGTGCTGCAGTGCGCGCTGTGCGGGGGGGCGAGAAGTCATCGCGCAGCTCACCGACCCGCTCAGCCAGCAGCTGCAGGGCATCGCGCTTGAACTCCGCCGTGTACGTCCTTCTCGATCCCATGGCACTCCTTCTGGGAGCAGCGTAGCTCCCGGTTCGGTGTCCACTGAATCGGGGGAGGGTCAATCCGTCGGCAGGCCCATCGGTGCGAGGTTCGCCCGGATGACGGTTGCCTGCGCGATGGCCGCGACGAACTGGCGCCGGCCGTCGCTGCCGGGGCAGCGCAAGCCGTCGAAGGAGAAAGCCCGCTTCAGCAGGCGACCGCGGGCCTCAGCCGCTAGACTCCCGCCCACAGGAGGACTCGCCATGGCCCCGACCGCCACCAGCACCGGCATCCGCTCGATCGGCTACGTCATCGTCTTCGTGCGCGACATGCAGCGCTCGACCAGGTTCTACCGCGACCTCGTCGGGCTCACGGTCAAGAACGAGTCGCCGCACTGGACCGAGTTCGACCTCGGCGGCACGACGCTGGCCCTGCACGGCGTCGAGGACTATCCGCCCGCGCCCCAGCCGGCAGCCGACCCCTCGGCGAAGAAGGGCGTCGCGCAGGAGATCGTCTTCCAGGCCGCGGACCCGCTGGCGGTGCGCGAGGCCCTCGAGCAGCGCGGCATCCGCATCGCCAAGCCCAAGATGGTGCACGAGGCCGGCCCGACGATGGTCGGCGTCTCGTGCCTCTTCGAGGACCCCGATGGCAACACGCTCAGCGTCTACGGGGTCATCCAGAAGAGCGCCTTCGAGAAGCAGAAGTAGCCGGCGGAGCCGCGCTGCGCGGCCGGCTGCACGTCGGCGAGACCTGCGTGCTCGCGGCGGCGGAGCTGCGCCGAGCGGCACGGCGTCTGGCGCGCATCCCGGCCGGGCGACTAACGTGGGCACCGTCCAACAAGCGCACCCACCCCGACCGCAGGAGGCCCCGATGTTCACCCAGGACGAACTCAAGCAGGCCATCGCCGAGGAGATCCGGCTCGCACGGCACCTCTCGAGCAAGCTCTCCGACGTGGACGAGAGCTATCGTCCCGCGCCGAACATGCGCTCGCTGCGCGACCTGCTCGGCTACCTGAGCGTGTGCGCGCTGGCGCCGGCCGACGCGCTGGTCAAGGACGACTGGGGCGTCATCCCGACCTGGCAGGCACGCGCCAGGACGGTCGGCAAGCAGGGCTTCGATGCGGCCATGGCGCGCCAGGGCGAGGAGGTGGCTGCGCTCATCGACGCCATCCCCGACAAGGACTACGCCAGCCGGCAGGTCGGCCTGCCGTGGGGCGAGCGCGTGCGCCTCGACAAGGGGCTCTACCTGTGCTCGGTGCGTTTCCTGGTGGCCTACCGCATGCAGCTCTTCCTGTATCTCAAGCAGGCGGGGCACGGCGAACTCGGCACCGCGAACGCTTGGCGCGGCATGGACGCGACGCCGCCGAAGGGCGGGAAGGGCGCGCAGGACGCAGCGGGGAGAACGACCTGAGCGCGGTACCGGCGTAACGGCTCGGCGAGCCCGCCTGCGTACGTGCGCCGAACGGCGCCAGCTGCGGCGAACAGTTCCGGCCGCGCGCCAACTCAGCCCGCGGCGCCGGTCTTCCCGCGCCCCGCGCCGTCCACCATGACCATCGTCACGGCCCCCTCGCAGTGGCCGCCCTGGGCGTCCCAGTAGGCGGCGGTCATCTTGAAGTACAGGAAGCCGCGGCGCTCGACCAGCGACTGGAAGGCGATGCGCCCCTCGAAGGCGCGCGACTGCATCGGCTTGTCGAACTTGCTGTGGAACTCGTGGATCAGCGCGTCGGGCAGCTGGCGCCGCAGGAACTCCTCGAAGCTCATGGCCTGCAGCGCGGGCACCAGCTTGTAGACCGCGCCCGCGGCCGTGCCCAGGTAGTACATCTGGTTGAAGCAGATGTTGAACTCCACCGAGTTGAAGTGCCCGGTGTCGTCGATGTAGCAGCTCTCGGGGATGCCGAGCGTGCAGTGCAGCGAGAGCACCGGGTCGCGCGTCTCGTCGGCGCGCGCGCGCCGCGGCGGCAGCTCGACGGTGGCCGAACGCACGTAGCGGCAGTGCGGCTTGTAGGGCTTCAGCACGGCCTCGAGCACGTACGGCTCGACGGCGAAGCTGCTCGCGCGCGGGGCCCCCGGGGTCGCGCCGCTCGGCGGCGACGTCGGACGGCCGGCGGGCGGGGGCGGTGGGGCGGTCATGCGCCGCGAGTCTAGCAGCATGCGCTCCCGCGCGAGGGACGGCATCATGCTGACCATGGTCGAGCGCATGTGTGGCACGCTGGGCGACATCCTGAGCCACCACGCCCGAGTGCGCGGCGCGGCACCGGCGCTGCTCGGCGGGGCGGCGGTCGGCGCGTCGAGCAGCGGGTCGGGCGCAGCGGCTGCCCTGCTCGGCGGAGCGGGTGCCGCCAGGCGCACGGGACCGGGACCAGGCCCGAGCCCTGACAGGCGCCCGGGCAGCGTGACCTTCGCCGAGCTCGACACCGCGGCCTGGTGCGTGGCCGATGCGCTCGCGCGGGCCGGCCTGCGGCCAGGCGCGCGCGTCGCCTATCTCGGCAAGGACGGCCGGCAGTCGTTCGAGCTGCTCTTCGGCAGCGCGCGCGCCGGCACGGTGCTCATGGGCATCAACTGGCGCCTCGCCCCGCCCGAGGTGCGCTACATCTTGGAGCACGGCGAGGCCGAGCTGCTCGTCGTCTCGGCCGAGCAGGCGGGCGTGGCGGTGCAGCTCTGCGCCGGACTGCCGCGACTGCGCGGGGTGGTCGTCGTCGGTGGGGAGGTCCCCACACTGTCCGCGTCCGCATCGGCATCCGCATCGGCATCCGCATCTGCATCCGCATCGGCACCCGCATCGGCACCCGCGTCCGTCGGCGGTCCCCCGGCGGACGCCGACTCGCAGGGCGCGCAGGCCGCGCACGGCGCGCGCGCCGCGCGCTCTCCCTCTTGGCGCACCTGGAGCGAGTTCGTGGCGGGCAGCTCGCCCCTCCCCGGGCCGCACGTGCCGCAGCCCGAGGACGTCGTCGTGCAGATGTACACCAGCGGCACGACGGGCCACCCCAAGGGCGTGATGCTCGCGCACCGGAGCTTCTTCGCCGTGGTGGCCGCGATGGCGGCGGTGGGCGACCCCTGGATCGGCTTCACGGCGCGCGACGTCACGCTGCACACGCTGCCGCTCTTCCACATCGGCGGCCTCTGGTGGGACATGACGGCGCTCGATGCCGGCTGCCCGATCGTGCTGCAGGAGGCCTTCGTGCCGCAGCAGACGCTGGCGCTGCTGCAGTCGGCGCGCGTGACCAAGGTGATGCTCGTGCCGGCCATGATCCAGATGCTGCTGGCCGAGCCGGCCTGCAGGACGGCCGACTTCGCCGCGCTCGACTGCATCGTGTATGGCGGCTCGCCCATCCCGGCGCCGCTGCTGGCCGCCGGGCAGCAGCGCTTCGGCTGCCGCTTCGCGCAGATCTACGGCCTGACCGAGACCGGCAACACCGCCGTCTGCCTGCGCCCCGACGACCACCTCGAGCCCGGCGCCGAGCGCCTCAAGGCCGCCGGCCGCCCCTACCCCGGCGTGCGCCTGAAGATCATCGACCAGGACGGCCGCAGCCTCGGCCCGCGCCAGGTGGGCGAGATCTGCCTGCACTCGCCGGCCAACATGCTCGGCTACTGGAAGAACCCGCAGGCCACGGCCGCGACGCTCGTGGACGGCTGGGTGCACACGGGCGACGCCGGCTTCACCGACGAGCAGGGCTACCTCTACGTGAGCGACCGCTTCAAGGACATGATCATCTACGCCGGCGAGAACATCTATCCGGCCGAGATCGAGAGCGTGCTCTGCGGCCACCCCGCCGTGGCCGAGGCCGCCGTCATCGGCGTGCCCGACGAACGTTGGGGCGAACAGGTCAAGGCGGTCGTCGTGCTGCGCGCCGGCGTCGTGGCGAGCGCGCGCGAGATCCTGGCCCACGCGCGCACGAGCCTGGCCGCCTTCAAGGTGCCAAAGACCGTGGACTTCGTGGACGCCCTGCCGCGCACGCCGAGCGGCAAGATCCAGAAGCACGTGCTGCGCAAGCCGTACTGGGATGGCCGCGAGCGCCAGGTGAACTGACTCCCGTGACGCGTCGCTTCGTCGGTCCCGGCTGGCTGATCTTCGCCGTGGCGTTCCTGGCGCGCCAGCTGAACGCCACCCTGCTCTCCCACAGCCCTGCGGCGCACGTGCTCACCGGCGACAGCCTCGTGTACCACGCCTGGGCGCAGCGCATCGCGGCCGGCGACTGGCTGGGCGACGAGGTCTTCTACCAGGCGCCGCTCTATCCCTACACGCTCGGCGTCGTCATGCGCCTGCTCGGGGATGGCGTGCCCGCGCTGCGCTTCGCCGGCGCGGTGCTCGGCGCACTCGGTTGCCTGCTCTTGGCGCTCGCGGCGCGGCGGCTGTTCGGGGGCGAGACGAACCGCGCGGGGCACGTCGCCTCGCTCTGCGCGGGCCTGGGCCTGGCGCTCTACCCGCCGGCCCTCTTCCACGACGGCCTGATCCAGAAGACGGTGCTCGACACGCTGCTCGTGTGCGCGATGCTCTGGGCTCTGGCCGGCGTGCTCGTGGCGCCGCGCGCGCGCCGGCTGCTCGGGCTCGGCGCCTCTGTCGGCCTGCTGGCGCTCAGCCGCGAGAACGCGTTGCTCTTCGTGCCGGTGCTGCTGGCGTGGCTGTTGCTCTGGCGCGCGCCGCCGCCCCCGCTGCCCGGGCGCTGGGCACGCCTGCTGCCCTTCGCCGCGGGCCTGGCCCTCGTGCTCGCGCCCGTGGCCCTGCGCAACCTCGTGGTGGGGGGCGAACTGCACCTCACCACGTCGCAATTCGGGCCCAACTTCTACATCGGCAATGCCGCCGGCGCCGACGGCTTCTACCACCCGCTGCGCACGGGGCGCGGCAACGCGCTCTTCGAACGCGACGACGCAGAAGCCATCGCCGAGGAGGCCGCCGGTCACGCCCTCTCCCCCGGCGAGGTCTCGGACTGGTGGCGCGACCGCGCGCTGGCCGACATCCGCGCGGCGCCCGCCGCCTGGGGTCGGCTGCTGCTGCGCAAAGCGGCCCTGGCGCTCAACCGCACCGAGATCCAGGACGGGGAGGACCTCGAGACCCTCGCCGCGTGGTCGTGGCCGCTGGCCGGCGCGGCCGTGCTCGATTTCGGCATGCTCGCGCCGCTCGGCGGTCTGGGTCTGGTGCTCGCCTGGCGTCGCCGGCGCGGCCTGCTGCCCGTGCTGCTGCTGGCCGTGACCTACTTCGCCAGCCTGATGCCGTTCTTCCTGATGGGTCGCTACCGGCATCCGCTCGTGCCGTTCCTGGTGCTCTTCGCGGCCGGGCTCGCGCTGGCCTTCGAGCCGGTGTCCGCCGCAGACGAGCGCGCCCCCGCCGGGGCGGCGCCCGCGCGGCGCGATGGCTGGCGCGCGGCGTGGCGCCCGGCGGTCGGGTTCGCCGTGGCCGGGCTGCTGTGGGTCGTGTGTCGCCAGCCGCTCGTGGACATCCCCGCGCAGCGCCTCACGACGCACGCCAACCTGGCGTTCGGCCTGCAGCAGCTCGGCGCGCTCGACGAGGCCGTGGACGAGTATCGCGCGGCCCTGCGTCTGGATGGCGACGACGTCGAGGTGCTCAACAACCTCGGCACGGCGCTGCTGGCCCAGCACGACGCGTCATCGGCGGTGAAGCAGTTCGCGCGCGCCGTCGAGCTGCGCCCCGACTACGCCGGCGCCTGGCTGAATCTCGGCGTGGCCTACGGCGCGCTCGCGGACGACGAGCGGGCCATCGGCGCCCTCAAGCGGGCCGTGTCGCTGGACGAGCGGCTGCCGCTCGCGCAGCTGCAACTCGGCCTGGCCTGGCAGCGTTCCGGCAAGCCCGTGCGCGCGGCAGCCAGCCTGCAACGCGCGGTCGAGCTGGACCCGGGGCTGGCCGAGGGCTGGCTCGCGCTGGGTCAGATGTTCGAGAGGTCGGGAGACCGCGACGCGGCGCGCGCTGCGTACCGGAAGCTGCTCGAACTCCGTCCCGCGCACGCGCAGGCCACAGAAGCCCTGGCAGCCCTGGGCTCCGAACCCTGAGCCTGCGAGTGCTGCCCCTGGGCAGGACAGCTGGACGCCAGTACCTTGACGACCCTTCGGTGCGCGGCTCGTCCGCGCATCCATCCGGCAACAGGGCAACCCCCGATCACCATGAGATCAATCAACATGATGTTCCACCGCGCTCTCGGACTGTCTTTCGCGACCGTCCTCCTCCTCCACCCGCAGGCCGACGCCCAACTGTCGGGCCTGACCGCCAACGGCCACCAGCAGAAGCGGCCGCTGGCGCCACCCGTCCAGCAGCCCGACGTGCTCGACTTCGAGGCGCCGGCCGCCGGCAGCCTGGTCTCCGCGCTCTACGGCGCGGGTGGCACCGGCCCGGTGTACGTGCGCGCCTTCAACCCCGGGCTCGGCGCCGCGAACAACGCGGCCCTGGTGCTGGACAGCCAGACCGCCGCGGGCGCGCCCGCCCTCGGCACGCCCAACCGCGACTTCGGCGGAGCGGGCATCGACCTCGAGGCCGGTGACGGGCTCGGCGGCGAGGCCGGCAGCCCGTTCGAGAACTCGGCCAGCCAGCGCCACGTGCTCGTGGTCGCGGCCGACCTGCTGGACGCCGACGGCGACGGCCTGCTCGACGCGCCCGCGGACGGCGACGTGCCCGGCAGCTTCCTCAGCTTCGACTTCTCCGAGACCGGCGGGGCGACGCTGCGCGAGCTGACGGTGCTCGACCTGGAGGCGCACGAACCGGTGGGCGAGGTGGCCTTCTACGCGCTCGACGGCGAACTGCTCGGCGCGCCGCTCACGCTGCCGCAGACCGGCTCCAACGGCCTGGCGGTGCTCGACCTCGGCGACGTGGCGGGCGTGTACACCATGGTCGTCTCGCTGCACGGCACGGCCGCGATCGACAACGTGGTCTTCGAGGCCACGGCCTGCGACGGCCACATCGGCAACAAGGTCTGGCTGGACCTCGACTGCGACGGCCTGCAGGACGAGGGAGAGCCGGGCATCCCCGGCGTGCACATCACGCTGCTCAACCGCTTCGGCCAGTTCGTCACGTCGACCGACACGGACGAGCACGGGCAGTACGGCTTCGACGGCCTGTGCGCCAGCCGCTACTCGGTCTGCGTCGACGAGAGCACGCTGCCGCGCGGCGTCACGCCGACGGCCTGCAACCAGGGCGGCGACGACGGCATCGACAGCGAGTGCAGCTGCCACACCACCCTGCTCGACCCGGGCGAGCAGGACCGCACGATCGACTTCGGCTACTGCCCGCCGCCCCCGGCCGGGGGCGAGGGCTGCACGCCGGGTTACTGGAAGCAGTCGCAGCACTTCGACAGCTGGCCGGCGCCTTACACGCCCGACACGCTGTTCTCCGCCGTGTTCGAGGACGCCTTCCCCGGCAAGACGCTGGTGCAGGTGGCGGGCCTGGGCGGCGGCGGCCTCAACGCGCTGGGGCGTCACACCGTGGCCGCGCTGCTCAACGGCGCCTCGGGCGACGTGGACTACGACTTCACGGATGGCGACGTCATCGCGGCCTTCAACGGGGTCTTCCCGTCCGCGGACAGTGACGACTACGAAGACCTGAAGGACGTCTTCGCGGGCCTCAACGAGCAGGGTTGCCCGCTGAACTGAGCGGGGGCCGGGCGCGCGGCACGTTATCCTCCGCCGCTGGCCGTCGGTCGACCGCGGGGTCGGCCGGCGGCGCGGCGGAGGACCGGCGCTGCACCCCACCACGAATCCGAGCGACCCCTGGCTGCCCGGCCCAGCGCCGTCGGCGGCGGCCCGTGTCCAGCTCTTCTGCTGCGCGCACGCGGGCGGCGGGGCGAGCACCTTCAAGGAGTGGGGCGCGCTCCTGCCGCCGGCCGTGGCGGTGCGGCCGCTGCAGTACCCGGGGCGCGAGTCGCGCTTCCGCGAGCCGGCGCTGCAGTCGATCGATGCGCTGGCCGAAGGCGCACTCGCCGCGCTGCGCCCGCACTGCCAGCGCGCGGACGGGAGCGGCCTGCCGTTCGCCTTCTACGGGCACAGCCTCGGCGCGCTGCTGGCGTACGCGATCGCGCAGCGCCAGGCGGCCGAGGGCGGGCCGCTGCCGCAGGCGCTGTTCGTCTCCGGCGCGCGCGCGCCGCACAGCGCGCTCCCCGGCCGGCCGCTCTACGCGCTGCCCGAGCCGGCCCTGCTGGAGCGCCTGGCCGAGATGGGCGGCACGCCGCCGCGCGTGTTGCGCGAACCGGCGCTGATGCAGCTCTTCCTGCCGCTGCTGCGCGCCGACTTCACCGCGGCCGACACCTACCAGCGCCCGGCGAGCGATCCAGCCCTGCCCTGCCCGATCATCGCCTTCGAAGGCGCCGACGACGACCAGGTGGAGGGCGCCAAGATCGCCGCCTGGCGGGAGCGGACGAGCGCCCGCTTCGAACACCTGCGCCTGCCGGGCGGACACTTCTTCATCCACAGCGCGCGCGATGCGCTGCTCGATGCGCTGGGGCAGCGCCTGTTGCCGCGCGCCTGAGCGGAGCGAACGAGAGCGTCGATGGCATGCCGGTGCGCCGCACCCGACGGTGCCCTCGCTCAGCTCCCCGGCGGGTGCAGCAGCAGGTCGTCGCTCAGGCCGCCGACGCGCGACTCGATGTCGAAGGGCGTGGGCGGGAACTCGCCGAGGTAGAGCGACGGCCAGAACTCGAAGGATTCGAGGCCGGGCTCGGGCGGCACCGAGGTCTCGCTCGTGAGTTCGACGAGCTGCTCGCCCACGATGTAATAGAGGAGGCGGTACTCCCAGGGCCCGACGTTCGCCGGGCCGTAGCCGGCCTCGACGCTGTGCGTCCGGAAGGACATGCCCGGCAGGGCGGCGAGCGGCTCGAGCACGCCGGTGAAGAGCGTCGTGGGCGGATCGGGGTCGTCGAGCGGCACGGCGACCTGCTGGAACCAGGCCGGCGGTTGCAGGCGGTCGGCCAGCACGGCGTACACCATGCCGGGCGGCCCGACGACCGTGAAGGTGCTCGTCGCCCCCTCGGCCATGAGCAGGGGCGCCTCCACGAACACCGGCGCGCGTGCCGGCACGAAGGCGTGCGTCGCCAGGGCATGGCCCACCTCCTCGCCGGGATCGGGGTGGCGCAGGAAGAGCCCGAGTTCCTCCGGCGGCAGCGCGCTGCCCTCGAAGAGGTGCTGCAGCAGCTCGACCTCGCCGGGAAGGGTGGACGTGCTCGCGTGTCCGAGCCGGTACGAGATCTCGAAGCGGTAGGGCACGCCGGCGGCATGCAGCGCGTCGACGTAGCGCAGCATGTGCGCGAACGACTTGGAGTGGTCGTGCGTGGCGGTCTTGAAGACGACCGTGCTGCCACGCGCGGCGAGCTGCTGCGCGCAGGGTGCCGCACCGGCGGCCAGCGTGGCGTCGAAGTCGGCCGTGCTCGCCGGCCCGAGCAGCGCCTCGGCCGCCAGCGCGCCGGCGTCCTGGCGCGGGTCGTCCGGGTTCGTCCACCCCGGCAGATAGGCCGTCGAGTAGCCGGTGGCCTCCGCGAGCCCCCACTGCAGGCGCGCGTAGGTCGAGTTGCCGTAGAGGCCGAGCGATTCGACCGGAAAGGTGTTGGGCGAGCCCGCCAGGATGAAGCGCGCCGAGAGGCCCGGGTCGAGCAGCGGGTTCGACCAGAGCGCGAGGCCGGCCGTCGCGCCGCGGGATGCGCCGGTGCAGACGAGGCGCCGGGTGTCGAGCGAGAAGGCCGGCACGGCCTCGGCGAAGAGCGCGTTCAGGTTGTGGATGGCCGAGGCCTGCAGCGCCACGCAGGCGCGCGCGCCGCCGCCGTTGGAGAAGATTCCCACCACGCGCCGTGTCGGATCTCCCGCCAGGAGCTGCCCCAGGATGCCCACGAACAGCCCGCCCGGTCCGTCCGGGTTGAGCACGGCGTAGTTCGTGTCGTAGCCGCTGTTGAAGAGCACCGGGTAGCCCGGCCCGGGCGGATGGCGCTGCCAGCCCGGGGGCAGCAGGAAGCTGGCCAGGCTGTTCTCGGCGCCCTCGCTCTCGGGCCGATCGAGGCGCACCACGTGGTCGTGCACGAGCTGGAAGAGCGGGAAGTGCTGCTCCACGAGGCCGGTGCGCACCTGCGTCGCCAGGGGCACGCTGTCGCTCGTCACGTTGCGGTGCGCCACCGGGATGCCGGTCTGCCGGCGAGCCTGGTCCGAGAAATGGATCGCCGCCAGGGCCGTCACCGAGTGGGTGGACCAGTCCTCGGCGATGTAGCGCTCGTGGGCCGGCACGCGCGCCTCGAGCTGGCTGTCGTCCCGGTCGGCGAACAGCGCCAGGCGCGTGGTGTTCCAGAAATAGGTGTCGCCCGGCTCGCCATGGAAGCCCAGGCCGGGGGGCGCAGGCAGCTCGACGAGCTGACCGCCCACGAGGTCGTAGCCCACGACGCCGTCCGTCCACCCGAGGCGCCAGCCGCCGCGGCCGTCGTGCCGCGTGCGGTCCCAGTGCGTCACGATGCCGTCGCCCGGTGCGCCTGGCGCCGTGCTGAATCGGTTGCGCAGCGCGTCGTCCACCACGACGACGTGCACCTGCTGGCCGACGACGGTGTGCAGCACCTGGCCGAGCGCAGGGAACGGCCCGGTCGGGTCGCCGAGCGTCACGCTCTGCGGGGTGTAGCGCGTCATGCTGCCGGTCAGCGGGTCGTACTCCACGACGCGCACCGTGTGCAGCAGCGGCATGGCCGGCGGCAGCAGGGCCACGAGGATGGAGGCCGCCACGCTCAGGCTGACCACCTCGCCCCGGCGCGCCGCCACGAACTCGCTCAGCGGGACGTGGTCTCCGGGCACGAAGCAGGCCGAGGGATCGCTGGCAGGCGCCGCGGCCTCGGGCGCCGCGGGCTGCTGCCAGGGCGTCGGAGCTGCGGGATGCGCGGCGACCGGCAGGGCCAGCAGCGCCAGGACGACGAGGCCCACGCGTCCGGTGCGTTCGGTGCGTCCGGTGCGCCGGACGGAAGGCAGGCCGGGCGCACGGCGGGTCGGCCGCACGGATCCCAAGCCGGAATGGGCGTGCAAGGCACCATCGAGCAGCACCTTCGCACCGGGCAAAGTGCGAGTGGCCATCTGACCCCCCGGGTCGTGTCGGCGGGCACGCGCGCGCCGGAGCGCAGGGGCTCCTCGGCGCTCTCCGTCACTTCTTGCGCGTGTACTGCGCGCGCATGAACTCGTTCCAGGTGCCGTCCTCGCCCTGCAGCGCCGAGGTGAGCACCTTGTGGTCGGCGTCCACGATCTCGATCGCGTCGCGATACATGGCCATCTTCGACGGATCCTCGAAGCTCGGGCCCTCGGCGAGCAGCGAGAGCACCTTGCGCGACGCGTCGAGGCTGCCGGTGTAGTTCCAGAAGAAGGGCTGCATGGTGTCGACCCAGCTGCCGACGAAGGCCTTGGCTGCGGGGTCGTAGCCGAGCGTCACGACGGAGGTCATCTCCTCGCCGCCGAAGGTGGCGGTCGATTCGGCGATGGTCCACAGGCCGCCGAGCGAACGCACCTTCTCGGTCGAGCGGATCTGCATCGGCGGCTCACCGGGCACCATGCTGGCCTCCGTGACCACGTCCCACTCGCCGACGAGTTGCTGCAGCCACTCGTGCTCGGCGGTCGGCTCGGCGGCGGACATCTCTCCCATGGCCGGCATGTCGGGCGCGTCCTGCAGGGCGAAGGCGACGGTGGCGCACAGGAGCGCGGTGAGGCAGGTGAGGTAGAGCAGCGGCTTCATGGTCTGGTCTCCAGGAACGGAATGGAGACGGCAGCGTACTCGCGGGGCGCGTGGGCGCGGAAGCGGCGGGGGGCTGCGGGGCCGTCGCCGGCCTCAGGCCGGCGGCCCCTCCGTGAGCCGTCGCAGGTGCTCGACGTGCTCGAGCAGCGCCTTGCGGCCCTTGGCGGCGAGCCGGCAGCTCGTCTTCGGCTTGCGGCCGACGAACTCCTTCCTGACCAGGATGTAGCCGGCCTCCTCGAGCTTCTGCAGGTGGATGGAGAGGTTGCCCTGCGTCAGGCCGAGCAGCTGCTTGAGGTCGGAGAAGCTGGCTTCGTGGCGTGCGAGCAGAGCGGCGATCACGCCCAGGCGCGCCTCCGACAACAGCAGGGGGTCAAAGCGCGCCGGGGTCGCCGTCACTCGGCTCCTCTCGCTGCGCGGCCAGCCGACGGATGCGGCGTTCGGCGGCCTGTCCGGGCAGCATCAGCCCGAACCCCATGAACGGCCCCAGGATGTAGCCCGCCTGCTCGCGGAACACCATGGCCACGAGCGTGCCGGCGAAGATGGCCATGCCGGCCAGGCGGAAATCGCGCTCGTACACCACGCCGACCATGTAGGCCAGCACGGAGTAAGCCAGCCCCCACACGATGGGCACATCCTCGCCGCGCAGCACGCCGGTGGCCGGCGCCAGGGCCGACAGCAGGATGCCGGCGACGATCGACGCGAGCGTGATCTGCCGCACCTGGTGCGACACGAACGATTCCTGCGCCGGCAGGCGTTCGCTGCGGGACAGGCGCCACTCGCGCACTCCGCTGAGCAGGCAGCCGCTGAGCATCGCCAGGCCGCCGAGCGCCGCGAGCAGGTCGAGCCGACCCGTGGACTGGAACCAGTTGCCGAGCGGGAACCAGACGAGCACGATGGCCCCCCAGTGCACGAAGTGGAAGGCGTGCGGGTCGATGCGCCGCTGCGAACGCGCGACGACCTCGCGGATGAAGGCCAGGTCGCGCTCGGCCGCGGAACGCGCCGCCGCCGGAGGGTCTGCCGCCGGGAGTCCGGCACCCGCTCCGCTGGTCGAGGGCGTCATGGCAGCGACGCCAGCGCGGCGAGCAGTTCGGCGTCGTCCGGGTAGAGCCGCAGGCCGTCCTGCAGCGTGGCCCGCGCCGCCGCCGCCTGTCCCTGCTGTTGCTGCACGCGCGCGATGAGCGCATAGGTGCGCGCGAAGGCCGGTTGCGGCGGCAGCGCCCCCTGGAGGGCGCGCGCCTCTCCCAGCCACGACAGGGCTTCAGCCGCCTTGTTCATGAACGGCGGATAGTAGCTGTAGTTCTCGCCCAGGGCGAAGCGCGACTCCCAGTGGCCCTGGTCGGTCGCGGCGATGCTCTTCCACTGTTGCTCGGCACGTTCGCTCCAGAGTCCGCGCTCGGGGCCGCCCGGCACCGTGAGCAGCTTGGCGACGTAGGCGTCGGCGAGTTGCATGCGCGCGGCCACGTCGCCGGGGTCGGCCTCGACCTGCGCCTCCAGGTCGGCGATGAGTTCACCCAGCACCGGCGTCGTGCGGCACAGCTCCCAGAAGCGTTCCTGCTGTTCACGGCTGCCGCCGTCGTCGAGCACGCCCGCGGCCAGCAGCGCGAGGAACTCCGCTTGCGGCGATTGCCGTCCGGCCGCCGCGGCTTCCTGCGCCGTACCGGTGCCGGGGCCGTCGGCGGCCGCCGGCTCCGCGACCCCAGGCGCGCCGCCGGCCGTCGTCCGGGCCTCGATCGGCTGTTCGGTGCGCAGGCGCGCGTCGAGCGTGTCGAGCAGCAACAGCATGCGCGACCGGTCCCTGGTCAGCTCGGCCTGCTGGGCGCTGGCGACGGACACCGCCTGCTCCAGGCGCGCCACGTCGGCCGACAGGCGCGCGACCTCCGTCGAGGTGCTGCTGCGCTCGTCGGCCGAGGCCGCCAGGGTCCAGGCCGAGAGGCCGCCGAGCAGGGAGATGGACAGTGCGAGCAGCACGATGAGGGGACGATGCATGGGGGAGGCTCCTCGATCCGCGGGCGGACCGCCCTCGGGTCATGTGGTTTGTTTTGCAGACTAGTCTGTAACAGACCAGGTGCGAGCCGTCAACCGGGTGCCGCAGGGGGAAGACTTCAGCCGCGTTCGCTCGCCAGCAGCCAGGCCACGAGGTCGGCGATCTCCTCCGGCTCGAGCACGTCCAAGAGCCCCTCGGGCATGGCCGACACGCTCGAGGGCCGGATGCCGACGATGAGCCCGCGGTCGACCGTGCGCAGCTCGCTCGGGCGGAAGAGGTCGAGGCTCAGGTCCACGCTGTCGCCCGAGAGGTTCACGATGTGGCCGGTGAGGCTCTCGCCGTCGAGCGTGTCGATGCGCGACAGCTGGTACTGGTCGCTCACGGTGGCGCTCGGGTCGAGGATGGCCGCGAGCAGGTCGGGCAGGGCGAAGCGCCGGCCGGCAGCCGTCAGGTCGGGGCCGACCGAGCCGCCCTCGCCGCCCACGCGGTGGCAGGCGAAGCAGCCCACCGCGCCGAACAGCTGCCGCGCGCGCGCCGGGTCGCGCGCGGCGGGGTCGGCGAGCAGCGCGTCGAGCCGCGGCAGCAAGGCGTCCGCCGTCCACTGCTGCACGAGCTGCCGGCCGGCGAGCGCGCCCTGCAGCGCGACGAGCGGCGAGGCGGCGGGCGTCTCGTCCCCAAACTCGGCCAGCAGCGCCGCGCGCTCGGTCTCGGACACCAGGGCCAGCGCGTCGGTGCGCACGGCGCGCACGAAGCCCGCGAAGCTGTTGCCGCCCCGATAGCCGCTGGCGCGCACGAACCAGGCGAAGTAGTCCCGGCGCAGGCCTGGGGTCCAGCCCGCGCGCAGCACGCGCAGGCAGCGGGCGATGTCGAGCTGCTCCTCCTGCGTGGGCGCGCTGCCGAGACGGGGCACCGCGCGCGCGGCCAGGCTCTCGTCCTGCAGGAAGGCGAGCAGCGTGCACAGCATGCCGTCGAGGCGCGGTTCGCCGGAAGGGTAGCGCGGCGACCAGCGGTCGACGAGTGCCTGCCGCTCGGTCTCGTCCGGCGCGCCGAGCCGCGTGAACACCAGGTTTAGCGCGCGCAGCAGCTCGAGCCGCCGGGGCGGCTCGAGCGTGTCCCAGGGCAGGGCCTCGAGGGCGGCGAGCAGGCGCGCACGGAGCGCGGCGTCCGGCGCGTCGCGGCCGCTCGCCCGCGCCAGCGCCACGAGCGCCGTGAGGGCCGTCTGCGGGTCGCGCTCGGCCAGGGCGCGCTCGCTCCAGTGCGCGACCGGCTGCAGCTCGAGCGCGATGCGCGCCGCGTGGCGGATGAAGCGGTCGTCGTCGCCGAGCGGGGGCCAGAGCACGTCGAGATCGGCCTGCTCCGGGTGGGCGTGGAACCACTCGAGCGTCCGGCGCGTCGTGAGCGCGGCGTCGGCGGGGAGTTGCCCCGGCTCGCTGCCGCCACTCGCTTCCGGCGTGTCGAGCGCCACGCTCGTCGGCGTGCCCGACGCAGCGCCCGCTTCCACCGCGCCGCGCGCATCGCCTTCGCCGCCCACCCAACGCACGCGATACAGGCCGCCCTGCACGTCGCGCCCGCCGGTCACGAGGTAGAGCGCGCCGTCCTGCGGGCGCACGGCGAAGTCGGTCACCGGGAGCGGCGTGCCCGACAGGAACAGCTCGGCCTCGCCGCGGTAGCCGGCGCCCTCGGGCTGCAGGTGCACCGCGTGGATGCGCCCGTAGCTCCAGTCGCCGAGGAAGAGCGCGCTCCGCCAGCGCTCGGGGAAGGCCGCGTCCGTGCCGAAGCACATGCCCACCGGCGAGCCCGGTCCGAGCTCGAGCACCGGCGGCAGCGTGTCCGCGAACCAGGGCGGGAACTTGCCCGAGCCGTTGCGCCAGCCGTAGTCGCTGCCGCTCGCCACCAGGCACAGGCGCGTCGGCCGGTACCAGGGCGTGTTGAGGTCCCACTCCATGTCGGAGTCGAAGGTGAACAGCTCGCCCCGCGCATCCAGCGCGAGGTCGTAGGCGTTGCGGTAGCCGATCGAGAGCAGCTCCCAGCGCTGGCCGTCGAGGCTGACGCGGTAGACGCAGCCGCCGGGCGCGAGCACGTCGGTCATGAAGCCGCCGGAGTCGGGCAGGCGCGGCAGCAGCTGGTCTTCGCCCCAGTGGCGCGGGACGCGCGAGGCGGCCAGTTCGGTGAGCGTGGTGGCGTTGCCGCCGACGACGTAGAGCGCCTGGCCGTCGGGCGTCGGCAGCACGGCGTGCCAGCCGTGCTCGCCGCCCCCGTGCAGCTCGCGCAGGCGCTCGAGGTCGTCGAGCCGGTCGTCGCCGTCACTGTCGCGCAGGCGGTAGAGGCCGCCGGACTCGTCGCCATGGCTGCCGACGACCGCGTAGAGGCTGTCGTCCGCCCAAGCCAGGCCCTGGGCGCCGGAGAGCGGCACGTCGAGGCGCTCGATGCGCGGGGTCTCGCTCGCGTCGGTCGCGGCGTCGGCCGCCGGCGCCGCGGCCGCCGGCGCCGCGCCGGCCGGCGCCGCGGCTGCCGCGCCGGCCGCGATGGCCGCGCCGGCCGATCCAGCCGCGGTTGACGATTCGGCCGAGCCGGCCGCGGCTCCTGCCGGCAGGGTGATGCGGTACAGGCCGGCGTCGCGCTGGTCGGAGACGATGAGGCGCCCCGCGGGGTCCACGCACAGGCTGACCCAGCTGCCCTGCCCGGCGGTGGGCGTCAGCAGCAGGTCGACGGCGAAGCCCGGCGCGACGCGCAGGTTCTCCACCGGGGTGGCGCCCGGCGTGCGCCGCCGGGGCGTCGCCGCGAGCAGCTGCGGCGAGACGAGCGTCCAGGGCAGGTCGCCCAGCTGCGCGACCTCGACGGCGGGGCGCCAGACCAGGACGTCGCGCGCCTCGTCCTCGCCCATGGCGGGCTCTTGATCGGCGGCTGCGCCCGTTGCCGGCCCGGTGTCGCCGCCCGCGGACGACCCGCCGCCGTCGTCCGCGACGTGCCAGCGCGCATCGCTCACGAGGCTGAAGGCTTCGCTGCCGGCCCGTTCGATCTGCAGCTGCAACAGCAGTCCGGCGGGGCCCTCGCGATTGGCTGCGTAGACCTCGAGCACGTGCCGGCGCGGCGTGGGGTGGGCGAAGGACGCCGTGAGCTCGGCGGCCACCGGCACCTCCCAGCTGTCGCTGTCGAGGCACGGCTCGCCGTCGAGCAGCACGCGCAGCGTGTTGTCGCAGGTGGCGATGAGGGTGGCGCGGCGGGCCGGCCCCGTGAACACGAACTCGCGCCGGAAGACGAGCCGCTCGCCGTCCCGGGCCTCCGCGCCGGACCAGATCCAGCGCGGGATGTCCTCGTCCGGGGAGCGGGCGCTGTCGCGCGCGCCGGCCGACGCGCTGCTGCGGGCCGTCGCCGCGTCGGTGCGTTCCGCCGACCCGCAGGCCACGAGCAGCAGGGTGAGGTGCACGATGGCGGCGGTCAGCAGCCATGCGGCGGCGGGGTGAGGCTTCATGCGGCCTGCGTCCGGAGGGATGCGGAAACCCGTGCGGGCTGCCGCCCCGGGGCAGCACGCTGCGCGGGGCGATGTTACCTTCGCCGCGCGCGCAGCAAACCCCGCGCTCCCGCAGACCGTGAGAGGTGTGACCCCATGCAGCGCCGTCACTTCATGAAGCTCGCCGCGGGTTCGGCCTGGCTCGCCGCGCCGGCCGTCGCCCTGGCCGCCGTGCCCTCGGCCGTCGCGGCGCCGGTCGTGCTCCCGGCCGGCGCCGGTCTCGCCGCGGAGGCCGCCGCCCTCGGACGCGCACGTCGCGGCGAACGCTTCCGCCTCGCGTACGCGCCGCACTTCGGCATGTTCCAGCAGAGCGCGGGGCCGGACCCGGTGGACCAGATCAAGTTCATGGCCGACGAGGGCTTCTCGGCGCTCGAGGACAACGGCATGGCCGGCCGGCCGGTCGCCGAGCAGGAGCGCATCGGCGCCGCGCTCGCCGAGCACGGCCTGCGCATGGGCGTGTTCGTGGCCAACTTCGGCACGGCCTTCGGCAAGCGCAGCTTCACGACCGGAGACCCGGCGCACCTCGAGAGCTTCCTGGCCGACCTGGAGGTGGCCGTCGAGGTGGCGAAACGCGTCAACGCCACCTGGATGACGGTCGTGCTGGGCGACCTCGAGCCGCGCCTCGAGCTGGAGTACCAGACCGCGCACGCGGTCGAGATGCTGAAGCGCGGCGCCGCGCTGTTCGAGCCCCACGGGCTGGTCATGGTGATCGAGGCGCTCAACCCCTGGCGCGACCACCCGGGCATGTTCCTGACGCGCATCCCGCAGGCCTACGCGATCTGCAAGGCGGTCGGCAGCCCGGCGGTGAAGGTGCTCGACGACCTCTATCACCAGCAGATCACCGAGGGCAACCTCATCCCCAACCTCGACCTGGCCTGGGACGAGATCGCCTACGTGCAGATCGGCGACAACCCCGGCCGCAACGAGCCGACCACGGGCGAGATCAACTACCGCAACGTCTTCGGCCACCTGCACCGCAAGGGCTACACCGGCATCCTCGGCATGGAGCACGGCAACAGCCGGCCCGGCGTCGAGGGCGAGCGCGCCGTGATCGACGCCTACCGCTGGTGCGACGCCTTCGAGGCGTGAGCGGCGCGCGGCGGCGCGGCCCGGCCGTGGCCGTGGTGGGGGCCGGCGCCTTCGGCGGCTGGACGGCGCTGCACCTGTTGCGCAGCGGCTGCCGCGTGACGCTCGTCGATGCCTGGGGGCCGGGCCACAGCCGCAGCAGCAGCGGCGGCGAGACGCGCGTGCTGCGCCACACCTACGCCGAGCGCGCCCACGTGGAGCTCGTCGTGCGTGCGCTGCAGCTCTGGCGGCAGCACGAGGCGCTCTGGAACACCCGCTTCTTCCGGCGCACCGGCCTGCTCTGGCTGGTGCAGGACGACGAGGCCTACGAGCGGCTCGCCCTCGACGCGGTGCGGGCGGCGGGTGTCGAGCTGCACGAACTGCCTCCGGACGAGGTCGCGCGGCGCTGGCCGCAGGTCGCCCTCGACGGCGTGCGCTGGGCCCTGTTCGAGCCCGAGGCCGGGCCGCTGCTGGCGCGTGCGTCGTGCGAGCGCGTCGGCCGGGCGGTGGCCGACGAGGGCGGCGAGCTGCTCACGGCGCAGGTGCAGCCCGGCGCCGTCGCGGACGGGCGCATGGGGCCGCTCTTGTTGCAGACGCCGGGTCGGGCGGCGTCGCCGGCAGCCAGCCTCGTGGCCGACCGCTACGTCTTCGCCTGCGGGCCCTGGCTCGGCCGGCTGTTCCCCGGCGTCGTGCCGATCGAGTCCACGCGGCAGGAGGTCTTCTTCTTCGGGACGCCGCCGGGCGACGTGACCCACGCGGGCCTGCCGGTCTGGGCCGACCACGGGGAGCGCTTCTGGTACGGCATCCCGGGCGGCGAGCGGCGCGGCTTCAAGCTGGCCGACGATACGCGCGGCCCGCCCTTCGACCCGACCGACGGTGAGCGGCTCGTCTCGACCGACGGCCTCGCCCGCGCCCGGGAGTACCTCGCGCGACGCTTCCCCGGCCTGGCCGGAGCGCCGCTGCTCGAGAGTCGCGTCTGCCAGTACGAGCAGTCGCCCGACGGGCAGTACCTCGTCGGCCGCCACCCGCAGGCCGAGAACGTCTGGCTCGTGGGCGGTGGCTCCGGCCACGGTTTCAAGGCGGGTCCGGCGCTGGGCGAACTCGTGGCCGGCGCGCTGCTCGACGAGCGCGCGGTGCCGGCGCCCTTCGCATGGGAGCGTCTCGCGCGCCGGACGGGGGACACGCGCGGCCCGAGCGGCTGAGTGCCGGCGCCGCGAGCATCCGCCGCGGCCACCCGCTATCCTCGCGCCCGTCGCCCCGGCCGCTCGCCGCGGGCGGTTCGCGTGTGCCCAGGCCAAGGGAGGTGCCGCCATGCGTCGCTCGCTGTCGTTGGTCCTCGCGTTGTCGTCGGGTGCGGCCCTGGCCGCCTGTGGCGACGATCTGCCGCGGCCCGCGTTGCCGCACTGGCCGAACGAGGCGGCCATCGAGACCTGGATGGTGCAGCAGGTGCGGCAGCTCGCCGCGCTGGGCGACGATCGCGAGCTGTTCGTGGCGGGGCGCGACCTCATGTTGCGCTTCGGCGTCGTGCTGCGCGGCGAGGTGGGCGGCAGCACGCTCGTCGAGGAGGGCCTGCGCATCGGCCGGCCGACGTCCGTGCTCCCGAACTGGGTGTTCCTGCGCGCGGGCGAGCCGGCGGAGTGGTTGCCCGACGCCACCTTCGTGCGCTTGATCCGCGCCGACGGCCTGTTCGTGCCGGGGCCGGGCGAGCTGCCCGAGGACGCCCTGCTGTTCATCGGCTTCGGGCAGCAGCGCGCCGCCGTGCTCGACCTGGCACGCGAGACGGTGCTCTTCCTGCCCGCGGACCGCGGGTTGCCGCGGCACGAGTTCGCGCCGCTGGACGAGCGCTGGTGCCGGCAGGCCGTGGAGCACATCGTCGACCTGCGCGGCAACGACTTCGGCCGCGCCTGCGGCGAGCTGCTCGTGCGCTTCGGCGCGCCGGTCAAGTACTTCGGCCTCCAGGAGCGGCTGCACGACTACGCGGTGCGCCCGCCCGCGCGCGGCCAGCGCACCTGGGTGTTCGACGGCGGCGGTCCGGCGCGCGACGACGTCAGCGGTCAGGCCATGCGCCCGGCGAAGCCCAGCGTGATCGTGCCCGACATGCGCTTCCTGCGCGTCATCGACGCCCAGGGCGTGCGCGAGGTCGACGGCACGCCCTGCGGGACCGACAGCCACCTCGTCATCGGGCTCGGCGCAGGGCGCTGCGTGCTCGTCTCGCTGGCCGCGGCCACGGTGAGCTTCGTGCCGCCGCTGCGCGAGGAGTGAGGGCCGGGGCTCAGGCTTCGCGCAGCCACACGGCGCGCGCGTAGAGCAGCTCGAAGCCCTGGCGCTGCACGTTCTGCATCGACTGGCTGCCGGGCCGCGTCGTCACCACGGCCAGGTCGCAGCCGGCGGTCGCGGCATCGCCGAGGCGCCGCGCGAGCAGCGCCGCCTGGATGCCGCGCCGGCGGAACTCCGGCAGCGTGGACGCGCCGCACAGCTGGCACACGCCGTCGGTGAAGCGCACGCTCGCGCCGCCCGCCGCGCGGCCCTCCCAGCGCACGAGATAGTTGCGCATCTGTCCGATGCTGGCGAAATCGACCAGCACGGGCTCCAGCGCGGCGCGTTCGAACTGCTGGTGGCTCGGCACGCCGCGCGTCTCGGCCGCCAGCATGCCGGTGATGAAGGTGTCCACCCACAGGTCGAAGCGTGCGGCGTCCACCAGCTCGATGCTCATGCCGGCGGGCAGCGGGGCGGGGCGCTCGCTGCCTGGCGGTCCGAGCCTGCGCCCGAGCACGTTCTCGAAGCCCTTGAGCAGGTAGCCGCGGCGGCCGAGGGCCTCGCCGACCGCGGGGTCGGCCAGCGTCGACACCTCCACGCTCAGCTCGAGGCCGCGCGCCGCGCCGAGGCGTTCGAGTTCGGCCAGCTCCTCGAGGCCGGCCGCATCCAGCGGCGCCTCGAAGCCGAGGCCGAGCAGCTTGTTGAGCGGCGAGCCCGGCAGGCCGAGGACGGCCTGCCCCGAGCGCAGCGGACGCACGAGCACCTCGCACTCGGGATGGCGCTGCGCCACGACGGCCGCTCCCGCGGCCACCAGCCGGCACTCGGCGCGCTCGATGCGCGCCGCGAGCACGATGTCGGCGAAGAGGTGCGCGGCTGCGGCCGGCGTGGAGGCGCTCAAGCTGCGGCTCCCTCCTGTGGGCCGGCGGGCCTGGGACGGCGGCTGCGGCTCACGGCCGGCGCGAACCGTCGTCGTGCGGCGCGTCGCCCGACGGACGGGCAGCCCGGCCGCTCGCCGCGTGGTCCGCCTGACCGGCGGGCCGGCTGCAGGCCTCGAGCCACGCGCGAGCGCGGCGGGCCCACGGCGGGGGAGCAGCGTCCAACATGCGCGCGGATTCTAGCGCGTATAGAATCCCCGCGCCTCGCGCGCTGCGCTGCGAGGCTGCTCGCGCGGCGCTGCCCCGTCGCCCTCCTCCGTCCGAGACCGACGATGACGACCCCGGCCCTGGCCGCTGCCGCCCTGTGCGGCAGCCTGCTCCTCCCGCTGCGCGCCCCGGCTACCCAGCTCGCCGCGACGGCGAGCGAGGCGACGCCGACTGCTGCAGCGCCTGCCGCGACGCCCACTGCTGCGAAACCCACCGCCGCGACGGCGAGCGTCGCCTCCCCGGCCACGGCATCCCAGGACGCCGACGTCGCGGCTGCCGCGCGCCGCGAACGCCTGCGCGCGCTGCTGGCGGCGCTGCACGTGCGCGAGACCTTCGAACGCACGCAGGAGCTGGGCTTCCGCAGCAGCCTGGACGCCCTGCCGATGATCGAGGAGAAGCAGAAGCAGGAGCTGCTCGCGCGCTGGACGGAGATCGTGGCCGAGCAGCTCCCCTGGGAGCGCGTCGAGGCCGACCAGATCGCGCTCTACGACGCAGTCTTCGACGAGGCCGCCGTCGAAGCCGTGCTGGGCCTCACGGCCGACGCGCGCTACGCGCTGCTGGCCGAGAAGCAGCTCGAGCTGCTGGGCCCGTCGACGGTGCTCGGCAACACCTACGCTCAGGAGCTGCTGCCCTTCGTGGTGACGGCCTTCCAGCAGGTGCTCGAGGACGCCGAGGAGCCGCAGAACCCGCACGAGCTGCCGGGCAACGAGTCGGACCTGCTGCTGGACCCCGAGGCCTTCGAGCCGGGCGCCTCGCCGGAAGAGCTGGCCGCCGCGGCGGCGGTCGATGCCGCGGCAGCGGCCGCAGCCCTCGAGGCCGCTGCGGCTGCCGCGCCCCCCGGCAGCGGCGTGCCGATCGTGTCCGACCCCGAGAACGTGGTCGCCAGCGCGCTGGCCGGGCGCTGGCGCAACGACGTCGACCTGACCAAGCGCCTGCAGGGTGTGCAGGGCGAACTCGTGCCGCGCACGCTGGCCTTCCGCATCGACCCGTCGGTGGCGGTGCGCGTGCCTCCCGCGCTGGCGCGCCAGCTCGCCGACACCACGGTACAGCTCGCCGGCTGGATGGAGCATGCCGGCCAGGAGTTCCCCTTCCTGCTGCTGAGCGCGTCGGGCAACCCGCAGCTGGCCTGGTTCCATGGTCCGGCCGAAGACCCCTTCGCCGACGGCGAGTCGTTCCACCTGGCGCTGGCGCGCGGTGTGACGCCCGACCTCGACCTGCTGCTCGTCGGCGGCGACTTCAACAACCAGGCCTTCGAGGCCTTCTCGCGCGTCCGGTAGACGCCGCACGGCGCTCGCGTCCGGGCGTCGGCGGCCGCGCCCGAGCGTCGGCGCTCGCGTCCGAGGGTCGGCGCTCGCGTCCGGGCGCGGCCGCGTGCCTCAGCGGTTCATGCGGCGGCACCAGTGGCAGCCGTCGGCTCGCCAGAGCGCGGCCTCGACGGCCGGGCCCTCCACGTAGCCGAGCGCCGCCAGGTCGGCCAGCAGCCGCGCGTCGTCCAGCGGCTGCTCGGCCTGGCGGGTCGCGGGCTGCGCCTGCAGCCAGGCGACGAGCAGCTCGCGCAGCCGCACGGCGTCCTCGAAGCGCTCGTCGAGCAGGTCCACCAGGCAGCCCGGGTCGGTGCGCAGGTCGAACAGCTCGACCTGGTGCCAGGCCAGGCGCGGGTGGCCGCGGCGCAGCGTGAGCACCAGGTGCAGGCCGTCCTGCGTGACGGACGCCGAGCTGCCGTGCGAGGCGAGCGCGAAGCGCGGCGCGGCGGGCGCGACCGGCGACGGCGCCAGCAGCGAGCGGCCGGGGAACTCGGCGCGCGTCAGGCCGGCCAGGTCGAGCAGGGTGCGTCCGAGGTCGAGGTGGCTCACCGGCGCCTGCACGCGCTCACCGGCCGGCGCCCCCGGCCAGCTGAGCAGCAGCGGCACGTGCAGCGTGTCCGGGTAGAGCTCGGCGTGGTTGAAGTAGACGTCGTGCTCCCCGAGCGACTCGCCGTGGTCGGCGATGACGGCGCGCGGCCCGGCCCGGAAGCGCGGGTGCTGGAGCACGCGCGCGAGCTGGGCGTCGAGCGCCGTGATCTGCGCCTTGTACTGCGCGCGCGGATAGGCGAGGTCCTTCAGCCCCTGCATCTCGGCCGGCAGCGGCCCGGCCAGGGACAGCGGCGGCAGGCGCGGATCGAAGGGGTCGCCGCCGCGATAGTAGCGCGCGAGCAGCTCGGGCGGCGGGTCGTAGGGCCGGTGGGCATCGAAGACGTGCAGCCAGAGGAACACAGGGCGCGGGTCGGGCTGGCGCAGCCAGCGCTCGACCACGTCGAGCGTGGCGGCCGCGGCGCGCTGCGGCAGCTGCGGGGCGCTCATGCGCTCGAAGCCCTGGCCGAGCCCGCTCACCGTGTCGCCCAGGTGCAGCGCCGAGACGGCGGCCCAGGTGCGGTAGCCGGCGTCGGCGAAGCGCTCGGCCAGCGTGTCGGCGGCCCCGGCCAGCGGCTGCTTGTTGTCCAGGATGCCCACGTCGCGCGGGTGCAGCCCCGTCATGAGCGCGATGTGCGAGGGGTTGGTGAAGTTCACCGTGCTGAAGCAGTCCTCGAAGAGCAGGCCCTCGGCGGCCAGCGCGTCGAGCACGGGCGTGGCCAGGTCGGCCGGTGCGTCCGGCACGAGCGGAGAGTGCGCCAGGCAGGCCACGTGGTCGGCGCGGTGCGTGTCGCTGGTGACGAGCAGCACCGACGGGCGCGCTGGCGGGCGCGCGCCGGCCACGACCGGTTCGGTCAGCAGGCAGGCGGCGCCGGGCGCGCCGGGCGCCGCGAGGTGGAAGCGCACGCGGCAGGTGCTGCCGGCCGGGAGTCCGAGCGGCAGCTCCACGTCGGTCCAGGGCGGGGCGCCTGGCGGCGGCAGCTGCAGGCGGTAGCGCTGGGGCGCGGGACGTCCGCCGGCCGCCGTGGCGCCGCCGGACGGCGCCGGCTCCACGTCCAGCTCGAGCACCGGCGGGCCGCTCTGCGCGATGCCGGCCGGCACGGCGTAGGCGAAGACGAGCGTGGCCCCCTCGGGCAGCGTGGCCAGGGCCTCGAGCGTCGTCCCGGCGAGCAGGCCCAGGGCGCGCCGCGACTCGCCGTCGACGCCCAAGAGGCGTGCGGCCCCGCCCGGAGCCGGCACGAGCGCCGCGGCCGGCACGTCGAGCAGCTCGACGCTGCCGAGCTGGATCTTCTGCGGCGTGTCGCCGAAGTGCAGCACGAGCTGGTCGGCCACGCCCTGGGCGCCGGCCAGCGGGGGCAGCGGCAGCTCGAGCGGGCCGGGGCTGGTGAGATGCGTGGCCGAGACCACCGCGCTGCTCGCCAGCGGCTCGCCCGCGCGCAGCAGCAGCGCCGAGACGAGCGTGTTGCCGGATGCGTCGAGCAGCAGGCGCACGCGGTTGAAGCGCGACAGCTCGTAGCGCCCGCGGCGCGCGAGCCGGATGGGCTGGCCGTGCGCCGGCGGCTGCACCTGCAGGAAGCCGGCGGCAGCGGAGGGCACGACCTCACCGGACTCCACGGTCCAGGACTCCGGTTCGTCGCGCGGGTGCAGCAGCAGTTCGACGCGCAGCGCCGGCACGGCCACCGGCCCGTCGGCGCCCCCGCTCGGGGGCAGCAGCTGCAGGGACAGCCGCTGCGCCTCGCCGGCTGGCGGGTCGGGGGCGGGCGGCTCGCCGCAGGCCGGGACGAGGAGCGCCGCCAGCAGCGCTGCCCGCGCCGCCAGCAGCGTGGGCGCGCTGGCGCGCGGGCCAGGGCGGGACGGGCGCGTCGGCGCGGAGCGGGGTGGGCGCGCGAGGGCTGCGATGCGGGGCGTCACCACGAGTGGCTCCTGCCGGCACGCGGCGGCCGCGCATTCTATGACCTCCTGCCTCGCGGACCGCGCGTCGTCCGGCCGCCGGGGGTCGACGTTCCTGGGGTAGACTGACGCTTCCCCCTGCTCGCCCCCCGCGGTCGAGGGACCGGTGCTCCCCGTGAGCGCGGGCCTCCCCGGCCGCGGCCCCGCACGCGCCCCCCTCGGCCCGCGCTCCCGCCTCCCGGTACCCGTTCGTCGATGCGCGTCCTGTTCCTCTACAACGAGGTCGAGTGCCTGGCGGTGCAGTACCTGTCGGCGGCCCTGCGGCGCGCCGGGCACGAGACGGCGCTGCTCTTCGACCCGCGCCTCTTCGACGGCTTCCGCAAGGAGTTCAACAACCGGCTGCTGGCGCGCGTCGTCTCGGTGCGCCAGGAGATCCTGGCGCGCCTGGAGGAGTACCGCCCGGACGTGGTGGGCTTCTCGGTGCTCACGGCCAACGCCCCCTGGTGTGACGGCTACGCGCGCGAGATCCGCCGGCGGCTGCCCGACACGACCATCGTGGCCGGCGGCTACCACGCCACGACCAGCACCGAGCCCATGCTCGCCACCGGGCTGTACGACTGGATCGTGCGCGGCGAGGGCGAGGACGCCTTCGTGCGCCTGGTGGACAGCCTGGCGGCGGGCGAGGTGGACCGCTCCATCAGCAACCTCTCGTACCTGGACGCCGAGGGGCGCCTCGTCTCCAACCCGCTGGCGCCGTACGAACAGGACGTGGACCGCTTCGCCGAGCCCGACAAGGAGCTGTTCCTGCAGCTCGGGCCTCCCTTCCACGTGGGGCACCTGAGCGAATGGCGCCGCGGCTGCCCCTGGGGCTGCACCTTCTGCGGCAACAACGCCTACCGGCGCATGTACTTCGGCGACCGCCCCGACTACATGTACACGCGCGAGTTCCTGCGCAGCCGCTCGGTGGACCGCGTGCTCGAGGAACTGCGCCGGGTGAAGGCCCGGTACGACCCCAGGATCCTGCGCGTCAACGACGACGACATCTGCGCCGACGAGGAGTGGCTGCTCGAGCTGGCCGAGCGCATGACCGACGCGGAGCGCATCCCGTTCAAGTGCTTCGCCATCCCGAACAACATGAACGAGCGCACGGTCAAGGCGCTCAAGCAGATCGGTTGCGCCCAGGTGCAGATGGGGGTGCAGAGCCTCAACCCCGCCATCCGCAAGATGCTCGGCCGGCCGAACAGCGAGGCCCAGATCGCGCGCGCCATCGACCTGTGCCGCGCGCACGGCATCGGGCTGTACGTGGACCAGATCTTCGGCCTGCCGGGCGAGACCGAGGACGACCTGAAGGCCGTCGAGGCCTTCTACCAGGAGCACGTGCCCGACTGCGTGAGCATCTACTGGCTCGACATCTGGGCCGGCGTGGACATCCTGCAGCAGGCCGTGAACGCCGGCACCATCACCCAGGAGACGGCCGACGCCATCGAGCAGCACGCCGAGACGGGCGACATCTCCACCTTCCGCCGCTACCACAACGACTTCGCCAAGCCCTACGCCTGGCGCATCGATGTGCGCAACGTGTTCGGCCCGAAGTCGTGGACCGCGCGCTTCCTCATCGGGACGGGCCTGTACCGCCTCGTGGGGCGCTTCAACCTGCTGCGCCTGCCGCGCACCTGGCGCATGCTCAAGAACGTGAACCACCTGCACGCCTTCCCGCCGGCGCGCGAGGTCTACGACATCACCTGGGCGCGCTATCCGCGCATGCTCGTGCACTACCTCAAGCTGCGCGTGAAGCTGTGGCTCGGGCTGGCCCGGGGCGTGCCGCTGGCCGTGCTGCCGCCCTGCGCCCCGGCCGCCGAGGCGCCGGCCGCGACGATCGCGTCGGCCGCGACGATTGCGTCGGCCGCAGCGGCCGCATCGGCCGCAACCACAGCCGTCGCGGGCCGATAGGCCCCGGCGGGGGCGCCCGGGCGGCCCGGGACGGACGAGCTGCGGGCGCCCTCGAGCAGCTGCTGTTGCAGCACGATCGCTGCCCCGCGGGTCATTTTAAATAATCCGTCACTAGCCCGAATTGCGTGGTAATCTCCGCCACGCAGGCAGTGACGCATTGGGCAACGCTGCTCTCCACGGAGTCCGGGCAAGGGACTCCGGCGCAGGACCTCCCCTGGAGGTACTCCGCACGGAGAGGTCCTGCACAGGCTGGATTCCCGGGACAGCGACTCCCGGTCGTCCAGGGGCACACAGAGACCTACAGCAAAGAGGGCACACCATGGGCCATGCTCCAGGCAGGGAGCGTTCCGTTTCGTGGACGAAGGGGTTGTTCGTCCTGGCCATCGTCGCCGGCAGCATGCCGGCGCTGGCAGCACAGAACGCGACACGCGCTCCCATCAGCGGCACGATCGATCACCTGCTCGTGGACGACATGGGCGACACCTGGTCGTCGGGCTGGATCGTGGTGGGCGGCCAGAACGTGCTGCTCCCGCGCAACCTCGTCATCGACCTGCCGGCGAACCGCATGTCGCTGCAGCAGCTCTTCGACCAGGCCCCGCCGGCCGCCCAGGCGCTCGGCGAGAGCGGCCTGGCCCTGTCCGACGCCTCGTCCGGCGGGCGCGGCGCGCACGCCACGATCCTCGCCAACCGCCTGCCCTCGGGCCATGTCGTGGCGGGCAGCGTGTTCATCGAGAAGTCGCTCGAGAGCGTGCTCGGCGACGTGACCTACATCGACTACTCGGCCGGCTACTTCCGGGTGAACGGCGAGCTGGGCAGCGCCGACACGGGAGTCATGGTGCGCATCAACGACCCCAGCGGGCGCTACACGATCCAGCGCGGCAAGGGTTGCGACGGCGGCCCCAACTGCAGCGCCGACCCGCGCTTCGGCGTGGATGCCGACAACTACACGGTCACCTTCGCCACGGGCTACCCGGCCTGCCTGCCCAGCACGGTGCCGGTGGGCGAGCGCTCGGGCGCCCTGCGCGCCGACCCGGCGCGCGCGGCCAGCGACGCGCTCGGCCAGGGCGACCCCTTCTGCCCGTGCGAGAACCGCCTCAGCAGCCCAGTGCCGGACAGCACGCGCTTCGCGCCCATCATGCTGGGTGACACCGTCTCGGCCGAGGGCAACTTCGAGCAGGTGAAGGGCACGCGCTTCCTGTCGGCGCACACCGTCGACGTCTTCGTCAAGCTGCGCACGATCGACTCGCCGACGCAGCCCGACTACATGATCTTCG
>Ga0315912_10000917_pt1 | contig 41826 bp, 38 predicted proteins | sample VfabasoilMG_FD_204469 | JGI IMG/M metagenome (GOLD analysis project Ga0315912, IMG submission 204469) | Garden soil microbial communities collected in Santa Monica, California, United States - V. faba soil | ecosystem: Environmental > Terrestrial > Soil > Garden | place: USA: California... | reverse complement strand
GAAATTACAACAGTAACACCCGACTTTAAAGAAAGTGACCTTGTGGTCCCAATGATTGAAAAGTTTCTTGACAAAAAAGGAAAATAAACAACGAAACTAACACGGGTTTTGCGTCTGATGGGGGTTCGATGTCCTCATTAAATCTCGGTTTCATTATTTACATTTGGGCACGTGGGAGCAAAATCCATCTTATTTTAGGTAAAATTTTTTATGAAGTATAAATTCTCTGGAAGCCAGCTATGTCTTGTGCTCCTACTCTGCATGAGTGATGTTTTTAGTCAGACTATTCCGAAAAAAATAGCATTAATTATAGGAGTAAAGTCGTATCAATTTGTTCCTCCTCTCCAGAATTCTTTAAATGACGCAAGAGATATATCAGCTGCTCTTAAATCAAAAGATTTTCAGGTCATTGAGCTATATGACCCTAAGAATAAGCGTGAAATGCAGGATGCCATCCGTAAATATTTTTCTTTGCTGCAAGGGCAAAAAGATGTTACAGGCCTTGTTTTTTATTCCGGACACGGCATGCAGGTAGGTGGATCAAATTATTTCATACCTACTCAAGCTGACCCTCAAATAGAAGCTGATCTTGAAGATCAGTGCTTAAATATGGACTATGTGATGCGTGCAATCGAACAGGCTGGAAATCCTTTGAATATTTTTATTATAGATGCCTGCAGAAATAATCCCTTTCGGAGTTTTAGTCGTTCCGCTGAAAAGGGGCTAAGTATGGTTAATACGCCCAAAGGATCATACATTGTTTATGCCACTAAACCTGGTGCGGTGGCTTCTGATGGTGTCGGTAGAAATGGACTATTCACATCAAAATTATTGAAGCACTTAAATGTCGGTGGATTAAATATAGAACAAGTTTTCAAACGAGTAGCAGCTGATGTAGCTGTTGAATCTAACGATGCACAAAGACCATGGATTGCTTCTGATTATACTGGAGATTTCTTCTTTACGCCAGTTAAGGAGACTGAGTTATCTGTCGTTAATGCACAAACTCAAAAGACCCCTACAGCAAATGCTAATCTATTTGAATCAAGCACAACAAGACAACTCTATAGTGGCGGGAAAAAATTATTCGATAATAAATTATATACCGAGGCCTTTACCTGGTTTGAGAAAGCCGCAGGGCAAGGAGACGCAAAATCTCAAAATAGATTAGGCATTATATATGAGTTTGGTGATGGCGTTGCTAAGAATGACACTGAAGCAGTTAAATGGTATAGAAAAGCAGCTGATCAGGGAGACGCCTTAGGGCAGTATAATTTAGGAGTCATGTACGAGTCTGGTTCAGGAGTACCTAAAGATGAAGCAGAGGCTATTAAGTGGTTTAAAAAGGCAGCTGAACAAGGGAATACTTTGGCGCAAAATAATTTAGGAAGTATGTACGAGTCTGGGCGCGGTGTATCTAAAGATTTGAATGAAGCTGCCAAATGGTATGACCTCTCGGTTCGGACTAAGAACATTAGTCAGCAAATATTAATACGTCAATCAGAGATTAAGCTTAAACTTGTTAAATTAAAATCCCTTGGTACAGTTTTATATGTGGGAGCACATCCTGATGACGAGAATACAAGAGCATTAACTTATTTTGCCAATGAGAGATTGTTTACCACAGGTTATCTTTCGCTTACCAGAGGTGAAAGTGGTCAGAATTTAATTGGCCCCGAGGATCGTGATCTACTTGGTGTAATTCGGACCCAAGAAGCTCTAGCGTCACGAAGTATAGATGGGGCACAGCAATTTTTTACCCTGGCCAACGATTTTGGATTCTCAAAAAGTACTAATGAGACGGTGTCGATTTGGAGCAAAGAAACTACCCTTTCTGATGTGGTCAGAGTTATCAGAAAGTTTCAACCAGATGTTGTTATAACCAGATTTCCAGCTGACGAACGTGCTGGGCATGGGCACCATAGCACCTCAGCCACGATTACGCAAGAAGCTTTTGATTTGGCCAACGACCCAAGGATATTTCCGGAACAGTTGCAATTGTTGGACACATGGCAACCAAAGAGACTTTATTTCAATACAGCTCGTTTTTGGAATCCATCCATTAGCGAAAATACTCCAGGTGTTATTTCCATTGATATGGGAGGTTACAATTCGATGCTTGAAAAATCTAATTCTGAGATTGCAACTTTAAGCAGAGGTATTCAGAAGAGCCAAAGTTTTGGTTCGCAGGCGCGAAGAGGCGAAGCAGTTGAATATTTTGAATATGTTAAGGGTGAAAAGAGTGAGAAGGATCTATTTGATGGCATAAATACCACATGGTCGAGAGTGAAAGGTGGAGACGTTGTTCTCCCTCTAATTGAAGCTGCCCTTTTAAATTTTGAAGAGGACAAACCGTGGGCCATAATGCCTCAATTGATATCAATTCGTAAAGCTATTCGTTCTTTAGAGGATTGTTTGTGGAAGCAAAGGAAATTAGATGAATTGGATATTATTATTAAAGATTGTTTGGGTCTAACAGTTGATGCATCGGCTAGTACTGCCCAGGCTGTCCCCGGTCAAAAGATTAGTGTTTCCTTTGAAGTTATTAATCGGAGTCCTGTCGAGATTTCATTTACTAAAATTTCCAGTAGCCAGTTAAAAATCGATTCAATTATCAATAAGGAATTAAAGTATAATAAGCCAGTTCTTTTTAAAACGAGTAAGACAATTCCCAAGGATTTAAATTTTTCCATGCCTTTTTGGTTGAGAAAGGAACACTCAGAAGCTGGTTTTATAGTTGATGATCCTAATTTGATAGGTTTAGCTCAAGATGTTTCTCCTATTTCATTCAGGTTTTCTATAGCTGTTTTAGGAGAGACCATTACTGTAAATGATCAGCTTGATTTCAGAACGATTGATCCCGTAAAGGGCGAATCGTATAGGCCTGTTGAAATCACACCTCCCGTTTTCCTTAATCTAAATAAACCGACTTATGTGTTTGCAAACCAATTGCATAAAGAAGTATCGGTACTTATAAGATCGGCTGTTACGTCATCCATAGATGGTGTAGTCCAACTTAAAGTGCCACCTGGCTGGCGTGTGGAACCTAGCTCAGTTCCTTTTAAGATTTTGAAATATAATAATGAGCAGAAGGTCACTTTTCAGATTTATCCAATTGACAGTGAGCAGGAAGGTACGTTACAAGCTGTTGCCATAGTTAATGGAAATGAGTATGATCTATCAATAAATGAGATTGCGTATGATCACATTCCAATTCAAGCTGTTATGTCAAAGGCAAAATCCAAACTTGTTAGACTCAATCTCCAAAAGCACGGTAAACTGGTTGCCTACCTAAATGGTGCTGAAGATCGTGTGCCAGAAGCGCTTCGCAACATGGGTTATGATGTTTGGGAAATGAAAGAAGAAGAGGTTACATCTGTCAATCTGAAAAAAGTAGATGCGGTTGTGTTAGGTATTCGGCTACTAAATACCAGTAGTCAAATAAAATCTTACATCCCTACACTGCTGGAATATGTTAACGATGGTGGAGTTTTAGTGACGCAATACAACAATAGTTTTAATTTGGGGCTTGAAGTTTTTTCCCCTTATCCAATAAAACTTTCACGCGATCGTGTATCGGAGGAAAAAAGTGAGGTGCGTATTCTAAAACCTAATCATTGGGCACTTAATTACCCTAATAAAATTACTGAGAAAGATTTCCAAGGTTGGGTAGTTGAACGTGGATTGTATTTCCCAGATAAATGGGATCCGAAATATGAAGCGTTGCTCTCAATGAATGATTCTAATGAAAATCCAAAGGATGGTGGTTTGTTGGTCGCTAAATACGGAAGAGGCCACTATATTTATACTAGTCTAGCTTTCTTTCGGGAACTGCCTGAAGGAGTAACAGGAGCTTATAAGCTTTTTGCGAACCTGGTCTCTGCTGGCAAGACAGGGGATTAACTCAGAGTGCCCAACAATTTCAGGAACAAATACTACGAATGAGTTAATTCCGAAGCATTTTGAGTGCGCTTATCTCTTCTGAAGTTATACTAACTGTTCTATTTCTGAGTATCATGCTCGGAAAAAAGAACAAGCTCCGTGCAGACAACTTTCTGGTAGTCTACCTGGCCTTTTTGCTTGCAAGGGAAATCTATGTTTACATTGAAGTTCAGGGCTTACTGAATGAAAGTTACTGGATGCTCTTTGGCAAGTCTCATTACTTATTAGATGCACCCATTTTCTTTTTATATGTCTACGCTTTAACGCAGACACAAAATCTTTCAAAGAAATGGTATGTAATCGTGTTCATCCCCTTTATTGCATACGCATTAAATTTTCTTTACCACTACTTCTGGTTGTTCGAACGTTCAGCTGTATCAATACATCACGGACTTGTGTATTTACATGGACACGTATCTGTACCCTGGGCTTTTTTTGCTTTCATTTTTTTTCTGATTGATCCTGTTTTTATAGTTCTCTCCTATATTTTACTAAGGCGATACAAGAAACGCATTCGCGATTCATTTTCTTCGGTTGACAAAATCAATCTCAATTGGTTGAGATTAATCTTTAACATTTGGTTCATTTCTGCCGTAGTGCTGGTGCCCATCAGTACACTTATTGTGGGTGGTGTTATTGGCTTACCGGTTGACTTTATGCATTTGTTGCTGGAGATTCAGAATGTCGTTTCCTTGTTTATTCTGGGTTTTTATGGTTTTAAACAAACTAATATTTTCTCGAATCTTGACTTAGCTAAGTCAGAGGGTATCAAAGAGCCCGTTAGCTATGAGCGTTCAGGACTGAGTAAAGAGCAGGCGGCCGATTATCATCAGCAACTACTTGCCTTAATGAAGGAAAAAAAACCATTTCTGAATGGCGAGCTAAGTGCTGGTGAGCTGGCACAGCAGCTGAATATTTCTGTTAATCACCTTTCGCAAATTCTGAATACAATCCAAGGCCAAAACTTTTTCGACTTTGTAAATGGGTATAGGATTGGGGAAGTCATGGAAAGGATGAAAGACCCGAAAAATCGTCACTTAACATTGCTGGCAATCGCATTGGATTCAGGGTTTAACTCCAAGACTTCCTTCAATACCGTTTTTAGAAAAGTCACCCATCAAACTCCCTCGCAATATTCTAAGTCTCTTAGCAGGGAAAATACTATTAAAACTTATTAAAAGAGGTTCGAACCTAGTGGTTCGAACGCTTTGTCTCTGCATATCTGCCAGGTTTGCTGCTGAATTATAAAACAAAAAACCATGAAAAAATTCTTTCTTATTCTATCAATTGTAATTGTTGTGGGCATTCTAACCATTGTAATCATTGCGGGCGGTACCCCTGAGCTTCCTGAAAACCACGGTAAAGTTCAAAGTATCCTTTTTGTCGGAGAAGGAGAGAACCAGCCCCTGGTTGTTGGATTTGGTGGGAGTGAAGGTGAAAATGCCTGGGCCACTGACCGCTGGAAATCTACCCGCGAAAAATTTATAAAGAACGGTTACGCATTTCTTGCCATAGGATATTTTGGTGGGGAAGGCGCCCCTGAGGAGTGTGACAGAATTTCAATCGATGCAGTTTATCAGGCTATCGTTGAGGCAACGAAGAGCCCTAAAGTTCATGATCATCGCATTGCCGTAATTGGCGGTTCGAAAGGCACCGAACTGGCACTGTTGCTGGCAAGTTATTACTCTGATATTGATTGCGTGGTTGCGTTGGCTCCCGGGAATTGTGCGTTTCCCGCATTAACGATTGGAGCATCCACTTCTGCATGGACGTATCAAAACAAGGAAGTCCCTTTTGTTCCAGTTCCCTGGGCAGCCGTGCCCTCCATTCTTAAAAGAGACCTGCGTTCTGCTTTTGAAATTATGTTGGAGGATAAAGAAGCTGTTGAAAAAGCACTGATAAAGGTTGAGAACATCAACGGACCAATCCTTTTGGTTTCTGCAAAAAAAGATGAAATGTGGCCATCCTTCGAAATGAGCAACGAAATTATTGGGAGACTTAAGGCAAAACAATTCAGATATGCTTATGAACATATCGCAGATGAAGGGGGCCACACAGAGGTGCTGGACTACTTTGATACTGTTCTCACCTTTCTGGAAAAGAATTTCAAAGAAACGAATTGAACCAAGCAATCCTGATCATTGAAAGTTGCTGGACTAACGGTACCGCCTCACAACAAAATGTATAATCCATGGTGCTGATAAGGAGGACATTTTTTTATTTTTGCTCAGCGTCACGGCTTATACATAAACGTTGGCAGTAAAGCAGCACGAACTATGAAAAAAGTAAAACAACAATATTCAAATCACCGGCATTTGGTCCCGTTATACCACTATCTCACTTTCGCAGCTATGGCAGCTTTAGTGGTAGGGTCTGTTCTTTATTTCTTCAACACGGACAGTTCTTTTTTGCTTCCTTCATTAATCGTGCTGCTGGTGTTGACGTTAATCAGCGTTTCATTTCATAACCGGTCGTTTGCGCTTAAAGCGCAGGACAGAGCAATACGGGCAGAAGAAAATCTGCGTTATTTCATTCTTACGGGACAGCGATTAAATCAAAACCTTTCGCTCAATCAAATCATAGCGCTTCGGTTTGCATCGGATGAAGAATTTGTTTCCCTGGTAGCAATGGCTGTCGAACAGAATTTAAAACCGAATGAAATAAAAAAATTAGTCAAGAACTGGCGGCCTGACTATCATAGAGCTTGACAACATTTTAAAAAGACATAATGAAGAAATTAGTTTTAATGACCTTGACACTAGCGGCAACGTTTTGTTTAGGTTTTGCATTTAAGACAATCACAACATCAACTAAAAATAATAGCAATATGAAAAGAGTAACAGGTATTGGGGGAGTTTTCTTCAAATGCAAAGACCCTAAAAAAATGACGGACTGGTATCAAAAGCATCTTGGCTTGGACACTAATCCTTACGGTGCGACATTTGAATGGTATGAAAAGCCAGACAGTTCGACAAAAGCACAAACGCAATGGACTCCCTTTCCCGAGGATTCAAAATATTTTGACAAGGACTTTATGATAAATTATCGAGTGGAAAACTTAGAGTCACTTGTAGAGGAGCTGAAAAAAGAAGGTGTAACTATTGTGGACAAAATAGAAAAATACGATTATGGCAAGTTCGTTCATATTCTTGATGCAGAAGGAAACAAGGTTCAACTATGGGAGGCAGTTGATTAAATTTTTGACAATAGAGTGAAAGCAAAGTTGAACAAAGTAACCAGCTAAAGAAACCGTTATGACAAAGGAAGAAGCTTTCTATACCTCCATAGGAACAAAAATAAAAGAAGCAGAGCCGAGCCAAATGTTCGGGAAACCTTGCTTTAAAATTAATGGGAAGGCATTTGTTTGTTTTTTTCAAAACGAAATGGTTTTTAAGTTGACAGGAGATACACATGAGGAAGCGATTAGTTTAGACGGCTCACAACTATTTGACCCATCAGGAAAGAAAAGACCCATGAAAGAATGGGTACAGGTCTCGTTTGACAATAAAGACAAATGGACAAAATTTGCTAAAGCAGCACTGAAATATGTGAATCCAAAATGATGGCGATTGAATAAGAATTTTAAAAATGGCAGGCCGAAGTAGCAATTGCTGTCGAACAGAATTTAAAACCAAATGAAATAAAAAAACTAGTCAAGAACTGGCGACCTGACTATCACAGAGCTTGACAAATATTTATTTTGGTGTTTGACACAAAATTAAGCCAGCCGCTAACAAAGTATATAAAACATGCCAGCAGAGTTTGATGATTAATTATTAATTTGGGGAATTATAGTCCAGAGAAATGGCCCCATCATTATCACAGATTCATAGTACGGTTCCTGTTATAGGTACTGACGATATCCGTGGTTCAATTTCCTACTACATTGATGTTCTTTGTTTTTCGCCCGACTTTGAATTTGGTGATCCAGTTGTATATGCAGGTGTGAAGTCTGGAGATGCAGAATTATATTTTACCCATGACCCTGAGTTTATCAAATTAATTAAAGAAAGACACATTCATCCTGAAATTTTCATATGGTTATCGGACGCTGATAAGTTATTTCACACGCATGTAACCAATGGAGCAAAAGTAATTGAACCCATTTCAGACCGGACCTGGGGAGCGAGGCAGTATGTTATTGAGGAAATAAATGGTTGTTACCTAAAATTTGCACAACCTATCTGATTAAGATTGTACCGTTTCAGTTCGTCTGATCTTTGATAGTCTTAACAATGCAAATAATATGAATCCATTTAAGCAAAGAAGCTCCATTCCGTCAAGCTTGGTAACAGGGCTTGTAGGATGGATTGGTTTTATTTTTATTGGACCTCTTATCTTTGGGTTTCGGGTTTCAGCAGAAACATTGTTCTTGCTGGGAGTTGGTTCTGCGTTCGTGCAGGTAGCTTTTTTACGACTTGCATTTTTCGTACTGCAAATGCAACGACATATTTTAGTTGGCGCATTTTGGGGTTTGGTAACGGCCCTTGGCATGTATTATGCCACAACAACTTTCTATCCCAACTTAAAGGAACATCAATTTTACTGGCTTCTTATTTACGCTTACATCGGTGCGCCTGTTGGAGCATTTTTATCTTACTTTCATATTGACGACAAAAAACTATCTGATCCAACAGCCGGGCAAAAAGCTAATGCGCATTTGGGAAGAGATGCCCATTGGCTGGAGCCATTTGGATTTGGAGCTGTTGCATACCTGATCGCTTTTTTTCCTTTTACCCATCTCGACCTGACCGTTAATGTATTTATTGTCGGTGCCATGAGTGGAGTATTTGCAGCGGGGGCAAGTCATTTTTCACCCGACAAATGGAAGCAATCATTTTTCTTAATCACCATTATTATTTTAGGATTGGGTTGCGTGCAGGGATTTCTAACAGGACTGCTTTTTAGAAGTTATGCTGACCAACTTTACACAAGCAATTTAATTCACGGCATGATGGGCGGAGTGATTACTTACCTGATGACTTTTGCCAGAGGCAGGCAATTAGCCAGTAAAGAAGCAAAAGGCGAACTATGATTTTACAACTGATCTGCCACATCTTGCACATTGCTTCCACTTGCACTTCGCTTGGAGGATTATTCTATTCCAGAGTGGTTTTGCTTCCGAACCTGAAATATGTTCCCGAAGAAGCAAGAGAAAATTACCTGAACAAAATGATAAAGCGTTTTGGCTATATCAAGTGGACAGGCGTAACTGTTGTAGCCTTGACTGGAATTGTGCAATGGATTGATATTTACCCAGGCGTGACCAATCAATCATACTACCTGATTGCTTTTGCAATCAAGATGATTGGAGCAGTCGGTCTTTTCTCTATTACTTTTTTACTGGCACTTCCGAATGAGAGATTAAAAGGTATGCAACGACACCGAGCATTTTGGGCCGGGCTGAATATTCTGTGCGCTACAACAATACTGGTTGGTGCAGCTTTAATGAGAGCTGTAAGAAACGGACAACTATGAAAACAGAATGGAAATCTCAATAAAGTTGGTCTCTATCGTTTTTATTTTCGCATCAAATTGCAGTTGGGCACAGATTGACACCGTAACAGATTCGCGTGATGGAAAAAAATATCGGATAAAAACAATAGGCAATACAGCATGGATGATTGATAATTTGGATTATGAGGAAAAATATTCGGTAGGATTGACCCAAGAGCAAAAAAACGAAACCAAAAAATTTAATCTTAGCGGCCGATACTATCATTTGGAAACCATTGACTCTGTCTGCCCAAATGGTTGGCGATTACCCGATAAACTGGATTGGATCGATTATTTTAATTTTCTCGTAAAAGAAAACCCTCGAAAAATAAAGCTCGTGACACAAGAACTGACAAAAGAAAATTATTATTTCAGTTTTATGAACTATGAAAAAAGGATGGATTTATTCAAGGAAGGAAATTCACTAGGCTTGAATCCCACGGGTCGAATTGAAGGCGGAAAGTTTTACCCCCCAACTACTTTTGCCGATTATTTTACAACTGACAACAAAGAAACATTTAGAGGGAAGAGCCATATTCATATAATGAATGCTTATACGACCATTCATTCACATGAGCACAACTTGCAGCCCGATAAGGAAGAAGAACTTCGAAAATTTATGGTAAGGTGTGTTAAATAAAGTGAGGTCACGCATTCTTGGCAAGTCATGCCTTGGCATAAATTTAATCCCACAACCCCCTAACGTTCGCCAAAATTCTGTTTACAAGTTGAGATGATGGCGTAATAATTGCACACTGACAGCCATGCGCACCATGGCTATTGTTATTACTTGTTACAAATTCATAGCAATTCCTTCAATTTTAATAACTCTGATCGCTGCCGTTATCTTTTGGAGTTCAGGCAGTAGACTTTTTATAATCCCAATATTTTGGACAAAGATCATTACAACAGCTCTGCTTGTAACCTATGTCTATGTATTTAGGAGTGAACAATTTTATTTCTTTAACAATTTGGGATGCTCTAATCTGGCCGTTTATCGAAATATGATTTTGGTAGATGCAGCGTGTGCTCTGGTCTCCTTTTCGTTTGTATTCTTTATTCTATGAATACATTGGAGTTTGATAGCCTTTATTTAGAATTTGGTTTAAATCGTGTTTTATCGAGCATTCATATGAAATGCTCAACTGGTCAATTGATAGGTTTGCTAGGAAGAAATGGGTCTGGCAAATCTTGCCTAATGCGTATTGTGCTGGGCACAATGAAAGCCGAAAGCAGTTCAGTAAGGTTTAACGGTAAGGCATTACTTGGTGATTATGTCAAACAAAAGATTATTGCCTATCTTCCTCAAGATAATCTATTACCATCCTTTGTAACTTTTTCGCAGGCCGTTGAATTGTACCAGGTTGATTACTTTAAAATTGAAAAACAGTTTCCTGAAGTAAAGAGCTTTCTTAAGCAAAAATCATCGGCAGTTTCTGGCGGACAAAGGAGATTTTTTGAGGCTCTGTTGCTTATTTATTCTCCTCATCCGTTTTGCATTATGGATGAACCATTTTCTGGTCTTATGCCTATTCATGTTGAAAGACTAATGTCGATTCTTCTTGAGGAAAAAAGAAATAAGGGGTTTATAATTACTGATCACCTTCACCGTTCCATCCGATTGGTTTCGGATGATCTCTACGTGTTGGCAAATGGCAGGACTTACAAAATAAATAGCGAAGAACAGTTATTAGAGTTGGGCTATCTAAAAGAATTGTGAATGCCACTCTCTACATCCCTTACCACGATTCATTCTAAAAATTCAAATTAAAAACTCTCGCATACAAAGTCGCTTTGCTGAATCCTGATCGTGTGCCGGTAAATAAATTGTTTTACGATTGGTGGAAAAGGATTCATCTTATTATTAAATAAAGTCCTCACCTACTAAAAAATTCAGGGAGGTGTAATGTTCTTTGGATTTAGCCACTAAATAAGGAAAAGAATAAAATTATGAAAAAAGTAACCTTACTTATCGTTCTGATTTCTTGCCCTTAGGCAAGGGCAGGACATCACAGGAAATTGGTACTAAAACAAATAAAGTGAGTAAAGATTTTTACCAGATATCGATTTTACCCTTTTCGGCAATCATCATCAAGATATGTAGGGCATATACCAATTCGCAGGAAGACTTTGAGGACTACTACCAGGAAGTTTGTCTGCAGGTCTGGAGAAGCAAAGATAATTTTCGCGAGCAATGCCAATGGTCGACATGGGTTTATCGCATCTCTCTGAACGTGTGCCTGACGCTGCTCAAAAAATCGAAAGGTAAAGATCAAACGTATTTTACGTCCGATGTTTTACCAGATGTGATAGCAATAGAAAACGGGGCCTTTGAAAACGAGCCACTGAACCAATTATATGTTGCTATCAAGCACTTGTCAGAAGTCGACAGGGCACTGATCCTCCTGTATTTGGAGGAGAAATCATACCAGGAAATTGCGGACATCATTGGTACCAGCGCCAACAACATAGCTGTCCGTGTGAATAGAGTTAAAGAACGTTTAAAAAAAATTTTCGATGAAAAATTCAATTGAAGTAACTTGGAAAGAGGGCTTTCTGAATGAAAAGAGTTTAGTAGCCCCAAAGATTAATGACTTGTACAACCAAAAATCAAATGACCTGGTTGATAAGATCAAAAGGATGTTCAGGAACAACTTAGTTGGTATAATCGTCATGGCAATTGTCTTTTCCGTGATGGATTATTTCCAGGATTTCATTTGGCAGGGAGTTGCCACTGCCATACTGTTGCTTCTCACGGCATGGTACAGCGCACGACAAGGGCAAAGCATCAACACACTGGATCACGGAGCAACCAGTCTTGACTATCTCAAGTCGTTCGACCGATGGCTTAAAGATGCCCTCGCAAAGGGTGAGAAAGTATCGCGTTTTATTTACCCACTCTATTTTCTAATAGCCCTAAGTATTGTGTGGTCTGCATGGGATAGAGGCCCGATAACCTCGAAAATGTATCAAAAATACCCGGACGTAATATTTATTGGGAGTGTTCCATTATTTGCATGGATCATCGCAGGAGTGGCAACGTTGCTAATGTTCTATTTCTCAAGAAAAGTTTACAGATGGGATGTGCGTTTGATGTATGGACGTGTGTTTGACAAACTGGAAGATATGATTGCCGAGATGGAAGAATTAAAACAGGGATAATGAGGGGTGTATGAAGTGCCGGTAGTTGTCACTTTGTGTTAACCCTAAAAACTAATTGCTACTCCGGGTGAGATGAAAATTTTCGAGAGGTACCATTCTTCAGACTTTGAAGCATTAAAGTTACCGCCTGAATCAGTATAGGCCGACCAGAAATAACTTCTAACATTTCGGTGGCTGGTAAGATTGATAAAATTGATGTAGGCGTTCAACTCCCATTTTCGAAAATGCCACGACTTGTCGATGCGCACGTCCAATGAAAAAAATGAAGGAAGTCGTTGGCTGTTTTTTTGTCCGAGGTTGTAAAACAGGATTTGTTGTTCATCGCTTAGGCCAATAAAATTAACCGATGATGGAGTATAGGGCTCTCCGGTGTAGAAAATCGAGTATGCACTAAAGGTCCAGTTGTTCGGCATATAGAGCAAGTTGTTGATAATGAACGTATGCCTTCTGTCATTGTCTCTATATGTTTCAATGCCTTCCTGATTTCTGATTTTATTGATGGCATACGCATAGGATGCCGTTACGACACTCTTCTTTCCATAGTGATGTCGTAGTATCGCTTCTATACCCGTTGAATATCCGGACGCGGTAATGAATGACTTGTCCAGGATGGCTATTCCACCACCCAAACGATTAAAAACATCGTAACGATAATCATCGTACAGTTTTTTGTTGTCTTTGTAATATCCATTGAGGATCAGATTTGTTTTCCCTGAAGCGTAATTGATGCTGGTTGTATAGTGCACGCTTTGTTTGTAGTCTTGGTTTGGCTGCGTTTGTCCATCATATATTTTTGTTTCCGTTGGATAGGCGGACTGGTTGTATATTCCATATCCGATTCTGACTGTTATTTTTTTACTTAAGTCCACACCAACGCCAAGGCGCGGTGCTACCAGAACGGAATTTTTTACAGAATTAAAATAAGACAGTCGTGCGCCTGCCGTTAAATGGAAATGTTCAGAAAAGTTCACGGTGTTCTGGAGGTAGATGCCTCCGAGCAAAGTGGAGAATTGACTGTTAACAGCAATTGTGTCGATAACCGTTTGCTGCCGGTTGGATTCAAATGTGTTGTAGCGAATTTCATCAAAGATCATGTGAGACTTGAAATATTTGAGGTCTCCGCCAAACTCTGCCGTATTCCAATTTCCTATTTTTAAAAACGACTTGTGTGAAAGAACAAATACGTCATGAATTCGATCATCAACATTATCCTTTGAAAGCGTGTTGTTGAAGTTAAACTCCGTTTGCTTCGCAAGACGTTGGTACCCAACGGTTGTAACCTGCTGATAGGTGTCTGTGGCCATGCTTTTCCAGTTGGCCCAGAAGTAATTATCATTTCGATTACCATTCATATCGAGCGCGTTATCAGTAAAACTGATATTGGCTTTACCAAGATCGGTGGAATGGAGAACGTTAAACGAAAAAGTATTTTTTTTATTTAACCGATAGTTAACCTTACCCCAGGCATCTAAATACAATGGTTCTATTTGAATATTTTTATCTTTATTAAAACCCAACACAAGGTCGAGGTAGGTTCTTCGCGCGGAAAACTGTACGTCAAGTTTGTCGTTTATTTTTTGTTTTGTAAAGAGTGTGGCATTGATGAGATCGACAGAGAGAGAAGTTTTGCTATTGTCAACAGTACCCGCGGTTTGCATATCGATGACACCCGCGAGTTTGTCGGTGTAAGTAGGTGAGAATCCTCCCGGAATAACTTTTACATGGGTGATGTAATCGCTGTTGATGCAACTGAATAGGCCGTCAAACTCCTCGAAGTGAAACGGGTTTATTATTTCGAAGTTATCTAAATAAAAAACAGACTCGTCTGTGCTGCCACCTCGTATTCGCGGCTTGGCGGAGTAGTCATTGCTGCCAATGCCCGGAAGGGTGCGCAATGTTCGGGTGATATCTTTGGCCAGGTTCGGTGAATGGAAGATTTCTTTACTGGATAAAGAATGCGAAGATGATTCATCGAGGCTGATTTCATATAAAGACGATGTGATTTCAATGGGAGCGAGTTCGGTAGGTTTTTCAGTTAAGGTAATATCAACCTTAAGATCTTTATCCAACACTAACTTTCGCTCTTCAACACCATATCCAACAAAACTATATTGGACAATGTAAATTCCTTCCCGAATATCTTTCAGCACGTATCGGCCATCTACATCAGAAACGAATCCTGCCCGGATATCCTGTATATAAATTGTGACAGAAGGAATAGACTCGTTTGTATTGGCATCGGTAACTACTCCACTGATGGTAAACGTATTGCTAAAAGACAGACGGCTTACCTCTTTCTTTTCATCCAGGTACAATACAATCTTATCTTTGTCAAAGTAGAAACTGATTTTTGATTTTCTCAAAATCATTTTAAGTGCCTGCTCCAATACCTGGTGATTGATGTTGGCATCCACGGTTACACTGTCTATCTGTTGATCGGAAAAAAAGAATTTAAGAGAATAACTTTGTTGGAGATCAGAGATCACATCTCGAAGGGGCTTCTTTTTATATTGCTTGGTAATGTAAAGATTAGAAAAAGATTGTGCGTAAGAAGAATCAAATTGAAGCGTAGCGATCATTAATAACAGAAAGAATATTTTTTTCATATTATGATTACTCGCTAAATAAATTAAACCAATCCAACATTAAGTCGAGATATATAATTTCATCGTGGCCACCTTCAAAGGCATCAATTTTTAAAATCTCAGGATTGGTGCCACATCGAATCAAATCCTCATAAGCTTTCTTGGCAACCGGAAAGGGCACCGTTGTATCGTCTATTCCGTGAATAAATCGTGTTGGTGTTTTCACAATAAAATTATTCAGGTTATTCTCTTCAAGATAAAGCGAAAATACATTGTTCGGGTCAGTCTTGTATCCTTTTAAAAAGTTTGGTTCTATTAAAAGGCTCAGCCGGTTTGGCAAGCGGGTATTCACATATTCCTCCATATACTTTCCACTGACCAGATCCATCATTTGTTCTGCATAGGGGGGATTAAAATAATAGGATAGAGGTTTGTGCATATAATACTCATTGTAGGCACTCAATGCCAGCCCCATGTAGCCTGGTCCGGGATAAAAATCATGATCCGTTGTAATGCTGAATTGATATCCTACATCGTATGCCCCGGCCCCGGGAGCAGAAGCTTTTAGTTTAATATTCAGTGATGCGTGTGTTTCAATTTCTTTTTGCGTGGCAAAGGCGGCATAACCTCCTTCTGAAAAGCCAGCGAGAAAAATTCCAGTATCATTGAATGCGATATTTTTTTCTTCCAGAAAATGTTTCCCTGAAAGGATCATGTCAATGCATGCGTCTACTGTGGGTCTGTATAAATGATAGGGATGTAAAATATCAGCCGATGCTCCATAACCAATGTAGTCGGGAAGAAATGTAATGTAACCTGCAGAAGCTGTTAGTTCCATTCCCCAATATGTATTACGGGTTTGCACAGATGGTGCGTCATTTTTATAAAACATGGTGCCGTGGTGATAGACCAAAATGGATGGACTGGTTTTTCCGATGGGAATAGCAATTGCCCCGGAAGCCGTGATGAGTGAACCTTTGTAGTTTGTTTGATAGGTGATGTGATGAACCGATACATCATAAAGCACATGCGGCTGCAAATCTATTAACCCTTTTGATTTTAAATAGGTCCTTGCGGTTGCGGAATTAAAGCTATATGAATGACTCTCCAGGTTTCGCCACGGATCTTTAAGGTTGATTGCGTCTATGTTTCGGATGGTCGCGGGAGCATCCGAACCCTCATCGTTGCAAGCAACACAGAGTATTAAAAGAAATAACAACAGGCTCCAGAACTTCAATGTCATTAGGTCAGAATTTCATGCATACCTGAACCTATACACGCGTCTGTAACACTTCCTTGATAGGAGATTGGAAATATTCTGATTTTTTATTCTGAGATCTTAAACGCTGCGTTTTCTTTTGAGTATCGAAGTCCGGATGAAAGGCAAACGATCTTCAGCACATCTTCCGCAGAAGAATTTTCAAACCGGCCGCTGAATGTTGCTTCGGTTGTTCCGGAATAGGTAATGGTCACATCATAAAACCAGCTGATTTCGTCAAATACTTCCTGAAGGGGAGTTCGTTCAAAAAATAGTTCTCTCTTCATCCACACCGTTTCTGAACTGTTGGCAACATCGAAGTTGGTTTTAATTAATTGATCATTTTTTAAGCTGCACTTGTTCCCTTTTTCAAGTGTAACGGCTATTTGATTTTTATTGCCAGGCATTGAAACACTCACTTTACCGGTAGTACAGGCAACCGAGAAATGCTTATTTCTTTGCTTTATGTTAAAAGAAGTACCCAATACTTTTGTGTCGGCTACGGAGGTGTGTACGGTGAAAGGCATTCCATTTTTTCTGACATCAAAAAAGGCCTCACCCTCAAGCTCGATGCTGCGTTTCAAAAACCAAAGCCGATAATTATAGTGGATAGAAGATGCTGAGTTTAGAACGATCACAGAGCTATCGGGTAAAATGATTGTTTTATGAGAAGCATTTTTAGCGACAACCACCACTTCGCCACCTTGCACCCACAGAAATGCTATCGAGCCGATGATGATCAGCCCAGACAGAGAAGCCGCTATTTTATAGACCAATGAAAATGACCTTCGTTTGGATATTGTTTTGTCAGCGATTTTTTCCCAGCGCGATTCAAAACTATCGCCAATTGGTTTTTCAATGTTATCCGATAGTTCCCAGACGGCTTTTAACCGGGCTGCTTCGGCAGCATTTTCGGGATGCGACTTCATCCAAGACTCGAACTGTTGTTTTTCGCCTTCAGTTAAACCGTCTGCGAGCCACAAGGCCATTAGCCTGTCAATATCGTTTTGATCTGTATTCACGTATTTTCCTTCTTAATACACTGTTCGTAAACATTACCTTGATTCGTTCATCCATTATGTTTATCCAGAGCTTCCCTGATAATTCTTAATGCCTTTACCATATGGCTTTCGACCGTGGCAACGGATAAGGTAAGACGTTCAGCAACTTCTTTGTATGCCAATCCTTCCACCTTACACATTAAAAAAACGATCCGAACCTTGTCGCTCATTTGTGTAAGGGCATGCTGAATGCAATCCTCCAGCTCCCGCTGCGTTAATTTTTCGAATGGAGTTTCTGAAAGTGATTTTTCGCGGGAAAGGTTTTCCTTGAATCGCAAAACCGTTTTTTCATGACGGATATGATTCAATGCTAAATTGCTGGCGATCGTATACAAATACGATTTGATGGATAAGTTTTCCTCCAACGTCTCGCGTTTCTCCCACAATCGAATAAATGTATCCTGCAAAAGATCTTCCGCTATTGCCGTATCATTTATTTTAAAAACCAGGAATCTAAAAATACCCGCATGAAAATGCTCAACTACAATTTTGAATGAATTCTTATCGGACGCTTTTAGTTTGCGGATATGACCTTTTAATGTTAATTCGTCCATTCGATGGTAATATACGCTTGTTAAAAAAATATTGACAATTTCACGACTATCACCATTTTGCAAATCTGAGAAGTAGTTGTCGGAGACGGAACTATTAAATTTTGAACTGAAGACAATTACCAGGCTACGAACGACAGCCCACAAGACAAAAAATAATAAACAAAGGCACTTCACTATCCGTTAGAAAACACATTAAATGAGATTAATAATCCTTGCTGGTTACACTTTTCTTGCATCTTTTTTATTCGGGCAAGACGTTTCTGAAAAAGAAAAGTACCTGGCTGAACTAAAGGTTGCCGGGAATTCATTCTCGTCTTATTTCTATCCCAACTATGCTAAACATTATTCGCTGAGCGAAGTGAAGTTTGTTTCAAAGATCGATTCAGCAAGGAATATTTTTGAGTCCATCCTTCAAAAATATGCCGGGCAGTTAGAACCTGAATTTGCCACTAATCAACAAGTAGAAATCAAATACTACTTTGATAGAATATTATTGGATTATCCCAGCCAGCACGATACGTATGGGCAAATCAAAAAAAGAACAAGTGCATCGAACAAATTATCCAAACGGCTTCAAAGTAATCTCAATGATTTTAATAAGCCAGCGTTGTTATCCATTTCTGACTTCAAGGAATATGTACGAGCCTATCTCTATCATTTAACTACAGAAGAGTTAAACACATTAAAATATAAGGGCACCGATAATCAGACGCTCAATGTTGTTTGGAAATTAATGCCCCAGGTTATAACGAATGACACGTGCAGAGAATTTTGGCGGACGGATTATTTGTTCAATCACATTGATAACAATGGAATAAAAAATATTGAAGGGATACTTAAAAATTTCCGGGCATCCTGCAAGGATCAATCATCCTTAAAGAAAATAAACGGTATTTATTGGGAAGACTCCATCGGCAGACAGGAACCAGTCAGCAAAGTTTATAAGTCAGTTGATGGTATAACCTTGGACGTGCATTTGTTTCTGCCTGACCCTGCAAACTACAAAGACAAGCACCCCGTGTATGTTTATTTTCATGGAGGCAGTTGGACAGACGGGAAACCCGATTGGGGATTTCCAAGTTGCAAAAGCTATGCGAAAAAAGGTTGGGTAGGAGTTGCTGTTGAATACAGAACGGGAAGCCGGCACAACTCGACACCGTTTGAATCGGTAATGGACGCACGATCAGTCATACGGTGGTTAAGGATGAATGCCAGTTTGTATAATTTGGATACCACGAAGATTGTAGCGACAGGAAATTCTGCCGGTGGGCATTTGGTTTTAGCAACAGCTTTAGTTTCCAAATGGAATGAGCAAACAGATGATTTACGGATCAGTCCCGTTCCGAACGTGTTGCTGGTCAATTCCGGAGTATATGACCTCGCGATTGGTAACACCATGTGGATCACAAAAAATTTAAAAAATAAAGAGCAGGTCAAAGAAATATCACCCAATCATCTTGAAAAAAAGAATATGCCACCTCTACTGGCCATTCACGGAACCAATGACAGAAGTTGCCCTTATTGGACGGCCGAAAAATTTAAGGATGAAGCAGAGAAAACAAATACGGATTTTGAATTTCACGAACTTGCCGGTGCTGGGCACTACATTTGGTATGACCCCAAGTATGTGGAACAAATTTCAAAATGGCGAAAAGATTTTCTTTTAAAATTAGGGTTTGAATAGAAGTTGACAGAAACACCACAATGGAATCGGCTATACTTCTGGCAGACTAAAATCATTCACAGAAAGTAGAAACTATTATGGCTTACAGTGAACAATTGGCAAACAGAATTCGTGAATCCCTTCAGAAATTAAAAAATGTTGAGGAAAAACAAATGATGGGAGGTTTGACTTTTATGGTCAAAGGTAAAATGTGTGTTGGCATTATTAAGGACGAATTGATGTGCCGGATTGACCCGAGCCTTCATGAGTCAGCAATTGAAAAAACCGGTTGCCGCACGATGGACTTCACCAAGCGACCAATGATCGGTTATGTGTTGGTTGATGACAGTGGGATGAAATCAAAAAAGGATTTTGACTATTGGATTGGCCTTTGCCTGGAGTTCAATAAAAAAGCTAAAGCATCCAAAAAGCGATCAAGCAAATAAAATAGTTGACCAGGCCTGAATTTTTTCAGGAATTTTTGAAGCTGCCTATTTTTTCACTACGGCTACCGCTGCCCGTGCGACTACACCATCTTGAGTGGCCGCCATTCCTGAAACGCCAATGGCTCCAATAATTTTTCCATCCAGCATGATCAGTTCTCCGCCTTCAAGTGGAAACACTCCCGGGATAGCCAACACTCGCAAACCAACTCCACCACCGGCCAGCACATCTTCAAACGCTTTTGTTGGGCGCTTAAAATTATTGGCGGTCTTGGCTTTGCCCATGGCCACTTCAATGGAGCCCACCTGGGTGTTGTCCATCTTCTCGAACAAAATCAAATTACCACCAGTGTCCACAATGGCAATGGCCATTGTCCATCCATTGTTGGATGCTTCCAGTTTCGCAGCATTCATTACCTGGAGAGCCATATCCAGGGTGATCGGTTCACCGTATTGAAGGATTATAGGTTTAGCGGTTGGCGTGGCTTGCGCCATTAGCGACACATTAACTAAAACCAAGAGTGTGAAAATCAAAGCAAGTTTTTTCATGGCGATGTATTTAAGGATGGACTGATTCCAAAAATGTAATATTTTTTATTGCCCGGCAATGTATTTTACACCAGTGATTTTGCCTGCCATGCAGCTATCAAAGAAGAAAAAATAAACCTATTTTTTATTCATATACTCCAACGTAAGGTTAAGCATGGCTCTTACCCCGGTTATCATGCCGCTTTCATCTATTACAAAATCAGGTGTGTGATGTGCGGCTGTTTTTGTGGGATCCGAGTTGGGAGCCATACCACCCACAAAGAAAAAAAGACCGGGAGCCTTTTGAGCAAAGAAAGAAAAATCTTCAGCACCCGTAACGGCCGGAGCAAGAATGGCTTTGCCCTTTCCTGTAACGCGCTCTAAAAACGGAACGGCCCAAGTGGTAAGTTTCGGGTCGTTGTAGGTTACCGGGTACATTTTGGTTATGGTCACCTCGGCTGTGGCACCCAATCCTTCAGCAGTATTTTCTGAAACACGTTTTATCAGTTCATGTATCTGTACTTGCATGTCGGTATCGAGCGTTCGAATGGTGCCAACCATTTCTACCGACTCGGGGATAATATTATTTCGAACGCCTCCGGAAATTTTTCCTATCGTCACTACGGTGGCTGCTTTGGTTATTTCCATGGAACGGCTGGTGATCGTTTGCAAAGCAGTTATGATGTGCGCTGAAGCTACTATTGGATCAACTCCTTTCCACGGATAGGCTCCGTGCGTTTGGCGGCCCGTTACTTTAATATCGAGTTTGTCCACCGCAGCCATTGTTCCTTCAGGTTTATATTTAATCATCCCGACAGGTGTAATGGAATTGATATGCATCCCGAATACTACATCCACTTTCGGGTTGTCCATAGCGCCTTCCTTTATCATCAGGGCTGCTCCACCCTCTTCACTTTCAGGTGCGCCTTCTTCGGCAGGCTGAAACAGGAACACCACCGTTCCTTTCAAATCATTTTTCATTTTCACCAGCGTTTGCGCAACGCCCATCAGCATGGCAATGTGCGTATCATGACCGCATGCATGCATCACATCTACTTCCTGTCCGTTATAGCTCCCTTTCTCTTTCGATGCAAAAGGCAAACTGTTTCGCTCTGTTACCGGGAGAGCATCAATGTCGGCACGCAGGGCAATTACGGGGCCGGGCTTTCCCGTGCGGAGAATTCCTACCACACCGGTTTTGGCCACCGGATATTTTACTTCCAGTCCCAGTTGTTGAAGAAACCCGGCAATGCGCGCCCCGGTTTTATATTCCCGGTTCGACAGCTCAGGATACTGGTGAAAGTGCCTTCGCCATTCTATTACTTTGCTTTCAATGGCTTTCGATTCCTGATCAATGGTAGTAATGATCTTAGGATTTAACTGAGCCGACAGTGAAGAGACGATGATGGCAAACACCAGTGAGAGAAATAATTTCATCTGTTGAATAGTTTGATTTTATACATGATACTGGCGAATAAAGCTTGAAGCCTGTTGCCGATTTATTAATTTCGAAACAAGGTAAAGAAAAGACTACGTGCCAAAAAGTTTAAGCTATGGAATGGGTAAAAATATTCGGTAGCTCGTTGGAAGCCCGGGAACGGATTTTTCAGGGGAAGCCACAATTGGTGATCATAGGAGAAACACGGATTTGCTTAACCCGAATAGAAGAAAAATTTTTTGCTGTGGGAGACAAGTGTTCACACAATGGCGAATCGCTGAGTAAAGGAAAAATCAATTTTATAGGTGAAATTATTTGCCCATGGCATGGTTATCGTTTTAATTTAAAGACAGGGCAGTGTGCTGAAAATTATCCCGATATCCCTACGTATCCGGTTTTGGAAAATGAAGAAGGATTTTTTATCGGGATATGAAATCAACCCAAGGCAGTCTCTTTAAACATTGCCGATTATTCCGGTAATTCGCAACTCAAATTATGGAAAAACAATCGTGGGCAAATCAAATTGATTCCGTTACCAATTCTTTTCATGAGTCCTTTCAAAACTTATCGGAAGAGGAGCTAAATTGGAAACCGGATGCCAAAACCTGGAGTGTGGCACAAAACATTCACCACCTCATCGTCATTAACCAAACTTACTATCCGCTGATAAAGCAAGTGCGCGAAGGACAATACCAGTTGCCCTGGATTGGAAAGCTTGGCTTCATGGTAAACCTTTTTGGCAGTATGATCTTAAAGTCGGTTTCTCCCGACAGAAAAAAGAAAATGAAAACATTTCCTTTGTGGGAGCCATCGCATAGCAAAATTGGAGGCGACATTCTGACTAAGTTTAAGACCCACCAGTTGGAATTGAAAGTAATGATGGAATCCAGCTCCGATTTATTAGCGAAGGGAACCGTTATTTCTTCTCCAGCCAATAAAAATATTGTCTATACGTTGCAAGCTGCGTTCAATATTATCGTTACCCATGAGTGGCGGGATTTTCAACAAGCAATTGAAGTGAACGAATTAAGAATTAAAACAATGAAGCCGTGAAGATTCACAGGCTGCTGATCGCCTTTTCATTTTTATTGGCCGTAGCACCATGGGATGGTTTTGCGCAGGCGGATGGCGCCATGCAAAAAATTATTTCCGGTTTAAGCACGAGTCCTATTCCGGACGATTTGTTGGCCACAAAATCCATTGCCTTGTATGACCCGATGTTGTCGGTGAAAGAGCTTAACCAGATTCAAACAGGTTTTGAACGAACAGGGGTTGATGCGGTGATCTATTATCCGATGGATCTGCCCATGTGCGGCCGTGATGTGCAAAAAGCGTTTGCCGAATATCTTAAGAAACGCGAGATAAAATACCTGGTCTTTTTGCAAAAGAAACCGGCAGAATTTGAATTCCTCTTCACTGAATTCAGCGGAACAAAAGAATTGCTAAAACCCGGACAGCCCGCGTGGAAGGTTAGTGGCAAAACCATTGATGAAATTTCTATGGACGTCTATCGCACCGCGCTCAACAGCCAAAAACGCCTGAATATGTTGGTAAGCCCAACACCGGAATTTGATTTGAAATTGCATTTTATACGGGGAACGCGTGGCGAATACTTTGCATTGGATTTAAAAGTTGACAAGCTCGCCATAATCAAGTTTGGGGATGAAAAGATGGACAAAGCAATGGAAGACATTTTTAAAAATTATTATCCATTCAAGTATCAATTTTTTGAGCCCGGCACTGAAGAAACCGACATCCGACAAAAGGGGTTTCTTTTAATACTCTGCCACATTTATGCACGCGGCCTCCCGGCCATGGAGCTTCTCGAATATGATATGTCGAAAGCGGGAAGTGCTATTGCTTCCGTCTCTTATCCCAACGGACAATTGCAATTGAAGACCAACCCGGCTGAAGAACCCGTTTACAAATTTTATTTCAAGCAGCTGGAAAATGGAAACATCTATTTCGGCACGAAATGGGATGCAGACTCCAGTTGGATGCAGGCCCTGCTCAACCAGGTAAAAGGATTGAAAGCGGAGTTGAGAATAAAGTAGTTATTGTTTTTGGTTTCGTTTCGAAACCAGCACAATCAAAATAATGATAGCCGCTATCACATAACCGTTGATGTGCGGGAACCAATGCCCATGACCAAAGATCATTTTAAAAGGCCAGGCGATAATGCCAACCATGGCTCCCATAAAACCAACCATCACACCGAAGAAACCTCCGATCAATCCGATGAGGAGCCCAAATAAGCCAATCCAAATAGGGAAAGTGAAAACGAATAGCAGTACAAGAAGGATACTGGAAGAAGAGTTTTTTGAAGCCATATGTTTGGATTACAAAACTTACCGCAAAAATCATTCACTTGATTAAAACCTTGAATTTCGGCCCGCTTCGAAGAATACAGCGTTGAAAGTGTTGAAAAATGAACAGTGAGTATGTTCGTTGTGAACAGTATTCGGCTCAGGGCATTGATGGCCGATTTTTCGTAACCAACTAGTTATTCTTTGAGATAATAGCAAAAAAACTTAACTCAGGTTGATAATATGGCCTGACATAGCAATTTCCAAATTTATTGACTGATTGAGTACGGTATTGTTGGGCAATTCCTGCATGATAAAACAGAAATTTTTGATGGTGGAAATTATCCTTATCCGCAAAAGGCAGAGGAAGTTCTGCAGTCTTAAAAATTTGGAGACAGTAGATACTTCGAATAAAAATCGTCAATAGCTTTTACGGCTTCCTTAGGGCTATCGACAACACTAAAAAGGAAAAGGTCTTCTCCTCCAATATTTTTTTCTTTTTCAAGCAGTGTCTTTTTTATCCAACTGAGGAGGCCTTTCCAAAAAGTTTTCCCCACTAACACTATTGGGAACCGTCCTATTTTTTTTGTTTGTATCAATGTTAAGGCTTCAAACAATTCATCGAGCGTGCCAAATCCACCCGGCATCACTACAAATCCTTGCGAGTATTTAACGAACATGACTTTACGCACAAAAAAGTAATCGAAGTTGATTATTTTATCGGAGTCGATGTAAATGTTTCCTTTTTGTTCGTGTGGCAAAAAAATATTCAGTCCCACCGACCTTCCACCGGCCAGCTTGGCGCCTTTGTTTCCGGCTTCCATTATTCCAGGGCCACCGCCCGTTATCACCCCATAACCTTCGCGCACCAGGCCGGAAGCAATTTCCTGTGCTTTCTGGTAATAAATATTATTGGGTTTAGTGCGGGCCGATCCAAAAATTGTAACACACGGACCAATTTTGGCTAATTTTTCAAACCCTTCTACAAACTCTGACATCACCTTAAAAATTACCCACGAATCAGAACTTTTGATTTCATTCCAGTCTTTATCCTTAAACGCCTGTTTGATTTTATTCTCTTCCTCCGACACGGCCTTTATTTTTTTATTTGCCATTGAAATTTTCTTTGTAGTCATAATTCTGATTTACCTACAAGTTATTAAAAATAGTTCTGTCCAGACAGAAGACTTAAGACTAGGACTAAGGATTATATTTGCCTGATGTCCGCCACAGCCAACGATACACCTTTAATGAAACAATACAATGCCATCAAGGCAAAGTATCCGGGCGCATTGCTCCTGTTTCGGGTGGGCGATTTTTATGAAACCTTTGGTACTGATGCGGTTGCAGCCAGTAAAATACTAGACATTGTTTTGACTAAGCGAGGCAATGGCTCTGCCTCTGCTGTTGAACTGGCGGGGTTTCCTCACCACGCATTGGATTCTTATTTACCGAAATTAGTAAGGGCTGGTCATCGTGTGGCCATTTGCGATCAACTGGAAGATCCGCGTTTTGTAAAAGGAATTGTAAAGAGAGGCGTGACTGAATTGGTTACGCCCGGAGTTTCCTTCAACGATCATGTGCTGGAGCGTAAGCACAATAATTTTTTGGCATCCATTCAAACGGGAAAAAATTCATGGGGTGTGGCATTTTTAGATATCAGCACAGGTGAGTTTTATGCCGCGCAGGGTAATCCGCAATATGTGGGGAAACTCATTCAAAGCTTGCTCCCTTCCGAGATCATTTTCAATAAATCATCGCGGGAGAAACTGGAGCAGCAATTTGCCAGCGATCACTCCACATTTGTGCTGGACGACTGGGTGTATGCTTTTGATTATGCTCACGACAAACTGATTCAACATTTTAAAACAGCTTCACTTAAAGGGTTCGGACTGGATGGATTGAATGATGCCATCATAGCCGCAGGAGCAATCCTCCATTATTTGGAAGCAACCGAACATAAAGAAATACAACACATTAATTCTATTTCGCGACTGGAGGAAGAAAAATATGTGTGGCTGGATAAATTCACTATTCGCAATTTAGAGTTAGTCTCTTCTCAACAAGATGGTGGAGTCCCTTTAATAGAGATACTGGATGAAACCATTACCCCTATGGGTTCGCGGTTGTTGCGCAAGTGGATGGTGTTACCCTTAAAAGAAAAGACAGCCATAGATGAACGCCTTAATACAGTAAAGGCCTTTCTCTCGGATAGCAACCTTCAGGAAAGTTTGATTCACTCGCTGCAACATATCTCTGACCTGGAAAGGTTGATTTCGAAAGTAGCGGTAGGACGGATTTCTCCACGTGAGTTGGTTCACCTTAAAAAATCACTTCAGCATATAATTCCTGTTAAAGAAAAGCTGGAACAATCGGATTTGGCGGAACTAAGGAAAACAGGCGGTCAACTGAATCGCTGTGATTTTTTGGTTGAAAAAATTGAAAAGGAATTGAAAGACGATGCCCCTATGTTGCTCCACCAGGGCGGCATTATTAAAGAAGGGGTAAACGCGGAGTTGGATGAGCTTCGCAATATGGCTTATTCCGGAAAGGACTATTTATTGCAAGTGCAGAAGCGCGAAGTGGAGCGTACCGGAATTGCCTCGCTCAAGATTTCATTTAATAAAGTTTTTGGCTACTACCTGGAAGTCAGTAATGCTAATAAAGATAAAGTCCCCCCGGACTGGATTCGCAAACAAACTTTGGTGAATGCGGAACGCTACATTACAGAAGAGCTGAAGGTGTATGAAGAGAAAATTTTACATGCTGAAGAAAAGCTGGCAGTTATCGAACAAAACATTTTCCAGGAGTTAATCAGACACACTGCCGATTTTGTTTCAGAAATTCAGCAGAATGCCCGCACCATTGCAAGGCTCGACTGTTTGCTTGCTTTCGCCCGAATAGCCAGTCAAAATAATTACTGCTGCCCCGAAATAAATGAAAGTGCCTCTCTGAATATAAAGGATGGCCGTCACCCGGTTATAGAAAAGCGTCTTTCGCCCGGGGAGCAATATGTGCCGAACGATATTTTCCTGGACAATCAAAGTCAGCAGATACTAATTATCACCGGACCGAATATGGCTGGGAAGTCGGCTTTGCTGAGGCAAACCGCCCTGATTGTTTTGATGGCACAAATGGGGAGTTTCGTTCCTGCTTCATCGGCCTCCATTGGAATAGTAGACAAAGTTTTCACACGCGTGGGGGCGTCCGATAATCTTTCAAAAGGCGAATCCACTTTTATGGTGGAAATGACGGAGACGGCCAGCATACTCAACAATTTGAGCGATCGAAGCTTGATTTTAATGGATGAGATCGGGCGTGGTACCAGTACGTACGATGGTGTATCCATTGCCTGGGCGATTGTTGAATACTTGCACCAGCACAAAGATTTTAAACCCAAGACATTGTTTGCCACTCACTATCATGAACTGAATCAGTTGGCTGAAGATTTTGTGCGGGTGAAAAATTTCAACGTGAGTGTGAAAGAAGTTGGCGACAAAATTATTTTCATGCGCAAGCTGAAGGAAGGTGGAAGTGAACACAGTTTCGGTATCCATGTGGCACAAATGGCCGGCATGCCCAATAAGATTGTGCTGCGATCGAACGAAATTTTACATTTCCTCGAAAAAGAGAAACACAAGAATGAACCAAAGAAAAAATTCGATGAACTACCTAAAGCATCACATCAGATGAGTCTTTTTGAAATGGATCCTAAACACAAAGCAGTGCAGGAGTTAATTGATCAATTGGATATCAATACCATTAGCCCGGTAGAAGCTTTGCTCAAGTTGAATGAAATAATTTCTCTGATGAAGAAGTGAGATTCTAAATCTTTCTCCTCCACATCTTCTTTTCGGAGTGTTTCCGCTTTTTTTCCACTCGCTTTTTCTTAGCCGCCATACTGGGCTTTGATGCTTTCCGAATTTTCTTTTGCTTGAAGGCAGCCTCCAGTAGTTTGTCTAATTTAAAAATGGCTTCCTCTTTATTTTGAAGTTGAGACCGTTTGTCTTGCACAGAGAGCATCAGCACACCATTGGCGGTGAGGCGCGGAGCGAGTTTCTTTAACAATAATTCTTTTTGTTCAAGAGTGATTAGCAAAGAATGCGCTACATCCCATTTTAGAGTAATTTTCGTGTTCACCTTGTTCACGTTTTGTCCGCCTGGCCCGCTGCTGCGCGAAGCAGAAAAAGATAATTCATTTAAAATATCGCTGACTTTTACAGATAAGGACATGACGACAAATTTATGCGTTCCTTCTTAAATCGTTGTGCCTGTTCACATTTGAGTGAATATATTTGACGCCATTCACATTGGAAAATCAAAAGACATATGGCATTCTCTCCCTTCCGGTTTTGGTTGGAGCACTCGGCTTTTTTGTGGATGTGTATGATCTGCTCCTTTTCAACATTGTGCGCATCTCCAGCTTTACCGAACTAGGAGTAGAAGAGGATTCATTCAAAACGGTCGGTGAAAAAATTATTAGTTGGCAAATGATCGGCCTCGTTATTGGCGGCATTGTTTGGGGTATGCTGGGCGACAAGCGAGGGAGGAAAAGTGTTTTGTTTGGTTCCATATTGCTTTACTCGCTAGCTACTATCGCCAATGGATTGGTGCAAACTGTTGAGCAATACACCTGGTTGCGCTTCATAGCCGCGCTTGGCCTTGCGGGTGAGTTGGGCGCCAGTATCACCCTCACCAGCGAAATGCTTTCAAAAGAGAAAAGAGGAATTGCCTCCTCCATTATTGCAACCTTTGGCGTGCTTGGCACCACCGCTGCTTACTATGTTCATTATTTAAGTGACGAAAACTGGCGCCTTTGTTATTTTATTGGTGGCGGCCTGGGCATAGCCTTACTTTTTCTTCGGGTCGGAATTTTAGAGAGCTCTTTATATGATTCTACAAAAACATCTCACGTTTCGATGGGCAATTTTTGGATGTTCTTTTCCAGGCGTGAACGTTTTTTCCGTTACCTGCGGGGAATTTTAATTGGGTTGCCGGTTTGGTATTCCATCGGGGTCATTATCAGTTTTTCTGATGAATTCGCCAGGCAGTTTGGAATTAAAAATTTTGATCAACCGAAAGCCCTGATGTTGCAATACCTGGCCATAGCCGTTGGCGATATTTCCGCTGGTCTTTTGAGTAATATTTTAAAAAGCAGAAGAAAAACGCTGATCATTTTTTATTTCATAATGGCTTTCTTCCTCATTTTATTTTTTGGATGGCATGGAGGTGGAACAGCTTTCAATATGTACTTGCTGTGCATGGGCCTGGGTTTCGGTTCAGGTTTGTCAGTCATGTACATTACGATGAGCGCGGAACAATTCGGCACAAACTTGCGCGCAACAGCGGCTATCTCCATTCCTAACTTTGTCCGGGGATTTGTGCCTTTAATGTTATTGCTTTTTCAATTTCTCAGAAGCGAAATAATTTTTAACGATTACCTCACAGCCGCATGGGTGACAGGCATTGTCGTAATGGTAACGGGCTTTGTCTCGGTTATCTATACAAAAGAAACCTTTGGAAAGGATTTGAATTTTGTCGAGGTCTGAACTATACCCCTTCTGGTATAGAGAAGCAGCATTAACAATATTTTATACCCGATAGGGTATTATTATAATATAAAACTATATATTTATACCCGATAAGGTATAATGATATGACTGTGAGTGATTTTTTAAAGGAAAAAAGAAGCTTAACCAAGCTCACCCAGGCACAACTGGCAGAGAAGGCGGGAGTAGGCCTTCGATTCATCCGTGAACTGGAGCAGGGCAAGGAAACTCTGAGAATGGATAAAGTAAACCAGGTGCTGAACCTTTTCGGATATGAATTAAATCCTGTTCAAAGAAATGAACAAAGCTGAAATTAAATTTAACGATCAACTCGCTGGTTTGCTTTCGCAAGATGAAGAAGGCTACCATTTTGTTTACGACCAGGCTTATCTGAAATCGGGAAATGCAAAGCCTGTGAGCTTAACGCTTCCATTGCAAGATACCCCCTTCACCAATAAAATTTTGTTTCCATTTTTTGATGGGTTGATTCCCGAAGGCTGGCTGCTCGATATTGCCACAACAAACTGGAAACTTAACCCGCGCGACAGGATGGGCTTATTGCTGACATGCTGCAAAGATTGTATTGGGGCAGTTAGTGTTCACCCTATTGTTGAAGCAACAACATGAACCGTTGTTTATTTTGTTATTTGCCCCTGGAGTCAAACGCCAATCCGGACTTTCATCCTTCGTGCAGTCGAAAAATATTTGGTCAGCCCGTGCCGCCTGGGTTGCCATACAATGAAACAGATATGAATGAACTTGCCAGGCAGGTTATACGCAGCCAGGTGACGCTCACGGGAGTTCAGCCAAAAATTTCGCTGGACATAAATCAGGAAAAGAAAAGTGAAGCGAAAAAATTTACCATTGTTGGCCTTTGGGGCAATTATATTTTAAAGCCACCCTCCCAACATTACCCGCAATTGCCAGAAGTGGAAGACTTAACCATGCACTTAGCCGGAATTGCTAAAATTGAAACAGTGCCGCATAGTTTGATCCGGTTGAGCTCGGGAAACCTTGCTTACATTACCAAACGAATCGACCGTCATAAAAAAAATAGAATACACATGGAAGACATGTGTCAGCTTACAGAGCGGATGACGGAGAATAAATACAACAGTTCGTATGAACAAGTAGCAAAAACTATTACCCGGTATTCACGCAACCCCGGCCTTGATGTTGTTAATTTTTTCGAACAAGTCGTTTTTTCTTTCCTGACGGGCAATGCCGATATGCATTTGAAAAATTTCTCGCTTATTAATAACCCAAAAACAGGATATGTTTTATCGCCCGCTTATGATATGGTTGCCACAGCCTTGGTAAACCCTGCCGATGAAGAGGAATTAGCTTTGACGCTTAATGGGAAGAAGAGAAAAATCAGCTACAGCGATTTTGCTGCAGCGTTCACCAACTCTAAGCTTGACAGCAAGCAGCAGCAAAATATTTTCAAAAAAATGGGAAAAGCCAAACTTGGTTGGATGGAGTTTATTGATCGAAGTTTTATTTCGCGGGAATTCAAGGAGACATTTAAGCGCTTAATTATTGATCGCTTTCAGAGGATTCAAGGGTGAGGCATTATGGTAAGCAAATTTGATTTGATCGTAATTGGCGGAGGAGCGGCAGGTTTTTTTGGTGCTATTGTGGCAGCGGAAAAAAAGCCTGGTTTTTCTATTCTCATCCTCGAAAAAACCTCTAAACTTCTATCTAAAGTTAAAGTTTCCGGTGGAGGGAGGTGCAACGTTACTCATGACTGCTTCGAACCCATCGCGCTCTCCAAACACTATCCGCGTGGCGGCAAAGAATTAAAATCGCTCTTTCGGAAATTCCATGCTAAAGATATGGTGCGCTGGCTGGAGGGGAAGAATGTGAAAATAAAAGCAGAGCCTGATGGAAGGATGTTTCCGGTAACCAATGATTCGCAAACCATTATTGATTGCTTTTTGGCGGAAGCCAAACGGAGCCAAATGGAAGTAAAAATGAATTCGGAAGTAACACATATTGGTGTTTCTAAAAATGGATATGAGATTTGGGTAGATGGAAGTAAAACATACACTTCCAAAAAAATACTGATTGCAACCGGAGGCTACAACAAGCTGAGCAGCTATGACTGGATAAACAAAACGGATCACTCTATTGTTCATCCAAAACCATCGCTCTTCACTTTTAATGATTCAGAAAAAAAATTTGTTGACCTGATGGGAGTTGCTGTTCCGGATGCCGAAATAAAAATTGCCGGCACAAAATATTTGCAGCATGGCCCGGTATTAATTACCCATTGGGGATTAAGCGGCCCGGCCGTCATAAAACTTTCGGCATGGGCAGCCGAATATTTACATGGAGTTAACTATACCTTCACCGCGTTGGTAAATTGGGCAGGCAAAACTTCGGAAGTGGAACTTCGGGAAATGTTTACCAACCTGAGGCGTGACGGTAAACAAAAAGTCGCGTCCAATTCTTCATATAATATTCCCCAACGATTATGGCAGCGGCTTTGCGAGTTGGCAGAAATTTCTGAAACGAAAGTGTGGGCAGAACTGCCACAAAAGAATATGAATAAACTGATGGAGGTTTTAATCCGGTGTCCATTTCATATTCGGGGCAAAACAACTTTTAAAGAAGAGTTCGTGACCTGTGGTGGGGTTGATCTATCATCCATTAACATGGAAACGATGGAAAGCAAGCAATCCAGAGGCCTCTATTTTGCTGGTGAAGTATTGAACCTGGATGGCGAAACCGGTGGCTTTAATTTTCAGTCGGCCTGGACTACAGCGTGGTTGGCGGCACAAGCCATAGTGCAATAATTATTGAGATGAGATTTTAATTATCCTCTCACCTCTTCCTTACCATCCGGGTATTTGGCAAACCTTCCTCTTTCGCGAGGGTGAACATGTTCATAAGTCGACCACGGCCACCCGCCAAATTGTGTTTGCTGGTACTCTGCATAAGCTTGTTGAATTTCGGCTTGGGTGTTCATCACAAACGGACCGTATTGTGCCACTGGTTCGTTAATTGGTTTTCCCTGCAACAAAAGCAGGTAACTTTCATTCTCGCCATTAACCAGCTTCACTTCTTTGTCGGCATGCAACTCAATTGCCTGGTGAGTGGTGAAATTCTGTCCGGCAATTTCAATTGATTTACCATCGTAAAAATAAAGAGAGCGATTTACCTGCGATGAAGCGACAGGCAAACTCCACACGGAGCCCGCCTCCATTTTTATTGTCCAGATGGCTACTTCGTTAGCAGGCTCTGCCGCCCAGGAATTAGGAGCCGGATCGGGCGCTTGAATATTTTTTATTTTTCCCGCAACAACCTTTACTAACACTTTTCCATTTTCGGTCGCTTGAAATATCGGAATGTCTTCGCCCCATAACATGGCAAAGTGAGGTGTTGTTAGTTTTTTTGCTTTCGGCAGGTTTAACCAAATTTGAAACAACTCAAGCGGGTTCTTTTTTTCCTTGCTGAGCAAAGGAAACATTTCACAATGTTGTACACCCTTGCCGGCCGTCATCCATTGCACATCGCCATTACCAAACCGGCCCGCAGCACCCAGTGAGTCGGAATGATCGATCAATCCTTTTGTGCAAATCGTTACGGTTTCAAAACCCCGGTGTGGGTGTGCAGGAAAACCCGGCACCTGTTGGCCGTGATACATGCGCCAGGGTTGGTTGGGTGCAAAATCCTGCCCTATACTTCTGCCGGCCAACGAAACTGCAGGGCCCATGGCATCATTGCCTTTGGGATATGCATCATCGTGGTGAACACAAAACAGAAAAGGATCTTGTGTTGCCCAGGGAAAGCCAAGTGGCTTTATGGATTTGATGGCGGGGTTGTTCATGAGTTAATCACATTAAGATTCCGAATGATAACCGAAAAGTTTGGTTAAAAGTTTAAAGAAAATATAAACGGAGTTTAAAACACTAATGAAAAAATATTTTCAGGCGTAATGGAGGATCGAAAATAAGAATAATTGTGCTTGATTTGTTGAATCGTACATTTGGTGAATACGGCTTTTTAATTATTGAAATCTGTTCACTATCCTAAAGTAGAATCATGATATGATGACTTTGAAAAGGAAGAATATGCTTATTGTTTGGGTTTTGGCTTTGTATTATTCAGCCACCGCACAAGTTTGCAACAAACCCCTTCTGGTATATACAAAACTTGCAGCGGAGCACATCGAGCCGAAAGCATTGAACGATAGTCTTTCGGCAGAATTTTTTCAGATGTTCTTTTCTACACTCGATCCAACAGGAATGTTTTTTACCCAAAATGATCTTGCCGCTTTGTTTGGTTATAGATACAGGTTAGACGATGAAATCAACAAAGCTTCCTGCACCTTTCAAACGGAGGCATCGCAACGCTATATATCTAAAATTAAACGGACTCGGTATCTGTTCGATTCATTACTAAAATCGCCAATCGACTTTAGCGTGAAAGAATATTGCAAGCCACCATATTTGGATGAATTCGATTTTTTGGAGAACGAAAAAAAGCTAATTCAAAACCTTCGGGTGAAGCTGAAGTATGAAATTCTGATGACGGTGTACAGGTTGATGCAAACGCAAGGCAAACAAGATTTATCGTCAACCGATTTTAAAACCCTGTCAATGTTGGCTCAGCAAAAAGTTAAAAACAGCATGCTTAGGAAAACTGACAATCTATTGAAAAATGTAACGGAGAAGCCGGGATTTATTCAGACACAATTTCTAAAAGCGATTGCCCGTACTTTCGATCCACACTCCGAATATTTTACCAACGAGGAAATGATCGCCTTTAGTGAAAACATTAATGCAGAGCGGCAGTCTTTCGGAATTTTTCTAAAAGAAAATTCGATGGGCGAAGTGAGAATTGGAAAGCTGGTGCCCGGTGGACCTGCATGGAAATCAGGACAGTTGCATCAAGGCGATTTGCTTGTTCAACTTTCCTGGGAAGGCAAAGAACCAATTGATCTGACCGATTTAAATGCTCAGGAGACGGATGAGCTTCTTCATCAAGTCGGTGATTCGAAAGGAGAACTAACGGTATTGACCTCAAGCGGTGAGAAAAAAAACGTTTCCCTTACCAAAGAAAAAATAGTGAATACGGAAAATTCAATTTCCAGCTATGTGCTGAAGGGGAAACACAATTTTGGATACATAGAACTGCCCGGTTTCTTTACAGATGATGGCGAGAACAGGTTAAAGGGGTGTGCCAATGAAGTAGCTAAAGAAATATTGAAGCTCAATAAACAAAAGATAGATGGGCTTATTCTCGATCTCCGCTACAATGGCGGAGGCTCCATGGAAGAGGCGATAGAACTGGCCGGAATATTTATCGATACAGGACCGGTGACCATAATTCACGACAAAGGTGAAATGCCAGCAAGTATGCGCGATATGAATAAGGGATTAGCTTTTTCTGGTCCTTTGGTTATCTTAATTAATAGCGCAAGCGCCTCAGCTTCCGAATTGATTGCAGCAGCACTTCAAGATTATAACCGAGCATTAATAATTGGCGGCCCTTCCTTTGGTAAAGCCACTGCTCAAGTTGTTTTGCCGGTGGCAGAAAATTCAGATAATGACGATTTTCTTAAAATAACCATCGGCAGATTTTACCGCATCAATCAAAACAGCACTCAACAACTGGGTGTTATTCCCGACATTTTGTTACCCGATATTAGTAGTTCGTTTTCGGATCGGGAATTGGATTTAAAACATTCACTTCGCCCAAAAATCATAAACAAAAAAACTTATTTCACTCCGCTCCCCACTTTTCCTTTTGATTCTTTACAGCCTGCAAGTCAAAAAAGGGTGGCCTCTTCATATAAATTTCAAACACTTATAAAACTGCAAGGACTTCTTGGCAACCCTTTTCCTTTGCATGAATCAGAGTTTATTAAAACTATAAAAGCAATTACAGTATGTATGGATAGTCTTTCTCCCAAGGACCAACCCAACCCGTTATATGAGGTTACTCTGAGTGACTCGCAGACAGCACAAGATCTTTACTCTAAAGAAACCATAGTCGAAATAAAATCCAGCATGTACATTCAAGAGGCCTTTAGTATTTTAGCCGACCTAATCCATCAAAAAAAATGATCAATATTTTTTACTTCCACTCACGATATTTCATAAGCGCCCTTTTTATTCTGCTTGGTTCATCGCTTAGTCACGCACAAGCAACTGCCGACCCCGGGGCTTATCTCGCTGCTATTAATGCGGAATATGGAAAAATGTCGAAGGATATTATGGATTATATACGCGCGGCCAACCATGGCAAAAGCGCCAGGAAAGTAGAAAAAAGAAGAACCGAACTTGCCCTTCAGGCAAAAGAATCGGAAAGAACCATTCGGAAAATGCCACCTTACAAAGGCGACAGCAAACTTCGTGATTCCATCGCTGTTTACTTCCGTATCAATTACCATGTTATTAATGAAGATTATGGAAAGATTGTGAACATGGAAGATATTGCGGAACAATCTTACGATGCGATGGAAGCTTATTTAATGGCTAAGGAAAAGGCTAGCGATAAAATTGGAGAGGCTTTTGATGCTGCCGATAAAGAATATAGAAATTTTGCTTCAGCTAATAATATAACACTAATTGAAAGTGATTCTAAATTAGGCCAGAAACTGTCCGCAGCAGGTGAAGTGAATGACTACCACCAAATACTCTACCTTATTTTTTTTAAGAGTTACAAAAATGAAGCATACCTAATGGATGCGCTCAACAAAAGCAATGTTGGCGCAATTGAGCAAACCAGAAATGCCCTGGCGGCAAGTGCAACCGAAGATCTTGTCAAGGTTGGACCTATACAGGGGTTTAAAGGTGATCTCACATTGAAAAATGCTACACAACAGCTTCTTCTCTTTTATAAGAATGAAGCTACTACCCAAATCCCCATTTTTATTGAATATTTTTTAGCAAAAGAGAACTTCGAAAAAATGCAAAAGGCGATGGATTCCAAGAGTGCATCCTCCCGAACTAAAGAAGATATTGATTCTTTTAATAAGGCTGTGAATGATTTTAATGCAAAGGTGAAAAAGTTTAACCAGGTGAATGATGAGCTCAATAAAAAGCGCGGCACCATGCTTAAAACCTGGAACGACTCCTCCAACGCTTTTCTTGATAAACACACCCCCAACTGACAGACTGACGGTTTAACGGCTTTGGAATGATACTTGAAATCCTCGCGAGCGAGGATTTTTTTATATATCCCTACTTAAAAAACTGACAATTATGGCAGATAAAGCAGAAAAAGGAACCATTTCCATTCACACGGAAAACATTTTTCCCATCATCAAGAAATTTCTCTACTCCGATCACGAAATATTTTTGAGGGAGTTGGTAAGCAATGCAGTTGATGCTACCCAAAAGCTTAAAAAACTGGCTGGAATGGGCGAATTTACAGGTGAGCTGGGCGACCTGACCATCGAAGTTAGCTTCGACAAAAAAGCAAAAACCATTACTGTGAGCGATAGAGGCCTGGGCATGACAGGAGAGGAGATTAAAAAATATATCAATCAGATCGCGTTCTCTGGTGCTTCGGAGTTTTTGGAAAAGTTTAAAGACAAAGCGGACACAAAAGATATCATCGGGAAGTTTGGGTTGGGATTTTATTCAGCCTTTATGGTTTCGGATAAAGTAGAAGTGATTTCGCGCTCCTACAAATCGGGCGAAGAAGAAGCCGCTCATTGGGAGTGCGATGGTTCTACCGAATTTGAATTGAAGTCGGCAAAAAAAGCACAGCGCGGAACCGATGTAATCCTCAACATAAACAATGATTCTGAGGAATTTTTGGACGAGTGGAAACTAAAGGGAATCCTGGAAAAATATTGCAAGTTCCTTCCGGTGGAAATAAAATTCGGCACCACCGATGAAAGCGTGGAGGATGGCGTTGACAAAGACAACAAACCAAAATTCAAAACGGTTAAAAAAGACCGAATCATTAACAACCCCTCGCCCCTTTGGACGAAGAGCCCAAGCGATTTAAAAGACGAAGACTATCAGAAATTTTACAAGGAGTTGTATCCCTATTCGGAAGAGCCTTTGTTTTGGATTCACCTCAATGTGGATTATCCTTTCAACTTAACGGGCGTATTGTACTTTCCTAAAGTGAAAAATGATTTCGAGCCCACTAAAAATAAAATCCATCTCTATTCACGCCAGGTGTTCATTACTGATGAAGTGAAAGACGTAGTGCCCGATTTTCTCATGCTGCTACATGGTGTGTTGGATTCACCCGATATTCCGCTTAACGTTTCGCGCAGCTATTTGCAAAGCGATTCAAATGTTAAAAAAATTAGTCAGCATATAACGAAGAAGGTGGCTGATAAACTGCATGAGATGTTTAAGAAAGACAGACCGGGATTTGAAGCCAAGTGGAACGACATCAACCTGTTTGTAAAGTATGGAATTATCAGCGATGAGAAGTTTTATGAGAAAGCAAAAGATTTTGTGCTGCTGAAAAACACAGAATCTAAATTTTTTACGCTGGATGAGTACAAAGAGAAAGTATCGGCAACGCAAACCGACAAAGACAAGCAAGTGGTTTATCTCTATGCTTCCGATGCCGGCAAACAGGATGCTTTTATACAGGCAGCAAAAAATAAAAGTTATGATGTGCTACTCATGGATGGCGTGCTCGATAGTCACTTTATCGGCAACCTGGAACAAAAGGTAGAGAAGACTCAACTCAAGCGTGTCGACAGCGATACCATTGAAAAACTTATACCGACAGATAATAAGCTGGAAAGTGTATTAAGCAAAGAGGATGAGGAATCGGTAAAAGGAATTTTTGAAAAAGCTATCAATAACAAAACCATGACACTGGCCATTGAGCCGCTTTCGCCTGATGATTTGCCCGTAACCATTACTATGAGTGAGTGGATGCGCAGAATGAAAGATATGGCGAAGACCGGAGGCGGTGGTTTTTATGGAGCTTTGCCTGATCAATACAATGTGGCTATCAACGGCAATCACTCCGTGATTCAAAAAATTATTAAAGCCGAAACGGAGGAGCAAAAAACTAAATTGGCCAAGCAGGCCTACGATTTAGCGTTGCTGTCTCAAAACTTATTGACAGGTGCCGATTTAACCAGCTTTATTAAGAGGAGCGTAGATTTGGTTTCGTAAAATTATTCATACCAAAGGCCTTGCTCTTTTGGATCGTAGCGAGGCTTGCCTGGTTTTTCTTTCAGGTTGCGTGGCTGGTTATCACTTTTCTTAAAAAGTTTTGCCCAGGTCAATTTTATATTCATTAAAATCGTGCGCTCCTGTTTCACGTTGTCGCGCTGGCTATGCGCATACTTGGCATCGGGGTGCAATTGTTTGTTATTGCTTTTCTTCAGCTTTACGGAATGGGCATAGTGATCCATGTTAATGGCTCTCCTGTTTTGGTTCATTCCTGGGACCATGCTTAACCGCATGCCGTTCGGTTGGCGGTTTTTCTTAAGAGACTCTTTATTGGCTAGCGGATTTTGAACATAACGTGCATTCCTATTGCGCTTATAATCACCAGAGTAATCAAGGCCCAACTCGGTAACCAGTTTTCCGGAAACAGCGCCTTTAATGTTACCTGAATATTTTGCCGGCTTGCCAGCAGTTTGCTCCGGCTTGTTGTATTTCATCTTCCCGCGGTATTGTGAAGCCCTCGCTGCGCCTTGTCCCCCGGTCTCCACAGCTATTGGCTGATTTCTATTATTCCAGAGTTGGCCGCTGATACTTCCGCCACCTTTTTCAGGCCTGCGTGTTTTAGCTTTTCCCTGGAATGCAGCTGCCCGAAGAGTGCCTCCCCCAGGAGGTAGAGAAGCAAGGGGAGTATTGCGGTTGTTCCATAATTTTCCACTCACACTTCCGCCACCTTTTTCAGGCCTGCGTGTTTTGACATTTCCCTGGAATGCGGCCGCGCGAAGCGTGCCTCTGCCGCCTGGTTGAGCGGCAAGGGGAGTATTGCGGTTGTTCCATAATTTTCCACTCACACTTCCTCCTCCTTTTTCAGGCTTCCGGGTTTTTGTGTAGCCAGTAAAGTTTAACCCGATTGTTGTAAAAGATCCGCGGCCAATAATGCCTTTTATCCTTCCCTTGAATTTAGATGCTCTCACCGTTCCCGCTCCTGCGGTGCTAACACTTACCGGTGCATTTCGGTTGTTCCAGATTTGCCCACTTACACTGCCCCCGCCTTTACCGGGTCTTCTTGATTTTGTTCTTCCGCTAAATCTTGATGCGTTTATCGTTCCTGCGCCCGCTGAGCTCACGCTTACAGGCTGATTACGGTTATTCCATAATTTGCCACTTACACTTCCGCCTGATCCGCTAATTCGCTTTTTGGGTTTGCCTGATTTAGAAAACATAATAAAGGCCCCCCCGCCTAAACCCGGTTGTTTCGTTGGCACAGGTTTTAAAGATGCCCGGCCTGCGCGGGTGGCCGACCCGGCTTTTTGATTTAATGGTTTGCCTGTTCTTTCACCACTGGCAGTAACACTTAATTTCCTTGGCCATACAAATTTGCCGGCTTTCTCGGCATTGCCCTTGGTTCCTGTTTTCCGAAGTCGCTTTCCCGAAATATCTCCACTCCAGGCTTTGCCAGAATGTGTAGCGCTTCGAAATCCTCCCACTGTTTGTGGTGGTTTACGTTTTACCGACTGAGGAGACTTTCTAAAAAAATGAAGTGTATCTCGACCAACTAATCCGATTTTTGGTGAATGGTAATTTTTAGTTCGGAGTTTTCTCCCAGCAATATCGGTGGTGACGGCTTTTTCTTTCTTCGAATATTTTCCCCAGTAAACATTTTTTCTGCCCCGCGTTAAAAATTGTGACGTAATGGTTTTGAATCCCGCACCTTTAATCCCCATAGACCTTCCCCTGGCAGCAGCTTCGGAGGCCGACAATCTTCTTGATTTACTCAACGGTTTATTTTTTGGGTCGGTACCGGGCATCTTAGCCACTCGCGATGGATTATTCACGAAGGGGCCATGCTGAGGGTAAACATTTCGTTTTTTGTGCACTGGTTCCTTGCCCGGTTTTACATAGCCCGGTAAACGTACGGTTGATGCTTTCTCCTTTTTTGGTGACCTGGATGGATTATTAACATAGGGGCCACGCTGTGGATAAATATTCTTTTGTGGTTTACGGGCTGGAGCTTTACTCTGTCTCACGTAGCCAGGTGTGCGCACCGTTGAAGCTTTTTCCTTTTTTCCTTTTGGGGATGGATTGTTAACGTAAGGTCCGCGTTGAGAATAAATATTGCGTGACCTTCCGGATGGTTTTGGTGGTTTAATTCGTCCACTTGTTACACCGGGGCCTGGTCCTCGCTGGGTATATGCTTTCTCTCCCTTTGGAGTTTTGGATGCTTTGTGAACGTAAGGGCCTTTTTGAGGGAAAACATTCTTTGCCCTTTTTCCCCGCTGTGATTGAACCCGAGGGCCGCTTTGATTATTGCCAAACAACTTTTTCTTTTGACCAGTACTGCCAGGGGTTACAGTAGGATTGGCTCCCTTGGTATCTTGAGCGCTTACGTTCAGGGCAAACAGAAAGAGCCCTGCACCTAAAAGAATTCTTAGGAAAGCTTTTCTGAAAAACGAATGCGTTTTATTATGGAACAATGTTTTCGATTGAACTTGCCAAGTTAGTCTAATTAAGTGTTTCTGGCAATTGGGCTACCTGAAACCGTGAAAATCAGGCAGTTCTGAAGGTATTTTCCAATAATTTCCGGTTCTAAAAAAGGTAAAAATTATTGACTTTTTTAAGCCGTTGCAGCGTAACACTTACTCAAAAGCCATCTCCCTCTTTCTTTTTTTCTCCCTCTTTTCCTTTATCCTCTTTAGTTTCTTCTTCCTTCTTCTCCTCTTCTTCAGGCAATGGTGTG
>Ga0315912_10000916_pt1 | contig 41920 bp, 37 predicted proteins | sample VfabasoilMG_FD_204469 | JGI IMG/M metagenome (GOLD analysis project Ga0315912, IMG submission 204469) | Garden soil microbial communities collected in Santa Monica, California, United States - V. faba soil | ecosystem: Environmental > Terrestrial > Soil > Garden | place: USA: California... | reverse complement strand
GACCCCTGTCGAGAGCAGTCCATCCGTACGGTCTCGATCGACTCCCCATACAGACAACAATATTCAATACGTAGTCGACGTCTACACACGGCGAGACAAATTTCTGACACGCATTCCCATGACCCAATACCATCGTTTCCGAGCATATTTTCCCAAATATAGGCTCAAAACTCGCATCCAGAATCCACGGCTCGTCCCTGAACCGCTGGAGATCGATGCTGACCCCTCATCCCAAGACGAACAACCAACTCGACTGTTGAACGCATCAGCCAGCTAACAGGGACACTATGACCATGACGCCAGCCCCCGACATCCTCAAGATCTTCGAAGACGAGTTTCCAAAAGACACGGTCGCCCCAGAGGAAATTGTCCTCTCGCTCCACCAATTTCAGACATTACTACGAATCTACAAACAACCCTACGCCAGAGGCACGATCTATCGCTGGCTGAAGGTGAGCAAGAAGTTTCTTCCGTCCCCCGTGCAAGACATTCTCGCGCCAGCCCCAGCAGCATGGTTCATTTGTGTGCCCACACTGAACAAGAAGCACAGACAGACGCCGATTATTCCGCTCCGGTATCTCACTGCAGACACGCATGAGATCGCTACCAAGCTGGTAGTCTCCAAACACGACACGCCCCATGTTCTCGTCAACTTGCATTCACTGAAAGCCCATCTTGATCTCGTGCAAGCACAGGTCACCACTCTCATCAGCTACTTCGGCAACCGCGAAAGAAAGGAACGACCCCATGCACAGCACAGAACCAGTACCCATTCGTCTGCCACTCACGCGTCTGGAGGCTGATCCCACCTATCAATCATTCAGCCGGCCACTCACGACGGACGAAGCCGCCGATCTTCGCAAAAGCATTGAATCGGCAGGTTGCCTTTTGCAGCCGATCATCGTGGAACACGTCCAAGCGAAATCCAAATACGTCGTCATTGATGGCTACAACCGCTGGCACAATGCGCAAGCTCTGGGTTATGACGACGTCCCCTGCATCCAAGTGTTTACGGAGCAACAACGACTCGAAGCGTTGATGGCCAACGCCACTCGGCGCCAGCTATCAACCGAGGAACGATCCGAACTCCTCGCCAAAGGGCGAACCGCGTTTACCCATGCAGCGCAGAACTTAATTCCAGAACTCCGTCCGCTCTACGCCAATGGCGAGCTGACCAGAATCGTGGGCGCACCCAATGTCCTGTATCTGACCAACGCCTCAGAAGAGAAACAACGCAGCCTCTACCACAAGATCCAGCAGGCCTTCCGCACGCCCCTCCTATCCCAATCAGACGCACACGAAAACGAACGAATGACCTCTCTCTCCGCTCAAGTCGCCTCCATGCAACGCACGACCGCGCAACTCGAGAGCGACCTCGCCGCGGCTCAAGTCGATAAAGCGGCGCTCCAACGCAAACTGGACGCCATGACGTCCAGTCTCGACTCTCTCGCAGACAAGAAAGCCGGGCAGACCAAGAAAACACTCGAAGAGCAAGTTCGAGCTCTCAACGACCGTATCGCCACACTGAACGAAAAACACAAAGAGACATGCCATAAAGCCAGCGTCCTTGAGGAACAACTCAAGACCGCGGAATCGGAAAAGAAGGCTGCGCAAATCTACGCGCGTACCGCGGAAGACAAGGCGCACACCGCCCAACAGCGGCTCGCAAGTCCCCAGATCATGGCGGCGAACTTCGAATCCATTCACAAACTCATCGAAGCCATCAAAGCCCAAATCGTCGCGGCCAAACCGCTCGCACCGGAAGATGACACCCTCATCAGCAACCACATTGGCCATACCGAATCGTTACTGGCAGACTTGGCAAATACCTTGCATTCCACGGGTGATCTCATTCACTTTTCACGACATCTCAAACCGAAGGGGCACCGCCCGGACAGCCCGAGTGCGCAAGCCCAATAGCCCGGCTTCTACCCTGCTCCACGCGACGAACATCGCGTGGAGCCTAGCCGCTACCCTCTCAATCCATCATCAAAACGCCAGCGACACCCCTGGCAGAAATACATCCATAACCTGTCACTTTTGACAGGTGCGCACCATCGGCTCATTCCGGCAGCATCTCCCTCCCCGATGGAGGACCGCTATGCATACATCATTGTCCGTGCAGGATTTCATCAAGCGCTCGACATCAAGCCCGCATCGCACCGCCTCGCTCCTGGAACGGACTATCACGCTCCTCCACAAACTGGCGCTGAACTTTGCGGCTGAGGCTTTCCCAGCTCTCGATCCGATCGATCTCCTTGAGCCAGAAATTCTCATTGCCTTAACCCATCTCGCTCCACCACACAGAACGCCGGCCAATCTGGCCAATCGTCTGGGGATCCACATCCACACCATCCATACCGTGCTCTCACGGCTGCATCAACAAGGTGCGATCAGGTCTACGGCGCCTTTCTGCCCACTGACTGCGCAAGGGAAATCCCGCGCCCTACTCACCCAGTCGGCAGCCCATAAGCTCCTACTCGGACTCTCGAAACTCAAACTACACACGATCAAGGACCTGCACCAACTCACCAGCATTACGCTGGTCAACCGTCTCCAAACACGTACCTGCAACCAGGAGCCGTTCTGCCGGATCTGCCAATACTTTGAACCATCGGCGCATCGCCATAGCTCGACACCGAACCATTGCCATCTGCTGGATATTCCTCTGTCGAAGAGGGGCCAGACCACAACCGAGCCCCCTCTCCTATCCATACAGAAGCTCCCTCGGCCAACAGCCCAGAAATCATGACCATCCATTCCCATACCATTTCGTCCCGGTCACACCCCGGAACGTATTTAGAGATAATGGATACAACACCAGGCCAACAAGACATGACCCAACTCGCCATGTTTGGCTCGCCTCAGCCGGCAGCGGCACTCAGGCCAGCGTTCGGGAAAAAGTCAGACCAGCAAGTACTCGACGCGATTGCCGATCCCTTACTGCTCAATCCCGAGCAGCTCGCCATCGTACGCGCACCTCAAGGCCCTATTCTCGTGATCGCCGGCGCCGGTAGCGGAAAAACAAAGGTCCTCGTCCATCGCACCGCCTGGCTCATTGCCTCCGGCATTCACCCAAGCCGCATTCTGCTCATCACCTTCACCCGCAAAGCGGCTTCTCAAATGCTGAGCCGCGTGCAAGAAATCAATCCGCAGCCCCGGAACTCCATCCACGGCGGCACATTTCACAGTATGGCTGCCACGTGGCTCAAGACACACGGCTCGGTGCTGAATCTATCCCAGCGGTTTACCATTCTGGATGAATCTGAAAGCGCGAGCCTGCTCCATGTCCTAGCCAGCAAACAACATCTCACCCACATCAAAGGGTTTCCCCATAAACGGACCCTGCTCGCCATCTATGGCTATGCCGCCAACAGCATGAGCACGATTGCCGACACCATCGCCCATGCATTCCCGCAATACGAACTCTATACACATCAAATCGAACAGCTCCACCGCATCTTTCGAGACACGAAATGGGCACAACAGCGATTCGATTATGACGATCTGCTTCTCCTCGTACATCGGATACTCCTCGATCACCCAGAGGCCGCCCTCCAACTAATCACCAGATATCAAGCCATTCTGGTCGATGAGTACCAGGACACGACCAAACTGCAAGCGGAGTTAGTCCGGCTGCTCGGCCTCTCTCACCGAAACGTCTTGGTCGTAGGTGATGATTCGCAGTCCATCTATTCCTTCCGATCTGCCGATGTACACAATATGCAAGCCTTCCCCATGCTTTTTCAGAACACCACCACCTTTGCCCTCGTCCGCAATTACCGCAGCACCACTCCGATCGTGCAGGTGGCAAACAAAATCCTTGAAGATGCGCCGCATCTTCATCCGAAAACCTTATTGGCTCAACGGCAATCCACCGTCCGTCCCCAGCTCATACAATGCCCCGATGAACAAAGTGAAAGCACCTACATCATCGAGCAGATGCGAGCCTTGCAACAGCAAGGTCTGGGGTTACATCGCATCGCTGTGCTGTTCCGGTTATCGGCGTATTCGTATGACCTGGAGACGGCCCTCGTCCGAGCTCGATTGCCCTTTGTGAAATATGGCGGCCTGGCACTCACGGAAACTGCCCATGTCAAAGACTTTGCGGCGTACTTGACGGCCGCGTACCTCAAGACCACTCGCACTGCCTGGCAGCGACTCCTCCTACTGATTGATCGCATCGGTCCAGCCACCGCGGAACTCATCATCGGAAACATCAAAACTGCCGCACATCCGCTGGATATTCTCCGACACCACCAAGGTCCAGCCGCGCAAGATCTTCAGCACCTGGCAGACGTGTTGACCCAACTCCACGACGAGACCATCCCGCTCGGACTACGACTGCACATCATCCTTGACCATTACGCCGAGCACCTAAAGCGTCACTACCCGGACGACATGCGCGAGAGACTGGCCGAACTTGATTTTCTCATTGAGGGCTATAAAGACATGAGTAGTCTTGAAGAGGTCTGCAGTGCCCTCAATCCCCCTACGACCACTCAACGCCAAAACACCGCAGGGCACCCGAGCGACACTCTGGTCCTCTCGACGATTCACTCCGCAAAAGGATTGGAATGGGATGCGGTATTCGTCATTCACGTCGCCGACGGACAACTGCCGCACGCTCGGAGCTTCAACGATCCGGCCAACCTAGAAGAAGAACGACGGTTACTGTACGTCGCCATTACCCGACCACGCTTTCGTCTGTGGCTTACTTATGCCACAAACACGAATTCGACATGTGGCGTAAAGAGCGATATCCGGGCCTCACGCTTCCTTGAACACATCGATAACACGATTCTGGACCGTGCCATGCTCACATGAGGCGCATCATGTCTACCCCCAGCTCCTTTCGCTTTCTCTTTGACGCCACCAGTGACAACCCCAATGTCATGCCCTACGTGGCCAAGCTTCAATGGAACACCCGCCTCAAGCGCATTGAACATGTCATGTATCCCATGCAGCGCCATACACTCAGTGCCACCAGCATGCATGTCTTTGGCGAATTCACCGCCTCTCCTCTGGACATCATCGAAACACGGCGAGGGGCGCTCACACGCAAACGCAAAACCCTTGAACTCCTCTCCAGATTCATCGCCACTCCACGTGGCTACCTCCTGTTCATTGGAGAAGGCCGTGACGCCATGGCCTCCGAACGCATTGACGAATACCTCCAAGGCACCCGATCTGCCAATGAACTCGGTCCGCAACCCTGGGACATCGGCATAGCAATCTCTGACTGGAGGGCGCTCGATCATCAACAGGCCTCTACCGGCCCGACACGCACACGCGCCGACTACCTGCAAGAGCGCAAGCGCGCATTAGAGCAAGAAATCCATGAAATCACTCTTGAGCTCGAATCGCTAACTTCGACGGCGACACACCGCTAATACCATGACGATCGAGCAACCCTGCTATCCACCCACTGTGACACCCAAGGAGCCGACGATATGAATCGGTTACGATTTCCTTTTCTCGGGTATACCGTCATCATTCACTGGTCCTGGCTCATCGCGGTCAGCCTCCTGACCTGGGCTCTGTCCACAGGCTACTATCCCACCGTTTTTCCTGATCATCCACGTCTCATCCACTGGCTCTCGGGTTTCATGACCACCGGGCTGCTGTTTCTCTCCGTACTACTCCATGAATGCGCCCATGCAGGTGTGGCCACCGCGCACAACGTCAAAATCAACGACATCATGCTGCACATTGTCGGGGGGTGGACCATGCTCCCCCGTGAATTGTCCTCACCCAGCCTGGAAGCAAAAGTGGCGATTGCCGGGCCATTCTGTTCGGTCGTCATTGGCGTGCTGCTCTGGCCATGGTCCGACTTTCCCATCGCGCACTACCTGATGGACTTTAATTTCCTGCTCGCCGGCTACAACCTCCTGCCCGCGTTCCCCATGGACGGTGGACGGATACTGCGCGCCTGGTTCTGGCACCAATCCGGCTCATTCTCACACGCCACAGAACGCTCATCCAGACTGGGCAAACAAATTGCGATCGCACTCATCGTGAGCGGAATTGGAGGGATGTTACTCGGCTGGAGTACATTCTGGCTGATGATTGGCGGGATCATTCTCCGCATGGTCTCGGACGGCACCCATCATACAGTCGAATTCAGTCAGCTCCTGACCGGACACGTCAGAGACGTCATGATCCCCAGTTCGCGCATTCTCTGCCTCGAAGTGGGACAAACCGTCGCCACCGTGAAAGACATTTTTCTGCGCTATGGGTTTCATCATTTCCCCGTCACATGGAATGACCACATCGTAGGACTCCTCCACTACGACGATCTGCGCACGCACCCGGATTGGCTACACGACACCCACCAACCGATCACCGAACTCATTCGTCCGCTCAAGCACGAAATCGTCGTGCATCCATATGCCACGATTCGCGAGGCGTTCGATCAAATGCTCCTCACGGCCTCCCCGCGGCTCCTCGTCTACGAGGGCAGTCAGTTTGTCGGCATGATCACACGAGCCAGCGTGACACGGCTCCGCGAACTCCATCAAAAAGAGTCGCAATGGGTAGGGCTCACCGGGGCAGCTCCGGCTACTGCCCGTCATTCGTAATGTGAGGAAATTTCACTTTCACATATGAAGGATAGACGTCGAGCGTTTGTCCTTTCGCCAGCATTTGACGGCTGCGAAAGTAGAACCATCTGTCAGGCAAATGAATCACCTTATCCTGTTGAATTTGCCGCATCTTGATCCCACGCATGGTCACACCGGACCCCAGGCCGATCACCGCCTCTTGTCGATCGACGACCGGACTGGTTTCCATGATGTGCTCCGCCGTCAATGGATGGTTCACCCGGAAATAGAGCCACGTATTGATGCTGTCGACAACGCTATGCGCGGACAATATCCCCGCCTCTTTCTCCGGTTGCGCTTTGGACTGGGTGTACAGATGCACCCAAATCCGCGCGCCGCCCGCCTTATTGAACAACTCATGGATCCCCGGATACAGCACGTTATGCCCCTCGTCCAAATGCAGACACAAGGGGATCTCCAACTTAGACCCGCGCGCAAAGATCCGTCCCGCCAAGGACTGAATCATCGACACGAACACTTTGGCCACGAGGTACGAGACCCGCGACGTGAGCAAACTGCCCAAAGTACAAAACAACAACACCGGTTCCCCATTTTCCAACCGTTGAATGAAGGGGTTCGTCCGGGCTTTGCCGATAATGCGTCCCGTGTTCCCCATCGTGAGCTTAATCATGGCATCACGCAGCGAGGCGGAGATTTTCACGTAGAAATCTTTGAGCGCATCATTTTGCACGATGCTATCGATCGTGTGACACAAATCATCCGTTCCCGGCAACATCGCCAAACTCTCCCGCAACCGGCGCAGATCCTCATGCCCGATCCGTTTCTTGATGTCGTCGAACGTCAACGGGGTCCGTTCCCCTCGTGCACGCCCGAGTTTGATCAACGCGCTGATGATCGCATGCGAGACCGATTCCGCAGTCCCCGTAAAGAACTCCGTGCCGCGGTCGTCCTTACCAGGCAAGACACTGTAAATGTGATTGACCAACTCCTCTTCCATGTAATAGTTCGAGAGAGGATCCAGATAAATCGAGTTGTCTGGGAAAATCGGCGTCAACAACATCACCTGATCCAGCCGGCCGGATTCGGCCGCCACCTGGACGAATTTCGAAAACAACCCCTGATCCCCCTTGGGGTCAAAGACCACCGTCGAATACCCCTTCCGGATATCCTGTTCCATCACCGCTTCAATCAGACGGCTCTTGCCGCTTTGTGTCGTGCCAAAACAGCCGACATGCCCACGCCGGTCCTCATCCGGCATCCAAATCAAGCCTTCCTCGATCGGCTCCACCCCCAAGATCGCACCATGACCAAACACGGTCCGATCCGGCCACAACGGCTGCAACCGCCCGTGCCGATTGATGGCTTGCAATCGCGCCAATGGAGATCCGGGATCGATCACCCCCGCATGGCCCACCGAGTCACTGAGCGACCGAAAGCCGAACATACCGTCCCCCTCTCGCCAATGCCGTCCTACCCTCTTATTACGAGCCGCCCATCTACCACGGCCGCGCCAAAGGCCATGGCGACACGACATCGTCGTAATACACGTAAAAGGAGTGCCTGATGCGAATTCCCCGCTTCTACACCAAAACCGACACCAATCCGTACGCCGATCAAACATACGTCGAGCGGACATCCCTTCCCCCCGGGAAGACCTCACCCCTCACTGTCATCGCCCCACAGTCCTGGTCGCAAATGGCAGTGGACATCCTCGCGCAAAAGTACATGCGGAAAACTGGCGTGCCTCAGCCAGGCTCCGATCGTGTCGGACGGGAGACCGATGCGCGACAAGTCTTCCGTCGCATCGCCGAGTGCTGGACCTTCTGGGGGCGCCAAGGCGGGTATTTCACGACCGACGGCGATGCGCAGGCGTTCAGCGACGAACTCCAGTACATGCTGGCACACCAGATCGGCGCGCCCAACTCCCCGCAATGGTTCAACACCGGACTCCACTCCGCCTATGGCATCGCGGGTCCCGATCAAGGACTCTGGCGCTGGAATCCCGAGACGCACGACACCGTCCCGGTCGGCAATGCCTACGAACATCCCTCCGCGTCCGCCTGCTATATCCAGTCGCTAGCCGACGATCTCGTCAACGAGCACGGCATCATGAGCCTCTGGACGCGCGAAGCCCGGCTCTTCAAGTTTGGGTCCGGCAGCGGCACCAACTTCTCCGCACTCCGCGGCAAGGGGGAACGGCTCTCGGGAGGAGGGACCAGCTCTGGCCTCCTGTCCTGGCTCAAGATCGGCGATACCGCCGCCGGCGCCATCAAGTCCGGAGGGACGACGCGACGGGCGGCCAAGATGGTCATCCTCAATATCGACCACCCGGACATCGAAGCCTTCATCAATCTCAAGGTCCAGGAAGAGCAGAAAGTGGCGGCGCTCGTCGTAGGCTCTCACCTCTGTGCGACCCACCTCAACAAAATCATCCAGGCGGCCTGGATTACCGAAGATGGGCACGCACTCGTCCAGCCCAATCCCAAATTCAACACCGCGCTCAATGAAGCCATCCGTGCCGCACGACAAGCGCGCATCCCCGAAACCTATATTCAGCGCGCCCTGTCCTTTGCCAAAAAAGGCCACAAACACTTCGCGTTTTCTGTCTACGATCTCGGATGGGAAGGAGAAGCCTATCAAACCGTCACGGGCCAAAACGCCAACAACAGCATCAGAGTAACGAAAGACTTCCTGGACGCCGTACAAGCCGATGCCATGTGGAGCTTGCGCAATCGCACCGATGGGGCAATTGCCAAAACCCTACGCGCACGCGATTTATGGGATCAGATTTGCTCGGCCGCGTGGCAATGCGCCGATCCAGGCATTCAATACGACGACATCATCAACGACTGGCATACCACACCAGCACAAGGCCGGATCAACGCCAGCAACCCCTGTGTACCTGGGGATACGCTCGTCGCCACCGCCAATGGCTGGCGACGCATTGAGAAGATCACACGCGATACTGATATCATCGGGAGTGACGGTCAGCTTCATCCCATCCACCCCAGCTTCATCACAGGGTTCCAGCATGTGTGGCGGGTCTGCACATCAGATGGCTATGAGCTCAAGGCCACAGACAACCATCTGATTACGACACAGAACCGAGGCGATGTCCCGGTGGGCGAACTCCGTCCAGGAGACATTCTCGTACTCTCACCAGGCAGTTTCGGGACTCGCTCGATCGACGTGAACCTCGCATTCAGCATCGGGTTAGCGATTGGCGACGGCTGTGTCAGTCATTACGACACCCCGTATGGTCAACGCTCGAACCTTATTCTCACCATGCACCATGATGAAGCCCCTATCCTCACTACCGCTGCCGCGAGCATTCAACGTCAAAAAGACCTCCATTATGTCCTAGCCTATCTCGAAGGCCGGTTTGTCCCTCGGCGCACATCGGTATTCCATAGTAAGACATCCGCGCGCGTGTCGTGTGGAGCACCCGCGGTAGTCAAAGACTTTACTCGGTATGCAGTGCTTGATGAAGGCTCCGAGAAGAAACGCTTTACTGACTCCGCGTTTCAATTGGACCGACCGTCTCTCGCGCAGATGCTCCGTGGCCTCTACACCGCCGATGGCACTGTTGCGAATTACGGCGATAAAACTCATTACGTTGGGCTGGATTCTTGCTCCCTCACACTCTTACAACAGGTGCAAATCTTGCTGCTGTTGTTTGGGGTCAAATCGAAGCTGTACAGCAATCGCCGGGGAGGACGGTTTGTCGAACATTTACCCAGCGGTAAAGGCTGGACTCGACCGTACGTTGTCAAAGAGATGTACTCCCTCCGCGTCTCACGTTCCTCACGCCTGCTCTTTGAGCAAGAAATTGGCTTCCACCCAGACAGTCCGAAGGCTACCAAACTTCGCAGACTCAATGAGGAGGTCGAATGCTATCAGGACAAGCTCACAACACAATTTGAACGGCTCGAATGGGTTGATGAAACACTCGTGTACGACTTGACCGAACCGGCCACTTCGCACTTCGTCGCCAATGGATTTGTGGTTCACAATTGCTCCGAATATCATTCCAACGATGACACCAGCTGCAATCTGGGATCACTCAACCTCGCGGCATTTCTGAAACCCGATAACACCATCGATCTCGATGCCTATCGTCATGCCATCCGGCTCTGGACCATCGCCCTCGACATTACGGTCTACATGGCCTCATACCCAAGCCGCACCATTGCCGAGCGCACAGCCAAACTTCGACAGCTCGGACTGGGCTACGCCAATCTGGGCGCCGTCCTGATGCGGCTCGGGCTCCCCTATGATTCCCCGAAAGCTCGTGCGGTGGCGCAAGGCCTGACGGCCTTGCTCACCGGACACGCTTATGAAGTCAGTGCCGAACTTGCCGCCGAGCTCGGCCCGTTCCCCTATTATGCTGAAAATCGCGAGACCATGTTGCGGGTCATTCGCAATCACCGGCGCGCCGCACAGGGCGAAACGCGATCAGCCGTGTACGAACTCTTGACCGTCACGCCCCAACCACTCGACTTCACACACTGTCCCTCCGCTCTCACGGAAGCCGTACGCGACAGCTGGAACAACGCGCTCGCGAATGGAGAACAATACGGCTACCGCAACGCCCAAGTCTCCGTCCTCGCGCCAACGGGAACCATCGGGATTGTCATGGACTGCGATACCACGGGCATTGAGCCTGATTTTTCCCTGGTCAAATACAAAACGCTCGCCGGCGGCGGAACCATGAAGTTCGTCAACGAATCCATCCCTCCCGCGCTCAGAACTTTGGGGTATACGCCAGAACAAATTCTCGCTATCACGCGCTACATAGTCGGCACCGGCACACTCCACGACTGCCCGACCATCACCTATGAGCAATTGAAGGACCTAGGTCTTTCGGAAGCCGCCCTCGATCGCATCCAACGGGGCATTCCCGGCGTCCTCGATCTGTCGATGATCATCACCCCGGACATTGTCGGCCTCGATTGGTGCCAACAGCGGTTGAACCTCCCCCCTCATTCACTCCGCGCACATGATTTCAATCTCCTCCGGCAACTGGGCTTTTCCCAAGACGCTATTACCCGTGCCAATCAGCACGTCTGCGGCACACTCACCATTGAAGGCGCTCCACATCTCAAGCCGGAACATCTCGCCGTCTTTGATTGCGCCGTCCCAGGCGGATCCGTGGGCACACGATCCATTGCTCCGGACGGGCACCTGAAAATGCTCGGCGCCGTCCAACCATTCTTGAGCGGCAGCGCCAGCAAAACCATCAATCTGCCGGCAAGCGCCAACATCGACGACATTGCCCGTCTCTACCGTCTGGCCTTTGATCTCGGCATTAAATGCCTGGCCGTGTACCGCGACGGCTCCAAACTCAGCCAGCCTCTCCAAGCCATCGGCGCAGGGGAGCTCGCCCAGGCAATTGATGACAAGCAGATTCCAGCCGTCGCCAAAGCCCTCGCCGCCCAAACCATCGAACGGGGCAAACACCGTCCCCTCCCCAATAAACGTGTCGGCTATACGCAGAAAGCAACAATCGGCGGGCACAAATTGTATATCCGCACCGGTGAGTACGAAGACGGGACGTTAGGTGAAATCTTTCTCGACATGCACAAAGAAGGCGCGGCCTTCCGAAGCCTGATGAACTGCTTTGCCATTGCCATTTCCACGGGCCTGCAATACGGCGTCCCGCTGGAAGAATTCGTCGAAGCGTTCACGATCATGCGCTTCGAGCCCAACGGGCCCGTGACTGGCCACGACCAAATCAAGATGGCCACGTCCATCATGGACTACGTCCTCCGAGATCTCGCGATCAATTATCTCAATCGACAAGATCTCGCCAACATCACAATGACCGGAGAAGACATGCGTGGGGACTCCGTCAAGCCATACATCAACAGCAACGGACACTCCACATACCTGCCGGCCTCACAACAAGCATCCGGACGAGACGAGATCCAAGACGCCAAAGCCAAAGGCTATACCGGAGATCCCTGCCATGAATGTCATCAATTTACGCTGATACAGCGGGGCACGTGTAAAACATGTCTCTCGTGCGGAGCAACATCGGGTTGCAGCTAGAAAGGAGTCTCTACAAGATGAAGCTCACCACCCAATCAAACAGGATCCTCTCACGCCAACGGCCGTAATACCTCACAGAAACGTTGCATGCCGTTTTTCTCAACCTTAGCCAGGAGCCAAGCATGTCTCGCGTAGAACTCTTCCTCTTTGCCGCTATCTTCCTTGTGAGTACTGTAGCAATGTTGCTTGCCCTGTTCCCAAACCTTCGAGAAGAGCCAACCATCTCCCGGATACCATTATTCCTCATCGCGATCGTTCTCGTCTTCACTTCCGGATGCGCCAATCACATGACCCTGACCAGGCAGCTTCAAACCCAAGCCAGCAATACAATTTTCCTCCAACCCACAAAAGAGAAAACCGTGTACATCGAGGCTCGCAATGCCTCAGATAATCCGCACGCACTGCTATCAGAATTGCCCAATCGTCTGACCCAGAAAGGCTATACCATCGTCAACGACCCTGATCAGGCCCATTTTCTCGTTCAAGCCACTACAATCTTTGCCGCGAAAGCTAAACCCGGAACCACACTCGAGAGTCTCGTCGCAGGAGGGTTCGGCAGCATGATCGGAGGAGGGATTGGAAGCACGATCGCGATCTCTCGCGGCACCGGATTCGGCATGATCCCCGGCGGCGCCGCCGTCGGCGCACTCGCAGGCTTTATCGGCTCCAAGGTCACTGAGGACAGCCAGCTATCACTTGTGCTCGATGTGCAAATCACTGAGCGCACAAAAGAGCAGGTCGAGCAGGTGGTTTCCTCCCAGGTTGCCCAAGGTGGAGGCCTGCCTAGTCAAAACAAAACCATAGCCCTGTTTTCCGGTCAATCCCTCAATGCACCCCATGCAGGTCAAATGACCGAGACCATTCAAGAAGTGCATCGTGGCCATACCCGCATGCATAGGGCTCGTTACGCCGCCATGGCGCAAGAAATGTGGATGTCCGAAGTCGAGGCCTCAAAAGATTTGGTCAACCGCCTCACAGACAGCATCAGCGGACTCTTCTAGCGCCGGGAGAGACTTGTAACTCAAGGGAGCACAGAAGGAATCTGCGCGCCCCTCTCCAGAAAGGAATGCACATGTCGACACCGCACAATAGAGCTTCCTTCAGCTTCAAGCTTGGCACCATCCTGTTCGCAAGCATACTCTGGTTCACGCCACACCTCTCTGAAGCGGCCGATACCAAACCACACTCGGACACAGGGCTTGCCTGGCTCCATCTCATCGATCAGCAACAGTTTGATCAAAGCTGGGACCAAGCATCCCCATTTCTCAAGTCCCACATCACCAAAGACCAATGGGCGGCCACCTTGCGCGAGAAGCGCCTGCCTTTGGGGCACATTACCGCTCGAGATAAGGCTACCAGTGAATATCGATACCATATCCCGGGGATTGGAGACGGCACGTTTCAAGTCATCGTCTATCGAACACACTTTGGGAATCAGACAAAGATGGACGAAACACTCATTCTCTCGAGAGAAAATAACGACCAATGGCGACCCATTGGGTATTACTTGAAATAACGACGATCACAACCGCGCCATGAAACTCTATCAATGGGACTCCATTCCACCGACCCCTCACAATATCTATCCTCTGCACACCAACCTCCCTTACCGAGACCTTGCTATCACCGCGCTCGCCTGGACATGGTTCATGTATACCATCACAGGTCTTGGCATCGCCCTGCTCTTTAGCTCCCATGCTATTGATCGATATTTCTGGCCTGGAACGACCCTCGTATTGGGCGGACTCGCTGCCTGCATCGGTCTACCCGGTGCCGTTAGCTTTCTGATCGTCCGCAAGATTCTCACCCTCTTGCAGAAAGATATTTGTCCACTGTGCCAATGGGGGTTTGCTCAATTCTCACGATGGCATTGGCAGGTATGGCGCGGATGCCAATTGCTCCGGATCGGCAGCTTGCTGATACTCCTTCTTTCCATCATAACCGTGGAACTATTCGTCGTATGGTTTCATCTATATCACGAGCCCCTATTTCACGGCACGCCGCTCTTCTATGCAGGAGGACTCAGCCTCCTCAGTTACGTCATCACTACCACGCTCTATTTATACATCGATACATGGCTCAATCTACTTGCATTCGAGCACGGCCCACTAAGGCTCACCCATACACACGGAGATTTCATTACCGACTGGATCATTCGCAGACTGAATCGCAATCATTCATGACACACACGACCCCCAACAGACGTTGCGCAAAGTGCAAAGCCGTGTTCAGCCCACACTGGACACACTGCCGTATTTGCAAAACACCACTCCATACCTCCTCACCACCGCCCGCCAACCAGATCTGCCGTCTTCACCCTGGGACCTCATCGCCTATAAAACAAGCGATACGCTCCAACAAGGAGAAATCCGCCAGGTCACCATCACTGGATCCCACCTCACATGCCAACTCACATCTGGACAAACCGTCCCAGGCCATGCAATTCGCGCCGTCGGAACCAGAGACGCTGATCACACCTTGGCACTTGCGTTCAGTACCAGAAATGAAGAGAACCTGATGAGCAACGACACGCCATCTCAAGCAGAACCGCCCTCACCTCGTTCGCAAGCCGCCCCGCCACGATCACCGTGGTACTGCCACTGGAAAGACATAGCCGATATGACCGCGCCTATCCTCCCTCACGAGCCACGTATGAAATTGATTACAACAATGCTCGATCGCTGTGATATCGCCTATCGCAATGGCGACGAGAAGGGTTTTCTCCGCTTAAAAGAACAGCTGCGCAATCTCATCAATGCGTCAACACCAAAGTCGATCAAAACGATGCCGTAACCATTTTCATCAACCAGAAAGGAACGACTCACATGCAAGCCCGAATCAGACCGGCTGAATCCACTGACGAGAATCCATCGGGACTCCACCTCGAACTTTCCATTCTTCACGATGGCTTTCCTGATTGGGAATGAACAGTGATCCCTGCAGAGCGATCCATCGACCCTCGCAAACGCGCGCTCGTTAGCCTCTGCGGTCTGTCGGCTATCATGCAAGATGCCCCAACAATACTTCTCAAACTCTCAAGAAAATGGACGACCCTTGATCCTGCCGGACTCAAATGGGTTCAAGAGAGATTATTCAAACCGCTGGTCGATCATGTGGATTTCGTCACTCGACATGTCCGGAACTTCGCTCAACTATGTGGACCGAACGCCGCACTGTACCAACCCCTCTGTAAAATACGAGAAACGACCCTACGCCATCTGCTGTTTACCCAGCCAACACCACCAGCCTTAACCGGACGTTGGATGCGCCTTCAAGAGGCGATGCCTACATCAGAACCCAACGAATCGTTTTCGGTCGATGACTATTTAGCATATGGAACGCTGGAGATTTACGGCCCTGAAGGACGCGACCAGTTAATGACACTAGAAATCCACCGATGGGCAGATGGGCTCTATTGGGTCAATGACATCGATGACGTGTATATAATTGGATTTGATCTGGCAAGTAATGTCAGAACACATGCCCGGTGACCGGCAGGTTTCGACCCAAAGCTGAAGTTCACGACCGACCGCTATCAGAGGGGGCTTACGCCTGTCCGCATAAGAACCCGCGATACATGGTCCCACTGTCGCAACTCATTGAAACGACAACGAGCATGGCATATTCTTCACGAACAGTAGTGGCGTCTTATACGGACAGGAACCGGCAGATCCGGGCCTTATGCGGATCGGCCTAAACATTGTTAGGCTAGAAAGGTAGACGGATCATGTCAACAGAAGTAGCACTCGAATTCGCAGTCGAACAGAAGCTTCGTGAAGCCAAGTTGGATTTCAAGAAGCATGTTGTGGTCGGAGATGCGCGCCCGGACTTCGTGGTGACTACGGCGAACGGCGACCATATCGTCGTCGAGGTTAAGGCCTGGGAATCCAATTCAGCGAACACGGCGCGCGCGATCAATCAGGTCGAGCGGTACAAAGAGCTCACAAAGGCCGCGGCCGCGATCATCGTAACTGCGGCGGGCCAAGTCCTCTCGATCAAGTCAGGCGCCGTGGTGCCGATCGCCCAGTTGGTCTCCACATTGTCGTCGCTAGCTGTCGCCGCCATGGGACAGAAGCGGTCGCAAACTGCTTTGACCTCAAGGGCTGCTCCGAAAAAGAGTGTGTTTGCATCCATGCCATTTGCCAGTCAATACGACGACACGTTTCTCGTGGCGATAGAGCCAGCTGCCTTGGCCAGCGGCGCCATAGCTGAGCGAGTGGACCACAACGGCACGGCCGGCAATATTGTGGCTCAGATTCAGTCAATGATCCGAGCGTCCAAGGTCGTTGTCGCGGACCTTTCGGATTCAAGGCCGAACGTGCTGCACGAAGTTGGTTTCGCGGAGGCGCTGCAGAAGCCGGTAATCCAAATATGCAGTTCGTCGACCTCCGATATGCCGTTCAACGTCAGGAACAACCAGACGATCAAGTACTCAATTGGCCAAGCAGCGAAACTGCGAAAACGGCTTGAAACAGAACTTCAGAAAGTGATCTGATTGTTACAGCGCTAACAAGTGCTTGCAACCGACGGCGGGATTGTCATCTTTTTAGAGCTCCACGGAACGAGTCGCGCTGCGGCTGAACCGCAGCGTTAGGCGACCGCACCTATAGCAGGAAAGGAGCAAGTCCAAATGAGGTTAGTTGAAAGAGGAGCAGACCGACGCTCTAATCCGGACGTATTCTTGAGCCACTCATCGAGAGACAAGGCTCTCGCACTAAGACTGGCAACGGATCTCAACTTCTGCGGCATAGACGCGTGGTTGGACGAATGGGAGATCCAAGTTGGCCAGAGCCTTGCGGATGTGGTGGCCAGTGCCATGGAGAAAGCTCGCTTCGTAGCCATTCTCATCAGCGAGAACTACAACAAATCCGTCTGGACGAAGAGGGAGTACAAGAAAGCCCTGTCCCGTGAGGAGCGGGAAAAGAGAGTGATCATGTTGCCACTAATACTCGGGGGAGCAGAGCTTCCCGATTTTCTCGAAGAGAAGAAGTACGTGGACCTTCGTGACCACTATTACTCAGGTCTTGCACAGATTGCGGGTATGGTTCACCACCTTTCGGAGTTCAGGATCACGCGGGCCATACGCGAGCACCTACCACAGAGTCTGAGAGATGTATGGGATCTTCTCGCCTCTGTTGGTTTTGAGCCTTTTGTGGTGGTTGGTAGTGACGATTTTGAGGAAATTCTCAGGTATGGTGGGGATAAGATCCGAGATGACTACGCACACTTCTACCCTGACATACTACTTAATAGTGACCAGGTGTCTGATCACGTCAAGTCGCTTCTTCGCGAGCTTTTTCCGCCTAACCGGGGCATGCACCAGACGGCTGACGCGCGCCGAGCGAAAACTATGGGCTGAAGAGTGGGACGCGCGCGTCATCCACAGATGATGCCGGACGTTAAGGCGACAGGGCTGAGGACCGCTTTATGGTGGGCGATTTCGGCACTGAACTTCTGCTCGTGGCCGTTCAACGACCGTCGACATCCGACCCTTAGTTGCCACTCGGTGTCATGTGGAATTCCTGCGGCAGTGGCTATTCGGAACATAAGCCGTGCCCCCGCCACGATCTCCATGTCGGAGTTCGTGATACGAATGCTGGGGAAACGGCACGTGCAAGCCCTCAATCTTTCAACTTGGCTTGGGCACAACGTTACGCCGAACCAAGACGCACGTTGCACCAAGGCACGACCTGATTGATGCCATATCCCGTCAGTTCATCCGACTTCTCAATCAACATCCGCATGACTCGATCCAGGTCTGGGTCGATGACGGTGCGCGGGCTATCCCTGAAATAGCGCATCACAGTACCGGCCACGACGTCCGCCAACTGGATACCGATTGCCTCATGCGACTGCGCGAACTCGAAGGAGGCAGTTTCCGCGAACACGAAGTCAGAATGCGGGGTGCAAGGAATGCTGTCCGCCTCTTGCTGGGCTTCTGCGGTCGCTTTGCCAAGACACAAGATATCTTCCACTTCGAGCTGTTGGTCGTGCACGATACGCACGCCCTTCAGTTTACGGCCATAGTAGAGATTCAGCCGTGCGTAGACGTTCGTGAAAGATGTGAGGTTTGGGAGCATCCATACGCGCTTGTTGTGTTTGTTGTGGTCAGGCGGCGGAAGAAACATCAGGTACGCTTCGCCATTCCCCAGGCGCTGCTCTCGGTACTCAACCTGCGCCTGCTCCACCATCTGCAGCAATCCTTTGGCAATGTCACCCTTTTCGGGCATGTCCCGGCAAGCATTGCCAAGTTCCTCCAATTGTGAGAACGACGCCAGCAGCGTCGTTTCTGAGGGGGTTAAGCAGGCTTCTACGAAGGTGTTGAGAACCTGATCAGATGCCTCGATGTACAGAAAGTCAGCGATGGTGTTGCGGATGAACCACAAATCGTGGCTTTCCTGGAAGCCCATACACGATGGCAGTAACTGGAAAGACGCAATGTGGGCACAGATGAAGTAGCGCTTGTCCACCAACTCGACGAACAGCGGCACATGCCTTTTGTACAGATCGTTGAAGAGGTCGGCGATGAACTTCGGCTTGGCTTGCAACGATTTCGACTTAAGCTCTCCAGCGGCAATCTTGTGCCGCTGGCGCAATTCTGCAATACAGAATGCCATGGCAGTCTCATTCTCGATTCCCACCGCAGCCAGGACAAAGAAAGGCTGTCCCTTGAAGTCATAACGCTCACCACGATTGACCACGTCGCCGCTATGGCCACTTTCGTCTAGGTAGAAGGTAATCATCAAACTGCAGGTTCCCTGGCGTTTCACAGCACGACGGTCGGCTCCAGCTCTTGCAAAGGCCGATGACCGCTCTTGGCCGACACTTGCCTAATTCCCTGACAGGGAAATCACGACCCAAAGCGGACGTATGCGACTTAGACGTGATGCGACGCGAAACCACAAACGTTTACCTTCAAAACAGCCGCGGAATACGCTCGTGCAAGGTCAAAGCCCCCGTGAGTTGTCGCGATACGGCGTGCGCCGAAAGATTGAGAAGATCCTGGCGCAGCTTTTCACTCTGTCGTATCTCAACCGCATGTTCGGAGACGAGAACGTCTAGGAATTCCATGAAGGCGCTCGATGTCGAGTCCCTGTACCATTTCCCCATATTGCCGTTGGTCTTCATCGCATCGGCAATCCATTGTAACCCATCCATGCGCAAGGGCTTCCCAACCTCGTGAGCAAGAAACCCACAGAATCCTGCTAGGTTATCTTCGTCACACGTGAGCCGTTTTGGGGCCCAGATCCGAAACAGGTCACGCATCATTCCGACAAGCTCAGCATGACCTGCAACCCGCCCTATATAGTTCATCGCGCCGAATCCCAGAACCTCGCGCTCCAGTTGCTGACCGTAGTACCACGGCCCATCCTTGGACCACTCCGAATCTAAGACCATGAACTCGACCATTGAACGCCAGCGTTGCGCGAACTCCGCGACCGCAGTTGCGTCCGTTAGCTGGACGAACCAGCAGGAAAGGAAGTGACTAATGGCATAGTGTCCCTTAGGTCCTAGCGCAACAACCGGGTGCCAGAGGGTCGGAGCATGAGATGCTGAGCTTTCAAGAACTAGGTGCGCGAGTTCTTTTAGAAGTGCGTAGCCGAACTCGTGCATCGGCTGATAGTGGTCATTCTCATCCTTGCCGCTGCCCGATAGCCACCATGCCTGATGGGACCAGAACGCCGCGACGAGTTGCCGGTGTGTCTCTAGCTCCTGAGCCGGAATGACACGATCAGCTTGATTGCGAAAAAGCCATGTGAACGCGCTCTCTAGAAAATGCATATCAAGGCTACCCGAGAGTCGCTGTCCAGGCTCCATGGTGAAGACGCGACCGTCGCGCGCGTAGCGGCGGCGCCATCGTCTGAATTCAAGCCGTTCAACCCGCTGCGCGATAGCCAGCGGAGTAATCGAGGACGATGACGCTACGGCGGAGAGGCTGCGCGTTCGTAGCCAGCGACGCCATCTCTGCCAGCGAACCTTTATGCCTTCTTCGTCGTCATATCTTGGGACGAGCATTGAAAGGCCTGACCACAATAAGGCCATAAAGAGAAGCCGCCACCAGCGCGGGCCCAACACCCCACGGTCCTGGTATGCCGACCAAACCACCACATGCACAGCTGCTTCATCACCGCTTGTAAGCAGCCGCAGTAGCTGTTCGTCGTTTTCGTTGCACGGCTCATTGCGCCAGCGGTCGGCTACGTAGTAAGCAGCGAACTCCAAGCGGCTCGGTGCCATCGAGATCCGTGGCCCGTGCGCCTCGGCCGTATCGGCAATTTCGGCGATGGCGGCATCAATGATCGATTGCGCCCGCTGCTGGACAACCGTGTCCTGAGCCAACCAGTCAGGCGCGCGCAACAGAAACATGGCTGCGGCAGCCACGCGTGGAGCGCGCAACATATCTTCCTCGACGTCGATCTCTTCGTCGCCATCGAAGGCCGCCATGAGCGACGCAACCGATTGAGCACTCTGGTTGGTAAGGGTACCCGCCCGCTCAAGAGCATCGCGGCACTTCTGAGGAAATGCCAACGCCTGCTTCGCTAGTGAATGCTTCTGTTGAAAGGCAGCAATCCCACTCGCTATTTCGGGCGGATAGGCGAACTGAAAGCCTTGCTTTCCGGATTCAGGATCAAGCGCAGATGAGTAATTCCTATGGTCAAGCTCGGCCACCAGCGCTCGGAATTCCAAAGCTTCCTTTTCAGACTTAGGCGAAACCCATTGGCTAGTCATCGCTGCGACGAAATCGCCAACCTCCCTGTCAGCCACAATTATTTGAGGGACGATCGCTCGCAACGGTTGTCTTCGATATGGAGCCGAAACCCAACTCTTAGCCATCTCGAAGATGAACTCACCGCTTCGGGCCCACGCCATCGCATCAAAGCGATATGCATTGGCTTTAACACTCGCAGAATCCCACCAATAGAAGTGCTGTACGCCGAGCAACGCCCGCAATGGGCCTTTGAGCAACTCCTCGCGATATTTCCCAACGTTGACAAGAACACCCAGTACGGCAACCGAGGTCGTCGCTCGAAGCAAAGCACCGATTTGCGGCGCGATATCGATACCCGCGTCAATGAGATCACATAGCCACCGTTCCAGCGCCGCCAGCGCAGAATGGAGTTGGCCGATGAAGGTCGAGTTCTCATGAGACCAGGTAAAGACCCAGGAATTGCCTGCATACTCGCGCACCGCACCATCAGACAAACGAATTGAGAGCCTCGATGGATCCGACCCACTTCTATTGCTGACCGCCTGCAACCATCGATCCGTACTAAAATTGATGAGCTGATGCAGACGACCGAGTGCCGCCTCTGGATTGATGCGGAGAAATGCGTAAAACGGACTCTTCCACGGGGCCGTCGGATATCCTTTCCCGTCAAACATGATGCCAAGTTCCCGATCGACTCCGCGCATAGAATCGAATTCCTCTTCGGGCTCACTTTCAACGATGCACGCAAGAAGCACTTCTCCAGCCACATCGGCATCAGCACGCATGAGAACCTGAAATTCCACCGATCGCAGCACTGCCTCGCGAAACGGTCCCACGATGCGATGTGTTGGTCCTAGAGGCCAGGGAGGGAGTCTTCTTGCTGAAGATATTAATCCCGACGACTCCCTGAGTTCTTGATGGCGCCTACGATATGCGGGATCAGACTCAAGACGCTGCTCATGTTCCTTAGCCTGCGCTGCGTGGTATGCACTAACCTGCTCGACAATATCCGCCCGGTACGGACGGCGTTGCGCCATTTCGAGTGCCCACTCCGATATGTCGGCGGTCAAATCGGGCGTACCTGCGAAGGCTGCCTGATAAATGAGCATTTCATCTTCATCGCTGGCAAGGTACATCATGCTCTTTGCGTGCCCAAGCTGCATCTCTCGCGCCATTGCCAGTGCTAGCTCGGAAAACTCTTGGCGATATCGCACGCGCCTGCCGTCAGGCAATCTCAGTGGTGTACTCGTTAGCCAAAGCTTACACGCCCTCGCGACTACTGGAGATGTCATCTTCACAATCCGGTCGCGATGCTTGGTAAGGAACCGAGCAATCGCATGCCAGCGGCGAAAGATTGGGGTTCGGAAATGGGTCTCGATGTAGAGGCTCAGGTCGGCGAATCGGCCTTGTATGTCGGGGCTTGCACCAGGAACCGAGCCGACATGCTCGAACCGCTTGATCAAACGCAATAGCCGCTGTCCGCCGTTTGCAAGCAGCATATCCGAGCGCTGTTCCAGGAACACATCGGCGTTGGGATCGAGGAACAGGGCATCGAGAAGCACATCCTCGGCGAGCCGGGCCGTTTCCCGATTCTGCTCTGCCCATTCAAAAGCCACATCCCAGGCTTTTCGAGTCTCGCGTTGTTGCCTCAAGAGAAGCTGGCCCAGCATGCGAAGCGCACCGTGCCAGAAAGGATTGCTCGCATACCCAGCCCACTGGGCCGTATCGCCAGCGATCTCCTTCAGGCGCTGAAACCGTGCCCAATCGGCAGCGAGATCGTGCTGAAACTGAACCCGTCCGGTGTCTCCATCTTTGCGCAAGGGACAAACGGCAGGTAAGTGGTCAAGAACGGCGGCATCTCCGCTCTCCAATTGACTGATCGCGAAGCTGTGTTCGAAACGGGCTTCGCGCTCGGCAAGTCTCACCAGAAGCCGGTGTACGCTCGGCTTGCCTTCTGTCCAGTGAGTCCAGAGGCGGTCGGCAATCACGGTGAGTGAGAGCACAACGTTGCCGTTCTCTGCATGGAATTGTGTCGCGGCCTGAATTACCCAAGCCAGTGTTCGCAGGTTTCTGAGAGCCGATACGGCATCACTATGCGTGATCAACCATTCCAGAGCAGCAACTGAACGCAATACATCCTTGATTGTGACAAGCGGTAACTCTTTGACTTCAAAGTTTGATGGCAATGCCGCACCTGCCAACTCTTGAAGTGTCCCACGGACCCAGGCTTCTGTCTGGCCGACGATCAATACATGCCATCCGACCGTCGCCTCCGATGCGTTTCGCTGTTTCAATGACTCGATCAGCGCCTTGGATTTCAATGCACATTCGTGGCCTAACCGTTCGGCAGCGTCGATGACAAGAAAATTGTCGGTGCGGGCGGTAGCATCTAGTATATCGACCAGGGGCTGATTGATACCGAGGTTTGTTCTCGCTGCTTCGTTGAGAGCCAGATCAAGAGTGGTAGGCCCAAACCATACCTGAGCAGCTTTAGGAAAGCGCTCATCCAGCATCGTCTTTACAAGCGCCGACTTGCCGCTGCCAGACTCTCCGAACACGACACATACTGTATCGCTAGTTATTCGCTTCAGTAGCTCGTCGATCTCACTCTTTCGATCGAGGGAAAGGCCGGATGGCAGCGCCGTCTCTACCGTACCCTTATAGTCATGCGTCAGAGCACAAAGCTTCTGCCATGAGGCTTCGTAGTCGGGATGATCCTTGAGCGGGTACTTGCGCCGAAGCTGTCGCCATAAGTCAGGGATGTCCAACGTTCCCGAGCCAAGTCGAACATTCCTGGCCTGTGCAACGAGTTCGCTCCACAGCCGCTTGCCCTCCTTGAGATTGCCATCGACTAACAGCTTGCGCGACTGCGCAATGGCGGCCTTTTCGTCTTCGGAGCCGGCAATTTGGAAGTCAAGTGGCGTTACCTCCATGCTGTTGATCATCGCCACGACATCCCCGTCAGTAGCCGTAACGCCAGCATCCCTGGCAGGCGCCTTCACGCTCTGAAACATCTTGCGATGCTTAGCTGTCGCCGTCATACGGCCAACCGCAAGCGCGATATCCGCGCCCGGCGCGGCATCTTTCAACTCGCTCCAGGTTGCCATGAACGCGTTGTTTCTGCCCCGCGTCACCAGCATCAGGCGATCCTTGCCACGCTGCATAGGATTTGGATTAGCTTGAGCCCACTGCTTCCAGCAACGCGTCACGAAGTCGGCAGGCAAACGCGAGGCGGTCACTTGCACGTTGCTTTTGCAGGACATCGCAAGGTGCCGCTGATCGTCAGGCGACTCCATTGTCGTCAACAAGATGTCGTCAATGGCCCAGCCAAGTGATTCGACTTGCATCTGGAGCCGTGTCCCAATGCCCTCAATGCCAGGGAGCGGCTGACCGGTAAGCACTTTTAGGAGAAGCCAGGCAGCGACCTGATCCTCAAAGGTGAATCCAGGCCCGGCTGTCGATCTCGTTGTGCTCGGTCTCACGGCCTTCTTCTTAATCTGCTTCGCGGGCCTCTTCCCTCGTTTAGCGGTCTTTTTTGATAGGTGGGTCATGACGCGACTAGTTTATACCCGCAACTCTTCCATGGGAACCCGGAGATTTGCGGGGCGAGCTGGCGCTCGGTTGTGAATTTAGGGTTTTCCTGCTGCCTCGGCTGGAGATTCGAGCCCGAACGTCCGCTTTTGGCCGAGACTTGCCGGTCGAGATGTGCGCACTCTTACATCGTCTGTCAGATCAAACCTAAGCTTTTACAAATAATCCGAACCGAAATGAGCATCTTGCTCATTCAGCGAATTCGTAGTCGGCCGAACACACTCTCTTTTGGCCTTTCCACCTCCCATGCCGCAGCACATCCCACTGCTATGACAAGTCGCGTCTAACGAACAATCAAGGAGTTCGCTCATGACTACTCCCCTCGCCACTAACTTTTGCAAAGCCATCCGTGCAAGCGTCCCACTCCTTGGCATCACGACCCCCGATCCTGCGATGACGATCGCCAGCCTCCTCACCGTTCGACCGTCAGAACTGGCCATCGAACCATACGCGGTCCTGCAATGGGACATGATCGATGGGGTGACGATCACGGCGGCAGAAGCGCAGCTCGCCCAGCATCCCCCGCAGCTCATCAGCGATGAGGTCAAGACTACCTTTCTCAAAGACCAGGCCGTTGCTGCCGGGGTCAAAAACCTCCCATTCGCCCTCGCGCACGCCAGGAAACTTGCTGAAAATACGATCTTGTTTATCCACAATGCCCATCGGTTTCTCCACGACACCACCGTCGTCCAGGCAATCTGGCATCTCCGTGATCATTTCAAGAGCAACGGCAACATGCTCGTGCTGCTCGCTCCTCAGCTTAAACTCCCGGTGGAGCTGATCCATGACGTCATCCTGCTCGATGATCCCTTGCCCAATCGCGCACAGCTCCAAGCCATCATTGCGACCCAATACAAGAACGCCCAAGCCAATAACGAGGCCATCCCCGACCCATCCCCTGAACACATTGACCAGGCGATCGACGCGGTCAATGGGTTGTCGGCTTTTGCGGCCGAACAAGCCGTTGCCATGTCCTTTACCGCCAAAGGCATCGGCCTGCCCAAACTCTGGGAGCACAAATTTCACGCCATCGAACAAACCCCAGGCCTCAAGATCCACCGCGGAACTGAACAATTCGAGGAGATCGGCGGCGTCGCCAACATCAAGAGTTTCCTCCGAGCCATCCTCAACGGACGCGCCAAACCGGGCGGGGTCGTCTTCTTAGACGAACTGGAGAAGGGTCTGTCCGGCGCCAACAGCGCCCACGGAGACAATACCGGCGTCTCTCAGGACATCCACAAGCAGCTCTTGGAATTCATGCAAAACGAAGATGCCACCGGCATCATCATGGTCGGCTTACCAGGGACCAGTAAGAGTATGGTGTCCAAAGCCGCGGGCAAGGAAGCCGGCATCCCCACGATCGAGTTCGATCTCGGCGGCGTCAAAAGCGCGAACGTCGGGGCTTCCGAACACAACATGCGCCAGGCGCTCAAAGTCATTGGCACGATCACCAACCACGCCCCACTGTTTCTCGCGACCTGTAACAGCCTGCAAGCAATTTCACCCGAGCTCCGGCGCCGATTCCGACTCGGCACCTTTCTATTCCCCCTCCCCTCGCGCGACGAACGGGCTGCGATCTGGTCCATCTATTTACGGAAATACGCCCTGACAGAAGATCCTGTCTCTCTGCTCGATGAACCCTGGACCGGCGCCGAAATCCGGCAATGCGCCGACATTGCCTGGCGATTAAACCTGCCCCTCGACACCGCTGCGCAATACATCGTCCCGGTGTCGATCAGCGCCAAGGACAGCATCGAACAACTCTATACCCAGGCTCACCAGGCGTTTCTCTGCGCCAGCTATCCTGGACCTTTCGACAAACATCGCGATCAGGATCCGAAACCCACTCCGGCCGGCCGGCGAGTGCGAGCCATCACCACAGCGAAAGACGGCCACGCCTAGCTCCTACGAGGCCACCCGTATTACCTAACGAGGAGACTCCGATGACGACCATGACTGCCATGCCCCCAACCCAAGACCTCACCCGCGAACAATTGTTCTCAAAGGCCGCCTGCATGACCCTCTCCATCCATAAGGTCGGCTTCTCACGGAAAACCAAAGTCGCCATCAAGTCCAAGGCCGATCAAACACTCGTCAAACGCACCAAGTGGATCATTGATTGCCCGGAATATCGGGCCATCACCCGGCTCGACGACAAAACCAAGCGTGACTGCGAAAAGTTCAAACTCCCCGCCACGATCGGCCGGGGGATGATGTTGATCGCCGCCAAGGATCTCATGGAGGTCTACCGCATCCTGGATGAGTACCAGATGCAACGGCATACCCTCATCGACAAGTTCTGCAGTGTCTACACCGACCGCAAACTGGAAGCCAAAGACCGGCTGAAAGATTTGTATATCGAAACCGAGTACCCCACCTTGGCGGAGGTCCGCGACAAATTCCGGGTCGACATTCAGTTCCTCACCTTTGACCTGCCAGGATTTTTGCAGCACGTCGACCGCACCCTGGCCGAACGGGAACGAGAAAAGATGGCGGAACTCTTCAAAGGATACGGCGAGGAAATCCGCGGGGGATTACGCGAGATGCTGCAAGGCCTGGTCGATCATCTCCTGAGAGCCCTCTCCGCCGACAACGATGGCCGCCCCAAGACGCTGCGCGCCGCCGCCCTCACCAACCTGACCGAATTCCTGATGACTTTCGACCGACGGAACGTAACCGACGACAGTGAACTCGATCAGGTCGTCACCCAACTCCGCAACACCCTGGCCGGTATCACTCCGAAAGGGTTGAAGAAAGATCTACAGTACCAAGAGATCATACGCACCAGCCTTCAGTCCGTTCGTACCCAGCTCACGAACCTGGTGATTCCACAAGCCACCAGACGGATTCTCACCAGCCAGGACGACTTCTAACCCACGGACCGTAATACTTGAGTAGAGGGGATCATGGGCACCATAACCTCCCAATCCCCGAACATGATGACGCCCATTGCCACATCCGCATTATCCAACCAGCCACCCATCCGAAAGCCCGAGGATATCCTAGACTATCTTCGGGCTCTTCATATCCAGATCCTGCCGGGCGATACCCTCATGCTCAGTCTCAATCACGCCAATATCCCAATAGGGCGACATCTCTTTCCGTACAACCCGATCAATATAGTGGGCCCACATCCTCAACAGGTGTTCAGGGTAGCCCTGATTCAACAAACGGCACGACTGATTCTGGTATCGGCCCATCCGCACATTCGACGGGGACCGTTCTCACCAACGGATGAACAGCTCAATCATGCCGCACAATGTTCACTCACTGGACAATTACTCAATCTCCCTCTCCTCGATTATCTGCTACTCAACGACACCAGTATCGAATCACTATTGCTCAATTTCCATGACAAACTGTCCCGCTATGCCCTGCGCTACTCCCAACAGCATGCAAATCCTTTACTGACCAATCTATGCCAAAATTAGATGACGCACTCTTACGCGACGCAAGACAAGTCAATCTCATTCACTATCTCCGTACCCTCGGATACAAACCCTGCTACGAGAAATCCACCAAGGCCTTGTTCTCGTCTCCGCTTCGAGAAGATCGTAACCCCTCATTTACCGTGAGCTACACGGATGGGGCATGGAAATGGATCGATTGGGCGCGAGATACCCATGGGGATGGCATCGATCTCGTGATGACACTCAAACGCCTGGACTTTCAAACCGCTGTAAAGGATCTGCTCGGCGCCGGCTCAGCAACCAGTGGTCAACCAACCTACAAGACCACCCCCATTCTGTCCCCCCACGAAATCCGACGCATATACCAGAAATGGCGGGATAAAATGACCGCGGAACGAACGTATCTTCTGCATCAGTATTTTCTCAGCCGCCATCTCGCATTCCCTCAGGGACTAGGCATCGTATACCTCGAACTCACTGTCAACGCCGATGGTCTGAAATTGCCTTTTCTCGCAATCCCAGCACCCTCGGCTAACCCACGGTCCATGACCACACTTGAATGCCGCGCGCTCGACCCCGCCTCCGTGCCCAAGCTCTACCGACGCCGGACCTTAGGACCGAAAACCCTTTGGGTAGTTCGTCGTCCATCTCCTGCACTACTGGTCACGGAGAGCATTCTCGATTGTCTCGCCGGCAATCAGCTACTCCAACATCACGTCTCACTCTGCGCACTCAATTCCATCAACTTGATCGAGCAGCTGCTCCCCTGTGCCAAACAACTTCGGCCAAAAACCATTTACCTCGCGCTGGATAATGATCCACGCAAGCCTCAGCATGACAAAATGCCAGGCCAGACCGCTCAGCTGAAAGCTCGGACGTTGCTCGTCAACGCTGGCTACCCAGTCGTCGACGTTCGCCATCACATCCGGGCAGACGTCAAGGATCTACACAAGCTCCTCATCAAAGATCCGACGCCAATCTCGCTAATCGAACTCGAACGACATGGCATGATCCATCTCCCCTCCGCTCATCGACCCTAACATCCCGTTACGTTCACCCGTCATTCCCATCGATCATCAGGAGGCTGTGTGTTACACACCACACCAGTTACTGTACCGCTTTCACAATTCTTAGAGACCTTCTCGGATGCACTCTGCACTACCACCGCCAATCAGCTGACACCGCAATTCACGCCGGAAATTCTTGAGTCAGCACGGCCGATACTCCGACAATTCGGCGAACCCCTGTATCCCGCCCAAGCCAACGTCACCGCGGCCTTGGCCCATGCCTTATCCACCAACCACAGCGCCATCTGTTCAGCGGAAATGAGTACGGGGAAAACCCGCATTGGGGCGGCCGTCGCGGCTCTGCTCCACTCTCATCGGACCCTGATCTTTGCCCCACCCCATCTGGTCGGCAAATGGAAAGATGAGATCGAGACCATTCTTCCGGACGCCCATGCCGCGATACTCCGCAGCATCACCGATATCCAGCAATTCGCCTCGCTGTCGACAGACGGCCCCTGGCCGCTCTTCGGCATCTTAAGCCGCGAACGTGCCAAACTCAGCTACGCCAAACGTTGCGCCTTGATTCCCAAAACTACTCGGATCGAGAAACGCACCTTTCATCAATTTCATTGCCCCCAGTGCGGACGCCGTGTCGATGATAAAGATGGAATCCCGCAAACCCCCAGAACCCTGAAGCCTGGTGCGCAGTGCAGGTCTTGCCATAGCACTCTTTGGACGTACGATCCCAACGGCCCACGACGCATCGCGCTCGCTGACTACATTGGCAAACAACACCCGCGACTCTTTGATCTCATCCTGGTCGATGAAGTTCAGGAGGAGAAGAGTTTGGGGAGCGCCCAAGGATTGGCGTTCGGTCTCTTAGTCCAAAAGTGTCGGCGCGCGCTCGCCCTCACCGGCACGCTCACATCCGGAAAATCCACCTCGATCTTCCACATCCTGTGGCGGATGAATCCGGCTCTGAAAGCCGCCTTCAAGCACACCGATGAGCCACGATGGGTCGATTTATACGGCACCTGGGAGACGAGGACCACGGAGCCCGACGTCCATCGCGTGTTACTTGTCGGCAAGGAATCGAAACGGCGTGTGCATGTCACCGTCCGTGAACGGCCAGGAATTTCTCCCCATATCATTCCCTATCTGGTGTCCAATACCGCCTTCTTCCAATTACGCGATCTTGGCGTGGCGCTCCCGCCCTACAAAGAGCATGTACAAGAATGCCATTTCACTTCGCTCTTGACCGAGAACTATGAGCAGCTCAAGAGGGCAGCCCGTCAGCTCATTCCGATCGGTCGACGCAATAGAGACGGGCATCTGGTCAGCAGCCTCATTCAGGCCCTCTTGGCCTATCCGGATCGCGCCACCCAAGGTGAAATCATCACTGATCGAGAGGGCAAGGTCCGTTTCAAATTAGACCCACTTCCCGACGATGTCATCCTTCCCAAAGAACAGGCCCTTATCGATCTGATTCTTCGTGAGCGAGAACAAGGCCGTCGGGTCCTCATCTACTGCACACATACCCAAACCAAAGACATTACGACCCGCCTGCACCGACTGTTGACCACCGCCGGCATTCGCGGCCTGATCCTCACCTCCGCCATCACACCAGAACGGCGGATGAAATGGATCACCGACAAAACCAAACTAGGCCTCGACGCCCTCATCTGTAACCCCAAGCTGGTATCAACTGGACTGGATTTGCTCGACTACCCCACCATTGCGTGGATGGAAGTCGACTATTCCACCTATCTAGTGCGCCAAGCCTCCCGCCGTTCCTGGCGCATCAAGCAGACCCGTCCCGTCAATGTCTACTACTTCCTCTATAAAGGTAGCGTGCAAGAACATGCCTGGGCACTCGTCGCCGCCGGCATCAATGCAGGACTTCAAACCGAAGGAGATCTCACTGCTGAAGGATTAAACCAATATCAGCAACCAGACGACCTGATGACGCAACTCATCAAACAAGTCCTTGATCGCAACGCATCTGTCCTCAGTGCCGAAGCCATGTTCGCGAAGCTGGCTGCCAACTATCAGCAAGAGAAAGCCACTACGACGACAGACATTCCGGACACCCTGAACGCACAATCATATCCAGACGCCCCCACACAACTCCCGATCGTTGTTCAACCATCCGGAACACGCACTAAAGGGAATCCACATGCGACCATCCAACTCAGCCTCTTTGCAGCCTAAATACACGTCACCAGACAACCTTATTCATATTTTCACGACAGGGTATAACGCCATCGTCGAATCCTATGCCGTCACGCCCAAACTCCATGAGGTCCGCATGCTCTCCATCGCCGGCCAACCTGATGCCATCAAGGCGTTACGAGCGTCATTAAGTAGTGGCCTGTCTGTCCATATCACAGGTCTCGGCCAGATCCTCTGGCCTAGTCACGCAGACACGTTCTTTACCTTTACACAAAAGAGACTCCCTTCAGGGGCAACGGCGGCGATCTGGCTTCCTCAACAAGGCACTTCCGTCGGCATTCAGCACGACACCAACGCCTATATTCTGCAAAGACACGCGACTGCTGATGCACCCCCGCCCAATTTCATCGCGATTATTGATCGAGTCCTCTCTTGTCCGATTCTCAAGGAATGGGCCGCTCCACTCTGGAACGCAGCACAGCAACATAAATGGGTACTCCCACTCCACACCTACAACTGTTCAGCATGGGAATTCACACCTCAGACGGACGCCATCATCCAATGGATACAACGCTATCTACAAACGGCGGCGACCACATCCATGCAACCACACATGCCTCGTCACAACCTATGAGGTCATCACGGTCAAAGCACTAGCATCCAGCTTCACCGGGCATCAGACATCACACTTGCTATTTTATGGGGAATTTATGCACGTCGTCGGGCGCAGTAGCTCAGGGTTTTATCCCACGCCACCCAGTATCCTGTCCTCGATCAGTACCCTCATAGCCAACCCCGAGCACCATCAGGGGCGACTCCTCGATCCCTGCGCCGGCAACGGCCATCCCCTCCAGTACCTCGCGCAGGCATGGAGCCTCAGCCCTTATGGCATCGAACTCGATCGGCAACGCGTAACGCAATGTCGTACGGCCGGCGCGACGATCCTGCATTCCGACTCCCAACTCTGCTACGTGTCCCGAGAAGCTTTTTCGGGACTCTTTCTCAACCCCCCTTACGACTTCGCCGGACAAGGGGAACGCACCGAGTATCTCTGGCTGAAACAATGGACGCCCATGCTACAGCCAGAAGGACTGCTCATCTACATCATTCAAGAGCACCAATACACCGAAAAAGTTCTCTATTATCTCAGTACCTACTATCGAGACGTCAGTCTCTTCCGTTTCCCACCTGACGAATATGAAGCATTCAGTCAAACCGTCTTCATCGGAAAACGTGTTCGCACGCCCAACCCATCAGAAACCGTCAAACGACAACTCTGGCGCCTGTTACGGGCAAATACCCTCCCTGATCTCCCGAAGGAAGCCTCTCCTCGATACACCATTCCTCCTTTACTCATTCGAGGCGAGATCTCCTTCTCCAGCACATGGATCGATCCCCAAGACATCTACACCGAAGCCCATGAGCATGGTCTGTGGAAAGACCGACACATCACCGACCTCTTGACCTTCGATCGACATAAGACCATCAACCCCCTCCTGCCACTGCGGAAGGGACATCTCACGCGACTCATATCGGCCGGCCTCTACAACAATACGGTCGTCGAACACAATAACCTACGATGGCTCATCAAAGGACGAGCCCGCAAAATCACCAAAGAACTTCCTCCCATCATTGAGGTAGTCCAAACGAAGGAAGGCCCGGAAGATCGCACCCACCATCGCACCATCGAGCAGTACATCCCAGAAATCCGTGCATTCGATTTAACCCCAGGTACGAACTACGGACGGTTTATTGTCATCGAGTGCTAACCCTCCCTTTCCACAAGAGGACATCATGATCATTGATTTCCCGCGCGTCACCCTTCTACACACCCTCAAACTCATCAATGCCATACTCAACCGAAAAAGCGGACCCGCACCACTCCATATGATTCATGTCAGTACCAGCCACGCCGGCGTTCGGCTGGCAGCCACAGACCTGGAACTGGGATTGCACCGCACCCTCCCTATCCCCATGATCGAAGAACGTGCCTTCCTTATTCCTGATGCGCCTATCTACGAATTCACCAAAGAACTCACCACGGACACGGTGCGCTGGACCATCGATGACGAGTGCCACATCACCATCACCTCAGGAAAAGCCAAGGCCAAATTCAACGGTATGAAACCGGAGAATTACCCCATTCTCCCACCGTTACCCCAACCTTTCCTATTTAGCGTACCCGGCCAAGACATCGCCCAACTCCTGGCCGAAACACTCCCGGCCGTCGGTGAGCCGGATGGCCGCTATATTCTGAATGCGCTCAAACTCAGTTTCTCCAACACCCCAGAACCCACTCTGCAACTCGTCGGGACGGATGGACATCGTCTGGTCATTACAAATCACACCACCGGGACCTGGCTGACACCTCAACACGACGCACGGCATCTTCTGATCCCCAAAAAGGCGGGCAAAATACTCGGCGCGCTCATCCCAGAGAAAGACCCTCCCCTGATCGCCATCGGAGCCACCCCCGCACTGGCTGGATTCAAAATCGGTGACTACCTGATGACCAGCCGGCTACTCGATGGATCGTATCCGTCTTACGAAAGGATCGTTCCACCCCTGACCACAGCCAGGGCTACCGTTGCAAAGTCCGTCTTGGAAGATTCGATTCGACGAGTCGCGGTCATAGGTGGGAAAGACACGAGGCCAATGGAACTATCGATCTCAGAAGATCATCTCACGCTGCACACGAGCAATATCGACATCGGAGAAGCCACGGAAACGATCGCGGCCACCGCTGCACAACCCTTCAAAGCAGGATTTAACGCGCAATACCTCCTCGATGCCCTCACCACCATGCCAGGAGAACAATGTCAACTGTTCATGGAGTCCTCGAAAGCTCCATGCGTCCTCACGCTGCCAGAGCAACACGGGCGATTCAAGCATATCATCATGCCTCTGTCACTGACCCCGTAATTTTCCGATAAAACGGAATGTCGGACCATATGGACCCCCTCTACATTGGCCTGCTGCCTCATCACCGCAGTGCGTAATAGAAAACAGCTACACGCACTGAGGTCAACCAGGCACCCATGACTCACCTGAAATTCACTATCGGACAAGCCATTTACTGGATTGCCCGCACCAACAAATCCGGGGAGCCGAAATGCCGAGTCCCAGGGCACGTGATAGTCACAAACCCTGACAATATCGGTATTTTAATCAAAGACACCAAAGGCGAGACCTTCATTCAATATGTTTCACCCAAGCGGCTTACTCCGAGCAACCACAAGCGACTGTCCGCAGCCACAATCCGTCACATGATGCCGCATAGCCAATCTGATGAGATCGGCCCGCGTTCGACACCCAAAGTCTCGTCGTAATGATTCGAGATGAAATCGGGCAGTCCGAGGGCTAATCCCCAATTCCATCCCGATTTCCTTATCACTACAACCATCACAAAACAGTTTCAGCACTTCGCGTTCGCGCACCGACATTACACGCTCTGCGAGGACACGCCGGCCGCCGTAGAGCGCCAGGCTGTACCCCAACTCCGGGCTCACATACGTTTCTCCGGCTACGACCACACGCACTGCGTCAATAAACGCGGACGTGTCCGTGGTTTTACTCAAATACCCAACGACCCCAGAGGCCATGGCCTGTGTTACCCACGCCGGATCATCATGCATCGACATCACGATACATTTCGCTTTGGGCTGCATCTGCAACAGTCTGATAATCGTATCAATGCCGCTTAACCCCGGCATACTCAGAGCGACCACGGCTAAATCGATTTGAATCCCGGTTTGCGCCGATCGCAATAGTTCACGGCCATTCGGCGCCATGATGACCACCGTATACCCCAACACTTCCAACGCGCTACGCTGGCCATCCATCATCAATTTATGATCATCACACAATGCAACTTGCATCACACTACCTCGACAAGTCGTGTCACGAAGCAATCACTTGAGCAGCAGAGCCGACCTTCGCCAATCTGCACGAACCACTCTTCTAAAAACAACTGGCCGAATGGCCAGTGGGTAGCCTGTAACCCTTGGCCAGAGCCATTTCCCTCGGTTCCATAAACCCATACGCCACAACCTCAAGCCGCTACATGGTTCCCATACAAAGGAGCATATACGCATGACGACCGAGCTGCTCGATGCCCCGGCTCACACCCAGTCACAGACCACCAGCCCCGATCCAGATTCCAGCCAACCGCCGGACAATACCGAAACGACTCAAATCCCTAGTCCACACGCTCCCCCATCACAGGAAGCCCCATCTGACACCTCAAGTACCTCTCTCAACAACGATACTGACGACTACGACGACGAAGACGACAGCGGCAACACCGTGACAGCCAGTCTGGAAAGAGACTCCCTCGAATATTCTAAAGTCACCATATCCATACACTTGCAACTGTTGCCGCACGATGACCACACAGACGGACGACCGGTCATTATCGGTATCCGGAGTCATAACCTCCCTCCGATTACCACAACCATGCGCGCCGGACTGCTCCTTCCATTGCCACAACCGATTGCGGATCTACTGGAGAAATGGAAGGAGCAATATCCGAAAGCGCTAGAGCTACGAGCCACCGTCAGAAAACAACAACAGGAAAAAGAGAAAGCACGACAAACCAAAGTCGAGGAAGACAGGAAACGAAGACGGGAAGAGGAGAAGCGCAAAAACCACAAGCCCAAACACAAAAAGCCAAGACCTCAAGTCTCACGCCACACCAAAGAGACAACTCCTGCTACAGACACTGAACCCAGAAAACCCACTGTGTCCAAAGAACAACCTCCACCACAATCCACACTCTTTTAACGAATGGAGCAAGCCATGGTCACTCTGGTCATTGAAGGACAATCACTCGAACTCCCAGAAACCGTCGCCATCAATGACGACGCATTACGCAAAGCCATCGCTCCACTCTTTCCCCAAGTCGCCACCGCGCGATTTGAACGCGTGACAAACCCCGAAGGGCAAACCGTCATTAAGATTCTCAAAGAAGCAGGGACGAAAGGCCTGGGCACGACATCGAGTGAAGACATCGTGGCGGCTCTCAAACAATGCCCTCGGCATATAAACCCAGCCCTCGAACTCCATCAGCGTCTCACGCGTATCGATCCCGACCTATCCTACGAACAGACATTCGCCCTGGAGCACGAATTAGATCAAGCAATTACGGCCGGAGAGCGCGAATTGGAGCTAACCAATGCCATCCTTACTCAGTTGCACAAAACCCCGGCGACGGCAGCAGTCACTCCCCCCATCGGTTTTTAGGTCTGTACCATCCCTGCCGAAAGTCATCCATGAACTCCGACAACGGCAGCAACCACCACTCCGCACACAATTACAGGAACTTCAACAACTCCGACAGCGCCTGACAATCATCACACTCTATAAAGACCTCTTCCCATCACAGTACAAGAAACAGGCGGCCCACAAACGTCGGCTCAATTTGAGCAACTACATAGACCATCTATTCCCAAGTTTTATCGACGCCATCATCCGTTTCTATTTCCCGGTCATGGATTGGGACGTGGACTATATCCGTGAACGCTTTCCTTACATCCCCCTCACACTCGTCAATTACGACATAGAATCCGACTTTGAACATGAACCCCTCCCCTATCGCGTCACGGCTCATCTCGTCGGTCACTACAGCTATGCACCCTCACGGGACGAATTACGCCAACTGCTTCCCGCAGCCCAGTTCCCAACCTGCTGGAACAAGCAAGGACATTGGTGCCATATCAATTTTCCTACCCTTGACGCACTGTGCAGCAAACACCGGTCACCCGTGCGTCATTTCCCCAAGCTTTTTCTGACACTAGCACATGACACCGGCAGTCCCTTCCTCGATCCCAGCTATGATTCTGGAGAATGGGACGACGACGGGTACCGGTGGGACAAGAACACCATCATCGATCTCAAACGACAATGGGATCGCACCAAGGCGATTCTCAAACGTAACGAACAGACTGCCCGCGCCATGGAGAACAATCCCTCATACTGGAACACCATTTTCCGCTACTGGGGAGACAGCTGCACACCACTATAGGAAGACCAAATGAACACAATGCAGAACGATGAGACCTTGGCTTCCCTCCACTTCATTCGTGGACAAATTCTCTTTGAATACAATGAAGGAAAAACAATTGCCCGCAGATGCCTGTCACCCGATGCCGTCCGGCATGCCCTACTCCTCAGGGAATTCGACAGCGGATGGATCTCGCCTCACACCATCCGTCATGGGGAAGGTTCTAATGGCCCATGGGTCATTCAACATTATCCGGCACAGTCCTACACCCTCCACTTCGATACTCCGATTGATGGTCACACCCTTCCTCCGGTCACTTCGATCCAAATCCCTCTCCCAGCCTTTCTGTTCATTGGCGAGCAACGCAAGTACCACATCTTTGCCATCAGAACATGGAACCATGACCGCACCACGCTCTACCATGCCCCTGTGCCCAATGTAAGTCTGGACGGGACAATCTGTTACGGAGACGCGACGCCACCAATTGCCTCCCCGACCACAATCGAACAAGCCTGGCGCCTATTCTGGAGCAGCCGATTCAACGGCGATCACACCGGAGACAAATCTCGTAAGTACCCTGAAAACATTCTCTTTCAACTGCACGACATCGCCCAACAACAGAGCAGGACATACCCCGGCACGGATCTCATCCGTGCTCGTACCACCATGAAAGAGATTCTGAGCGCAAATCCTCGACACACCTAAACAGGAACACCATGGACCATTTGGCCGCATTTATCACGCACACCATCGCCACCGACCCACTGCCGCCGCCGCCGCGCAAATTGTACGAATACGTGTTTGCCGGCAACGGCATCTTTCTTCGCGCACAACGCGAGAATCTTACGGCCTGTATTCCTCATCTCTTAACCCCTATCGAAGGTCTCCCACATCTCCAACCACACATCACCCTAAACGGTCCACCAATCCCGAAGGACATCATGACCGACATATTCTCGGAAGCTATAACCGCGTGGAAGAATCCTGGAGAACCGCTCGAAGCCTTATTTCACTGCACCTATACACACACCTGGTCACTCACCATTCCTGAACAAATCCGTACACCCACCTCAGTCCGATGTCGCAACCCGTTTGCGCCCTCTTCGAACTCCTGTCTTATTGAAATCCACTCGCACCACGAAATGCCGGCATTTTTCTCAAGTATGGATGACGAAGACGAAACTGGATTTAGAATTTATGGCGTCATCGGCAATCTCTGCCAGACCCCTCAGATTCTCTTTCGTATCGGCATCTACGGGCACTTCTCCTACATCCCTGTCGATACCATTGCCGACCTTCCGCCTGGACTTATCGACGCCTTTGCTGCCACTGACCTCGACACAATAAACCAAACTGATTAACCAACAGCCGACTCATTACTCACTCACAGGGTGTTATGGCACCACCATCCATTGATCTCAGTCACCTCCACGCACGCACCGTATTCACGCGCCGCTGTACCTCACTCCACCTCATCCAAGTCGGATGTGGCGGAACCGGCGGAATGCTTGCCCTGCACACCGCGCGAATCGCACGAGAAGCTCTCCATCGGTATCAGTCGGTCTCGGTCACATTTATAGACCCCGATATCGTTGAAGACAAAAACATTCGAAGACAAAACTTCTGTCCATCTGAAGTCGGTCTCAACAAAGCCGAAACCCTGGCCTATCGGCTCAACGCCGCATGGGGCCTCAACATCAAAGCGATACCCCATCGCTATACGCCAGATCTCCTCACAGACAAGGTCTCGGATTGTTTAACCATTCTTCTCGGATGTGTTGACAATGCGGCAGCGAGAAGAGCACTACATCAGACACTCTTGAAGACCAACCGGTTTCAGAATGACATCAGCTCAATCTGGTGGATTGATGGCGGGAACTCAAAAACTACAGGTCAAGTCTTACTCGGCAATGCCACAACGCCCGACTTGCTAAAAAACAGTTTCTCCCTCAACAACATCTGCACGAATCTGCCATCACCGGCCCTCCTTCACCCGGAGCTGCTGATTTCAAAACCGGATGAGCAAGTGCGACGACAACGCTCCTGCGCGGAACTCGCAATGGCAGACCCACAGTCATTAACAATCAACAGCATCATTGCGGCACATATGGCGGATTACCTCCTACGCTTGACCTTGACGAACGATCTGCGCCGATTTGCCACCTATATCGACATGGGCACTGGTTCCATCCGCTCATTAGCGATCACGCCAGATCAACTTCGTCAAGCTCTCGAACACGACCGCAAATTAGCTCGGCACTTTCTCAACGCGGCCTAGACACACTTCACCGACCATCAATAGGGACAGCAGCAACTTTCAAGCGATCGTACAGCCAAACGAACAGAAGCACATCCTACGATCATTCCCGCACCAGCCGGGATCGACGGAAGGAACGATGGTAAAGGCGCCGTTATCATTCAGATTTTAATTCTCTTCGCGAGATCGAGCGCCTTGCGTTGATCGACGCCGAGGTAATGCGCCGTGCTGCCGATATTCTTGTGGCCGAGCAGGTGCTGGCACGCTGCAAGGTTTTGTGTCTTGTCGTAGATCACTGCCGGTTTTGTCCGACGCATGGAGTGCGTGCTGTGCCGCCGGGGATCGATGCCGGCAAGGGATGACCATTTCTTGACCAGGTTGGCATATTGTTCTCGTGTCAGATGACGACCGGTCTTGCGGTTTCCGGTACTGGTCCACACGAAAGCTTCCGGGTCTTTGTTTTTTATCAAAAGCACAAAATGAAGCACGAGCGCGGGCTTAAGTATTTATTAACTTGCACATGGGATAATCTATATATAAGCTTGCAAATGCAACATGGAGGTGACCATGGCCAGTATTAAAAACATGCAGCCCTCGGTAAATGACGAGGCTCTTGTTTCAAAAGCGTTGCTGAATGCCGCCAGACGCCTGAACATGACGAATGTCGAGCTGGCCCAGATCGTGGGCATCTCGGAATCCAAGCTCTCGCGCATGGACAGGCAGGAGGCCTTTGTTTCCAGATCCGGCAAGGAATTCGATCTTGCCGTGCTCTTTATCAGGTTATACAGATCCCTTGACGCCATTACCGGCGGGGATGCCGTCACATCCGCTGCCTGGATCAGAAACCAGAACAAAGCTTTCAATAACGTGCCCGTTCAACGGATGAAGTCTCTGGAAGGTCTCGTCGATGTCGTCCACTACCTGGATAGCAGAAGAGCTATTATCTAATACACGCCGCAGGGCAGGGGTTTGCTGGCGCGCTGTGGAAGCGCAGCACATAAACTCAACTATAAAGCTGGTCGACAACTCCGAGGAGCAGGATCGGCTTGAACAACTGCTGGAAGCCAGCAAACCACCCTACCCGCAAGAATGCGCAGGCCTGCACTACCTTCTTTTTACGCCCTTTCGGTATAGACCACACAAGAGAGGTTCCCGCTTTCGCCGGGCAGACCAGATAGACGGCGTTTTTTACGCCTCTGAACATCCCCATACGGCTCTTGCCGAAAAGGCCTACTATAGTCTCCTGTTTTATGCCGAATCTCCCGATACGCCGTTGCCCGACAACCCGGTTCAACACACACTCTTTTCCGTCAAGTACAGGACGAGCAAAGCCATCGACCTCACGGAACCCCCGCTCAACGCTGATGAGAAGCTCTGGAAAGATCCTGCCGACTACACCGCCTGTCAGCACCTTGCGGACGAAGCCAGAAAGGCCAACATTCACCTTATAAAAAGCTTTTCTGTCAGATGCCCGAACAATGGCAAGAATATCTCCTTGCTGTCCTGCGATGCTTTTGAATCAAAGGAGCCTCAACAGATCCAGACCTGGCACATAGCCGTTCAGCCTGAGCAGGTCGTGACGATCAAGGAGTTTCCTCGCGAGAAATTGACATTTTCTATTGCGGATTTTGTCCCACAAATGAAGCTCAAAAATCCAACGCGGATAACGAAATGGTCGGACAAGACGTAAAGAACCCCGCACTTCCGGGCGGGGTTCGTTACTCACAACACCCATCTGGAATCTTCCGGAACCGATTCTCCCAGGAGAAACCCCCGTTCGCTACGAACGCCGTACTGGATGTCCCGCAGATCTCTTTCATCTGGCCCTCAACGCCATGCCAGACCAGAAAAGCCAGCGCCGCCTATCGACCCCGCCCTCTCCTCCGTCCACTCGCCGTCGGATTTTGACCGCCGAACACCCACCCCAGCAATAAACTCACACCCCCACACCACGCTCAGACTCACCCACAGAGAACCATCCCATACTTTTGGGTGATACCAATCCAACACAATATTTTCTACAGTCTGCAAATCCGCTCCTAGCAAGGATTTGCCAATGGCTGACCCGCGCGCGCCATTCCCACGATCAATTTTTCGTGACGTGGCCGCCCGCGAAATGACCCAAATCCTTGAAGTCCTCCATCACATTTCCCATGCCCGA